>ENA-OOXJ01000478-OOXJ01000478.1-human-gut-metagenome-genome-assembly--contig:-NODE-478-length-34034-cov-7.968981_pt1 | contig 34034 bp, 33 predicted proteins | sample MGYA00241587_ERZ501343 | MGnify/ENA primary metagenome ERZ501343 (study PRJEB25962, sample SAMEA2042918) | human gut metagenome | biome: human gut; feature: human-associated habitat; material: faeces... | reverse complement strand
AATCGTGGCATTGGGCAGCTTTCGCAGCGGCTATTACCTTTTCTTTCGTGGCATCAGGAGAGCCGACGGCAATGTTCTCATACAGCGTGTCGTAAAAAAGGAAAGTGTCTTGAAATACGAATGAAACCATGTCCATGAGCTTTGTTGTAGCTATCTGCCGTATATCCACACTGCCTATACAAATTTCCCCTTGCTCCACATCCCAGAACCGAGGTATCAGGTTGGCAATCGTTGATTTGCCGCTTCCTGACGGACCGACAAGGGCGGTTATTTTTCCCTGCGGGGCTATGAAACTGACATCACGTAGGGCTTCCGTCCGCGTTCCTTGTTCCGTGTTTTCGTAGAAGAATGACACATGGCGAAACTCTACATCGTAAGCGGCAGGCACTTGCGGATGTTCCGGCTCCGGCACAGGTTTCTTTTCAAGTATGCGGTCAATGCGGTTTACACCTTCATCGATGTCGCGCGTATTGCCCCCCAAGAATGTCAGTTTATAAACGGGGGAAGCCATACCCGGTCCCATGATAATGAAGAACAGCCACACCACAGCCAATGAAAGCGATTGCGGACTAGCTTGCAGCAGCAGAATGCCCATAGGAAGAATAAACGTAACCATCGAATTGAGCAGGACGGTAAATGCAATCATCCCGTTCTGGTAGGTGTCACAGCATTTCAAGGCGAATGTCTTGTATGCCTGAATCTCGGCATTGAACTGACGGAACGAACGGACGCTTTGCCCGAATATCTTGACGACGGGCATTCCCCGTACATACTGCACAGCTGATGCGCTCATTTTTTCCTGTGCATCGTAGTAGATACCCATGAACTCCCTTGCCCTTTTTCCCATGAAATTGGAAAATTGCAGGAATAAGCTAAGCACCACAACGGCCAGGCACACGACTGTCAGCCACACATCCAGCGAGAAAAAGATGACCAGCATTACCACTACCGTTGCCATTACATTGACCAAATCCGGAATGGTATGGGCGATGAAGCCCTCTATTTTCTCGATATTCTGGTCCATTGTTTTCTTGATGGCTCCCGTAGAGGTATTGTTCAAATATCCCAAAGGCAGTTTGCCGATGTGTTCGGACAAACGGACACGCAACCCATACAAGATACGGAATGCAGCCACATGCGAGGACATCAGGGCGGCATAGAGCAATATCAATCCGCCAACAAGCCCTCCAAATGCAATCCATCCCCAACGCATCATGTCCGTTCCGTCCAAAGCGGAAAGATTAGAGCCATTCGACAGCAACTCTTTCAAAATTTCATAAACTGCCCAATAAGGCACAAGCATACACACCGCGCTGCCAGCCGACAGCAGACCTGCTAATATAAGCAGACCTTTCCTTTGTCCCGCTATCTCGAACAGACGGGACAAACCTTTTTTCTTTTTTGACTTTTCCATTGCTATTACGCTATTTTGATGTGATTTTATATCCGAGCAATGAACTGAATTTGTAGCAGAGCCAAGGGATGCGCCCCAATATCTGCCCGAAGAAGAATCCCCAGCGTGAACGGAAGAACTTCATGTAGTTAGCCTGTTCAATGAGCTTTAAAGACGGTTCCCATTGTTCCACCACATGCCCGTTGCTTATGCCGGAACGGATTTGAGCCTCGTGTTTGCGGAGCGAATCGGGCTTCACACCATGTCGGCTCATTATCGTGCCGCACACGTCAAACCACAATTCGCCTCCCCCGAAACGGCTTGCCACGTGATGCAGGAAGGATTTTACTTGCTTCTCGTAGAAGTACATCAGTACCCCCTCCACGATGAAGATAAATTCTGCTTCGGGGTGCTTCCGGCGCAAGTCATCCATCCAGTCGGTTTCCAGCAAGGACGCCGCGATATAGACATTGCCCGGCTGTTCGGGTATCAACTCCCGGCGCAGGGCGATGACCTCCGGCAAGTCCATATCATAAAAGACCGCTTTCCCGTCCCCGATACGCTGGAAACGGGTATCCAACCCACATCCCACATTCACGACAACCGGACGGGAATGCACTTCGATAAACCGTCGCACGGCACGGTCGAAATACCATCCGCGCACCACGCATCCCACTTCGCTCAGCTTTGCCCCGTCGAATTGGGAATAATCGTATTCCAAACTGTCTGCCAGCCATTCCGCAGCCTTGTCATATAGAATGGGATTATTCCGGCGACTTTCTTTGGCTCTCATGTATAGCGGAATAAGCAATGTTTCCGCTACAATACTCTTAAACTCGTATTTCTGTCTCATATTTTTGGAGTGTTTAATAGTGAACGATATTCAGAATTGTTCATAAAAAAAGGAGGAAACCTCCGTGAAGATTTCCTCCTTGACAACCGTTCTGATGCGGTTGAATGTTCGTATGTACGTTGTCTGTATCTCATATCTTGATAATAGCCCTCCAACCTTGGATTTCAAACAGGATATAATCGTGCAAAATAGCCTCCATCTCTTGCCGGGATACGGAATGCATCAATAGCTCCTCGAACATCGTGAACATCCATACCGTATGCAAATGAATGATAAAATCGGACACAGCCGTATTGATTTCGGGATGTTTCCGCTGCATGGACGCGAACCACGCCTTAACCAATTCCGTGGAACGGTCGGTATAATTCTCACGGAAGCGTTCCAATGAAGAACCTTGCGCACGAAACAACAGTATTTCCATTAGCGAACGGTGTTTGTCTATAAGCGAAACATATTCGTCGATGCAGGCTTTCAGGTATTTTTCGGAACGCATCGTCATCACATCCTCGCCGCGTATTCCGTGATGTTCCTGCAACATGGCCTCCATAGCGTACAGGACGGGATAGACCACCTCATGAAACAGTTCGTCCTTGCTCCGGAAATAATTGTATATGTTCCCCACACCGACACCGACGACCCCGGCAATCTCGCGCATGGAAGTCTTGGAATAGCCTTTCTTCTCGAATTGCTGTCTGGCAATCGTCAATATCCGACCCCTTATGTCCTCTTTCAGCACTTGCATTTATAACAAACAATGCCTGCCTTTTATTTACAAAGGTACAGAGCTTAAAATTGTCAGTCAATACCGATTTATAGGGATCTTATAATCCCGAACATGTGTCATTGTAATTTTTATCCACAAAAATAATTACTTGAAATCCATTGTAATATTTGGCAAATTATTTGATATGGAAACTTAGAATGCACATCGGCATTGTCGCATACCGATATCTCGCAACGTCAATCAAACAACAAACAGGTCGCGAAAAATCATGTCAGACACCATGATGCCTTTTCGCGTCAACCGAAACGTGCTGCCTTCCGCAATCACGTAGCCACGATCAACATAGCGAGCGATTTGGCCCGCCGCATATTTTCGTTTTTCGCCTCCGAACCGTCGTTCCAGCTCTGCCAAGTCCATGCCCCGCTTCGTGCGAAGCCGCGTCATGATCCACTCATTATACAATTGGTCCGGCGTTTCCCGTTCTGCAATTGCCGAAACATTCCCCATTGAAATATCATTCAGATATTGGCGGATATTCGCAGGATTGCTTCGCCGCACCGTCCCGTCGAAACTATGCGCCGATGCGCCCAATCCCAAATAGGGCGTAAAATCCCAATATGCCGAATTATGAACAGATTCTCTACCTCGCTTGGCAAAATTGGATATTTCATATTGCTCATAACCGTTTTGCGACAACACTTCGGCTAGCAATTCAAATTGAGCGACGCACAAGTCATCATCGCACACGACAAATTCGCCCCGATCTCTCATCCGCGTCAGCCTTGTTCCCTCTTCATACGTCAAACAATAGGAAGACAAATGCGGCGGCGCAATATCAACTGCCACATCCAACGTTCGCCGCCAACTTTCCAGCGATTGGCACGGAATGCCATAAATCAAATCAATGCTGATATTTTCAAGTCCGGCTTTTCGCAACACATTCACGGCATGAATGGCTTGTTTCGCATCGTGGCGGCGATTGAGGAAAGCCAATTCCGAATCGGAAAAACTTTGTACGCCAATGCTCACGCGGTTTATGCCAACCGCTCGAAGCGACTCTGCATAAAGCGTATCGACATCGTCGGGATTCACCTCTACCGTTATTTCTGCATCGTCAGCAATATTGTCCATGCCCGACAACACATCCCGAAGCATGGCGGCCGGAAGCACCGACGGCGTGCCACCTCCGAAATACACGCTTCTCACCGCCGCCCCCGACAATTCGCATTTCCGCATCGCATACTCCTTTTTCAATGCCTGCACATACTCTTCCACCAACGAGGGGACATCTTTCACCGAATAGAAATCGCAATAAATGCATTTCTTCTTGCAAAACGGAATATGAACATAAATACCGGCCATTACGAGCTATATCTCAAAAAAGATTCTACAAATATGTTTTCAAACATACGAATTTTTCTTTGCATTTCCCAAATTCCTTCCTACTTTGCGTAACATTTTTTACAAGCCTAATTTATTAACTTCTCTAATATTTCGATACATGAAAATTTACGAGACTAACGAAATCAAAAACATTGCCTTGATAGGCAGTAAAGGATCCGGAAAAACCACACTTGCAGAAGCGATGCTTTTCGAGTGTGGAGTTATAAAACGCAGAGGAAACATCGAAGCGAAAAACACCGTATGCGACTATTTCCCTGTTGAAAAAGAATACGGATACAGCGTATTCTCCACTGTTTGCTATGCAGAATTTCTGAACAAGAAGCTAAACGTGATCGATTGCCCGGGCGGCGACGACTTTGTAGGAAATGCCATCACAGCCCTCAACGTGACCGATACCGGCGTTTTGCTTGTCGATGCCCAATACGGCGTGGAAGTAGGAACGCAAAACATATTCCGCACGACAGAAAAGGTACAAAAGCCTGTCATTTTCGCGCTCAACCAGCTCGATGGCGACAAAGTGGATTTCGACAATGTCGTTCAACAAATGAAAGAGGTATTTGGCAACAAAATCGTGCTCATCCAATATCCCATCAATCCGGGCGCCGGATATAATGCAATGATCGACGTTCTGTTGATGAAAATGTACAGTTGGGGACCGGACGGCGGAGTGCCGACAATATCGGAAATACCGGCCGACCAAATGGAAAAAGCACAAGAATTAAACAAAATCCTCATCGAAGCCGCTGCTGAAAACGACGAGACGCTAATGGAAAAATTCTTCGACAAAGGCGTGCTCACAGAAGATGAAATGCGCGAAGGCATTCGCAAAGGATTGGTGACACGGAGCATTTTGCCGGTGTTCTGCGTCAGCGCATTGAAAGACATGGGCGTGCGCCGCATGATGGAATTCCTCGGAAACGTCGTGCCTTTCGTCAGCGACATGCCGCAACCGGTCGACACCAAAGGCGAAGAAATAGCTGCCGACACCAACGGACCGACAAGCCTCTACGTGTTCAAGACTTCGGTAGAGCCGCATATCGGCGAAGTTTCCTATTTCAAAGTAATGTCAGGCAAGCTGAAAGTGGGCGACGACTTGACAAACATGCGCACCGGAAACAAAGAAAGAATCGCGCAAATTTTCTGTACTTGCGGACAATTGCGCACACCGGTCGACGAACTGCATGCCGGAGACATCGGCGCGACAGTGAAAATGAAAGACGTAAGCACCGGCGACACGCTCAATGCGAAGGGCTGCGAATATATGTTTGACTTTATCAAATATCCGGCTCCTAAATACCAAAGAGCCATCAAGCCGGTCAACGAAGCAGAAGCCGAAAAGCTCAACGAAGTGCTCAACCGCATGCATCAAGAAGACCCGACTTGGATTGTGGAACAATCGAAAGAATTGAAGCAAACAATCGTTTCCGGACAAGGCGAATTCCACTTGCGCACGCTCAAATGGCGCATTGAAAACAACGACAAAATTCAAGTGAATTTCATCGAACCGAGGATTCCTTATCGCGAAACAATCACCAAAGCAGCCCGTGCCGACTATCGCCACAAAAAGCAATCCGGAGGCGCAGGCCAGTTCGGCGAAGTGCACCTCGTCATCGAGCCATACACCGAAGGCATGCCGGAACCGACCGTCTACCGTTTCAACAACCAAGAATATCGCATGAGCATCCGCGACAAACAAGAAATTCCATTGGAATGGGGCGGCAAGCTGGTGGTTTACAACTGCATTGTCGGCGGAGCAATCGACGCGCGGTTTATCCCTGCCATTGTGAAGGGACTGATGGACCGCATGGAACAAGGCCCGCTCACGGGCTCTTACGCCCGCGACGTGCGTGTCTGCATCTATGATGGTAAAATGCACCCCGTAGATTCCAACGAAATTTCATTCCGCTTGGCCGGACGAAACGCTTTCAGCGAAGCGTTCCGCAATGCGAACCCCAAAATTCTCGAACCGGTCTACGATGTGGAAGTGCTTGTGCCGAGCGACAAAATGGGCGACGTCATGAGCGACTTGCAAGGACGACGCGCCATCATCATGGGCATGGAGAGCGAAAAAGGTTTCGAAAAAATCACAGCTCGCGTGCCGCTCAAAGAAATGGCATCCTACTCAACTGCTTTAAGTTCCATCACGGGCGGACGCTCGTCGTTCACAATGAAATTCGCATCCTACGAATTAGTGCCGAGCGACATCCAAGAAAAATTGCTTAAAGCATACGCGGAAGAAAATCATGACGACTAAAATTTCTTCATTCTTAAAAACAACAAAGGTCGCGAAATGCGACCTTTGTTGTTTAATATCGATAATCAAATTAAATTCTTTCAGTTGAATTTTCTCTCCACTGCGTCGACCAATGCCCGATAGTCCTTGTCGACAGATATGCGCTCTTCTATTGTTTTGCAAGCGTAAAGCACCGTGGCATGGTTGCGATTCAATTTCATTCCAATATTGGTCGACGACATTTTCGTATGCTTTTTCGCCAACATCATCACCAATTGCCGCGCATCGGCCACTTCCCTTTTGCGCGATTTGCCATAGAGAGAAGCCATGTCGACATGATATTGCGAGCATACCGTTTCGGCTATCAGATCGAATGTGATTTGACGTTTCGTCATTTTGACGGCATTCATTAAGACATTTCTCGCCAAATCGATAGTCAATGATTGATTCAATGCCGTGGAATATGCCATCAGCGACACAAACACGCCTTCGATTTCACGCACATTGTCTTTCACGTTTTCTGCCACAAAATTCACAATCTCATCCGACACTTCCACGCCGGCTTGTTGCGCTTTTTTACGGAATACGCGGCAACGCAATTCAAAATCGGGCTTCGACAATTCCACAGTCATTCCCCATTTGAAACGCGACAACAACCGCGGTTCCATACCGTCCAAATCGGCAGGCGGACAATCGCACGACAAAATCAAATGCCTTTGATTATTATGCAAATGATTGAAAATATGAAAGAATGTGTTTTGCGTAGCTGTCTTGCCGGCAAATTCCTGCACATCGTCCATGATCAGCATGTCGATGCTTTGATAAAAATTGATGAAATCGTTCACCGTATTCCGTCTCACAGCTGTCGTATATTGCGATTCAAACGTTCTTGCGCTCAAATACAACACGCGCGCACGCGGATTCCGCTCTTTCATTCTAATGCCAATCGCTTGTATCAAATGCGTTTTTCCCACGCCCGTGGCCCCAAATATAAACATGGGGTTAAACGTTTGGCATTTCGGATTGTCGGCAATGGCATTAGCAATGGCAAACGCCAATTTGTTGCTCTTGCTTTCGCAATAATTCTCAAACGTATAAATTGGATTCAATTGCGGATCCAAATCGGCGTACTCTTGTCGAGTAAAAGGATTGTTTGGAGAGACCGCCATGCTCCGATGCGGCTCTTCTGCCACAACATGCGATTGCGGATCGTCCTTTATGACATTGTAGGAATATTTCAACCGTATGCCTTCGCCATAGACACGTATTAATGTCTTTTCAAGCAAGTTGTAGAAACGACCTTCCAATTGCTCAGCGTAATAGGAAGTGGGCACCCGCAATGTCAACACATTATGATCGCCGTCGTAATTCTCCACCTGAATAGGCGCAAACCACGACTCATAATGCGCGTCCGAGAGATTATCTTTTATAATCTCCAAGCATTTTGCCCATTTGTCGTTATTCCGTACAGTCATTACAATAAAGTATTGGAATGCAAAATTTGACTTTTTTTTCTCAAAAAACAAGTCGCATTTTTTTTGGATTTTATAAGCCCACAGTAAGAAGTATATTATCAAGCAGTTACAGAAATGTTACATCTTAACGACGAAATACTTCTTAACATTCTAATGATGAACACTTTGCGCATATTATGCATATTCATTCATCCATATAAAAAACGTAGCTAATTCCCCCTATTCAAAGAGATTTTATTATTGCAATTTTGAATATTTCCGCTTTGACATTATTCGGAATCATTCCAAATAAGATTTCCCCGATGCCCTATCAGAATAACTTAAACTGAACATATTTTTTGGGGTTCGCCTTCAAATCAATCAAAATCGAATCCAAGCTGCAAACAGTCGAATCAATATGGTTATACAACCCCTTATCGTTCAGCAACATTCCAAGCGAAGAATCTTTTCCGTTGATTTTTGCGGTGATTTGATTTAAATTGTCGGTTGTAGCTTTCACATTGTCCATCGTTTCCGTCAGAGGCAGCGCCTTCAATTCCGCGCTCAACGCTTTCAAATCGGCCGAAATGCCGGACAAATCTTCCGTCAAGCCGCCAACATTCGCCACGATCGGGTCAATCTCTTTCGATGTTGCAGCCAAACGCTGCGTCAACGACTCGATATTCCGCGAGATGGCATCCATCCGAGTCACTGCCGAAGCCAAAGCCGGATTGGAAACCAACGTGTCGACATGGGCAAGGATACTGTTCACCTTAGGCAATATTTCAACGATTTGCGGCATCACGTCGTTGGCTATCCCCGACATCATGTCGTCGGCCGTTTTGCCTTCCAAACGGGCGCCATCCTCATAATAAGAATTGCCCGGGGCCATTTCAATTATTATGGAAGCTGTTCCAAGCAAGCTCGAAGCTTTCAGCATGGTAGTGCCTTTTGTCAGATTGACGTCAGATTCCAAATTTATTTCCACCAAAATATGGCCCGGATTTTCATAGTCGTACTCCATACCGGTCACCTGCCCCACTTTCATTCCGTTCAATGTCACCGGAGCTGCTTCGGCCAACCCTGAAACGTCGGCAAACGACACATAATATATATTCGCAGGCTTAAACACATTGATTCCTTTCAAGAAATCAATCCCAACAAACAGGATAGAAAGGCTTATCACCAAAATCAAGCCTATCAATATTTCTCTTGTAAAAAGCTTTTTCATATCTATTTAATTCTTTTTCCATTTTTAAATTGCACCAAAAAGGCATCGGCAAACAATTTCCGCACTTTCTTCAATTGTTTTTGCGCATCTGCCTTATTGGTGGTAGAACCGGTGGTGTATTTATAAACTCCATCTTCATAATAGCAATCCACGTCTTTCAAACCGCGGAAGAATCGGGATTTTTTGTCCAACCGCTCCCCGCTCGACAAAAACTGCACGCGATATTCCACCTCTTCTGCAGAAATGCCCTCACGTTCGCGCCTGTTTTCGTTCGAATTCGGCGATTCTATAACAACGGCCGAATCTTCGGTTCCGGAACTATAATAGTCATATTCTTCTTTATATTGTCTGAACGCTTTGAAAATCGCTCCGGCCATCTTTTTCTGCCCGCTTTCTGAAGCCAAAAAATCTTCCTGTGTGGGATTGCAAATAAAATCCAATTCCACCAACACGGCCGGCATTATAGTTGCCGCCAATACCCAAAAACCGGCCTGCCGCACACCTTTGTCGACACGACCGATTGCCGAAAATTCTTGTTGCACCAATGAAGCAAAGTTCACGCTTTGTTCCATGTGCTTGCTCTGATTCAATTCAAAAATAATATACGACTCTACCGAATTTGGATCAAAGCCCTGATATGTTGCCGAATAGTCATCCTCCAATTCAATAACTGAATTTTCACGCATCGCCACATCGAGATTTTCTTTCGTGCGATGCAAGCCCAATGTATAGGTTTCCGCACCCGATACCGTCAGTCGATTTCTCGAGCGTTTGTCCAACGAATTGGTATGAATGGAGATGAACAAATCGCCTTTTTCCCGATTTGCAATATTTGCCCTGCCTTGGAGAGAAACGAATGTATCATCGTCGCGAGTGTACACTACTCTCACATCATCGTATGTACTTTTGATTTCTTCTCCCAATTTCAAGGCAACGCCCAAATTTATATCTTTCTCCAAAGCATAAGCGCCGACTGCCCCGACATCTTTGCCACCATGTCCGGCATCTATAACAACTACAAAATCCTTTGCAGGCGCATTCATTGCCATGGCAATCAACAGCACAAGGGAAAGAACATAACGCTTAATATTTGACTTCATTGCCTTAGATTCGTGCCACAAAAATACGATAAAATATCGAATAGCGTGACTCGCGCACTTTCGAAAATCTGCATGCACTATTTTATGAATGAATTTTTAATCCTATTTTTATGCCATAAAAACTCCCTATCATTGCAATTATGAAAGTTCTTCATTTCCCGATATGGTTGGTCGCAGCATTGATATGCATAGGAGCATATCATGCTCAATGCAAACCTATTACGCTGCATAGATTTGATTCCGACATACAACAGCTCGACTTCAAGGATCAAACAAAAATTGATGGATTCATCGCATCCTACAAACCGGTATTGACCAATTTTGTTTCTCCTCTTTTGCAAGACTCGACACTGTCGCTAACAGACAAATTGGAAACTTTTGCAAACTTAGACAACATTAAATTTTTCTATGCCGATGTTGCCAATGCCTTTCCCGACGTAGCCGGCATTACGCAGGAATTAACTGCCATCGACAGTTTGTTGTCCAAAAAATTCGCCCTCAAACTTCCTCCCATATATACCATAATATCGCCCTTCAACCAATCAATCGTATTGCTCAACGATTCTGCAATAGGGATTGCCCTAAACCATTATCTTGGCGCAAGCTACAAGCCTTATTCCTACTATCCAACCTATATACGGCGTTTCAAGACCAAAGAAAAAATCCCTTACCACGTGGCAGAAGTGTGGTTGAAAACGCAATTCCCTTACGTTCCGTCCGACAGCAGCCTTATCGAGCAAATGCTTTACGAAGGAGCCATCGCTTGTGCTGCAAAATCTGTAATTCCCGACTTCTCCGACGCCATGTACTTTTCATTTGCGCCCGAACAACAAGAATGGATCGTGCAAAACGAAAATGTCGCTTGGCAAAAAATATCCGGCGACGGCATGTTGCCGTCTACCGAACCGGCCATACGCAGAAGTCTCCTAAATCCGGCCCCGTTTGCTTCCGCAATTTCGCCGTCGGCGCCGGGAGGAACGGGCAAATGGATTGGCATGCGTATCGTAGAAGCATACCTCGCACGGGAAAAATCGTCCATTGCCGATTTTCTTCGCAACCGAACATATCAAAATGCAAAAACTGTCTTAACCGAATCGCAATATGGAAAACAATAAAAACATATTCGGATTAGTCGGCTTCCCATTGGGACACTCGTTTTCCAAAAAATTTTTCACTGAAAAATTCGACAAAGAGAACATTCAGGCCGAATACCGGAATTTTGAATTGGGCGACATATCCGAAATCCGAAACGTGCTCTCGTCCGGCGTAAAGGGACTAAACGTCACCATCCCCTACAAACAGAGCGTCATCCCGTATTTATCCGATTTAAACCCGATTGCAAAAGAAGTCGGCTCTGTAAATACGATCAAAATCGCGAACGAAAATGGCAACATCATTGCAACAGGATACAACACCGATATTATCGGATTTGAAAATTCCATCGCGCCTCATCTGACTTCGGCGCATCAGTCCGGATTAGTGCTGGGAACCGGTGGCGCATCGAAAGCCGTGGCATACGTATTAAAAAAGTTAGGCATCCGCGTCACGTTCGTATCACGAAGCCATGCAAACAGAATCATCACTTATGGCGACCTGACAGCCGACATGATCCGCTCACACCTCATCATCGTCAACACGACGCCGGTCGGCATGTATCCCCATGTCGATGCTTGTCCCGACATCCCATACGATGCCATTGGAGAAAAGCACATCTGCTTCGATTTGATTTATAATCCGGCAGAAACTTTGTTTCTCAAAAAAGCAAAAAGACAAAACGCCATCACCGTCAACGGCGAAGCCATGCTCATAGGGCAAGCGATCGCTTCTTGGAAAATTTGGAATGAATAATCATTTTAGCACTTCCTCATTCCCATTCGTCAGAATTGTCGTGCCATTCACGCTTGGAATCATTGCCTATGGAATTTTTCCGGCAATAACTATTTCCGTTGTGGCAGCCGGCATAGGATTGACTTGCGGAATTGCCTACTTCTTTTCTCCAAAATCCTTGTCCGGCTATCTTCGTCCATTTTTGGCGAACGCATCGCTGTTTTCATTGCTCGCATGCCTCGGATGGCTTTGCGCATTGGTTCATGCTCCGAACAAATTAACCCAAGCCGAATTAAACAAAGAAGAACATTATCTTTCCTTTGAAATAAAAGAAATCAGGCAGCAAAACATTACCACCGAATTAACCGGAAGTGCCAAAATTGGAGAAAAAAACATTAATTTGATTCTGGTCCTTAAAGGCAATAACTACACATTGCAGCATGGCGACATCATCGCATGCCGCACAAAAATCAGAGAATTAAAATCTCCCGCCCTGCCGGATGTATTCGACTATGCTTCCTATATGAGGAACAAAGGCATATTATATCGCGCCTACATCACGCCTGCCGATTTCACCTTTGTCGAACACGCCTCAACCCTGCCGGCAAAAGCAGCACAATTCAGAGATGATGTCATCCGGCTGATACGCGATATTGACATAAACAATGATGCAAAAAACTTTGCCGTGGCTGTATTTACGGGGAATCGGGAATATATCAGCGAAGAAACACAACAATTATTTTCAGAATCCGGATTGGCGCACATACTTGCCGTCAGCGGATTGCACACAGGAATCGTTATTTTTATAGTTTCTGCCGTTATTTCATCGCTAATACGCGATTCACGCAACCGCAAAGCACGCTTTTTCATCATACTTTCGGCTGTTTGGATTTATGTCCTTTTCACAGGCCTTGCGCCTTCCGCCATACGTGCAGCTATTATGGCAACATTTGTTTTCGCCGCCAAAAATCTGTTACAAAAACATTCTTCTTTGAACGCTTTGTTCGCGTCTGCATTTCTGATATTGCTTTTCTCGCCTCAGTCGCTCTATGACATTGGTTTCCAACTTAGCTTCCTGTCTGTGGCCGGCATCCTCTTGTTTTCCGACTTTTTAACTTTCCGCACAAGCTACGCCGTTGCCAACTACATGCTATCGTCCATGGCAATGACAATTTCTGCTCAAATCGGCACATTCGTGCTCACAATCTTCTACTTCCATTCTTTTCCCTCTTGTTTTCTCATTGCCAACATCCTCGTTGTTCCTTTGCTCCCGGTATTCATGTTGTTGGTCCTTCCAGCCATACTTTTAGCGGCAATCGGATTAAATTTCATCCCGCTAAATTTCATTATCGACCTTCTTTATGCTTGCATCCATTTCTTCCCCGATATTTTCCGGCAAATTCTGCCGCCGATCAACGAAATTCGGCTCGATTCATTGTCGGCTGCATTTTTCTCTCTTGCCATTTTTTCATTTGGATTTGCCATAAAATTACGTTTAAACAAAAAAATACTCTCTCTGCCTGCCATGCTTGCCGTTGCTGGAGGCATTTCCATGGCCGCATCAGTCCGTGCAATCCCCGAAAAATCTATTTTCGTCACCGACGGCTATTCTTCTACAAACATTATTTACTGTGAAAACAGAACTGCCTATATCTTAAACTCACGAAACGACACTGCGGAAATTAGCCAATTCGTGGAGCACAACCGCGTTTTCTTTTTCAACCGAAAAATCGACAAAATTCACAAAATAACACATGAAAACATCCGAAAAAAGGATTTATATATCTCCTATCCGATTGTATACGCCCTTGGAAAAAGCTATATGTTTGTCGAAGGCAACTATAAAAAATATCGCCTCAAAAATTCATTTCCTGTAAACTATGCAATTATTACCAACAATTACTACAACCAACTCCCTGATTTGTTTCAATATGTCACCCCTGACACCATTGTCATAGCCAACGAAATTTACGACACTCGAAGGGACACGCTAATCGAATTTGCCAAGCGCAACAAAATCCCGCTCATCGCCTATTAACCTGCCCCGAACAAACATAAGTGCGTTGATAATAAGACTCATCTAAATCGCTCACGATAACGCCTCGGCTGGACGATGCGTGAATAAACTTATTGTCTTTCAGATAAATGCCCACATGATTTATTCTTTTGCGATTGCCGGATGTGGCAAAAAACACCAAGTCGCCTGTATTCAATTGATTGCGTCTGATTTCCCTGCAATTTTTCTCTTTCATCATAGCTGAATTTCTTTCCAAATTCAGCTGATATACCGATTTATAAATTTGCATGACCATCCCCGAACAATCACATCCCGACTGAGAGGTCCCTCCATATCGATAAGGCGTTCCCAACCACCCTGCCGCTTCCTTATATAAAGCCAAATGCTGTTCGTCCTTGCTTGTCACGTCAATTCCCAATCGTTCCGACAAATATCGATAATCAGCGACTGTTTGCCGTTCTGACGCCGTTTCCGTTTTTTCCGAAACAGCCGTGCGATGCACGCCGCATCCTGCGCAAATGAACAATAATGCCACCGCCGACAACAATGAATACGCTTTCATCATGATAAATTAAAAAACAAAAGCCGGAGCATGAGTGCGCTATGCTCCGGCATTATCTGTATTTAATCCTTTTTCGGGTCTTCCGCCGACTTTTCCTCTGAATTTTCTTCTGTTTCTTCTTCCTCGAAAGAAGTAATGCCGGCCTCTAACAAAAGATTATACCAAGAAATGATTTTCTTTATATCTGTCAGATAGACGCGATCTTGATCGAAATTTGGCAATACGTCTAAGAAAAAATCCCGAATTTCATCATTCGTCTTATAAGAATTCGGATCGAGCGCTTTACCATTTTTTTCATAAATAGTCGTCATGACCTTGCTCAATGGCACCTCTTCGCCATCCGTATAAATGGCAATGTCGCCCAACGATACGACTTTGTCGCGCGCATAAGCTGGCATTCTCTTTTTCGTCGTCAAGGATTCTACAATCAACATGTTTTTTCCTTGCGACACCAATTTGAACAAACCCGGTCGTCCGGATATCGATAAAATCGTTTTAAGCATAGTTGTAAATTATTTTAATTGATATCTTGATTCAATCTTTGAAATTCAACTTGCAATAGCGCTTCTATTTGTTGCAATATCGAATGCTGCCCATCATTCAGCACCGTAACCAGCGGAAGTTTTTCCTCTAACTCCAACGTCTGATTGCGCATACGCATCTCCACGGCTTCCCTCGAAAGGTTGTTGCGTTTCATCACCCGCTCCACCCGTAATTTTTCAGGAGCGACAACTTGCCATACAGAATCCACCATTTTGTCCATCCCGCTTTCCGAAAGGATTGCCGTTTCCACGAAAACGACATTGGCAGATTGGCTGCAACGCCAATCTTCAAAATCTGATTTTACGCATGGATGCACAAGGGCATTCAACCGAGCCAATTTATCAACATCGCCGAATACAAGACGCGACAAATAAGACCGGTTCAACACGCCTTCCTCAAAAACCGCCTCGCCAAAATTCTCGATGAGCCTGCACCGAAGCATTCCATCGGATGCCATCAGTTTCTTCGCGCGGCTATCGCAATCATAAACAGGATAGTCCATCATTCGAAGCACTGCGGAAACCATGCTCTTGCCGCTTCCGATGCCGCCGGCTATTGCAATCGTTCTTTTTGTCATTTCCGGCTTTCAATAAGATATTCGACACTGTCGGAATGCAATACGACATTATGCAAGACCTCCGGACCGTCGCCAATGCGCAAAGGCAAATAATTTGTTCCCGCCTTTATGTCATTATAGTCGACATAAACAACGGGCTGCATCTCCTGCGATGAAACATTATACATGCTCAGCGGCAACAAATAGCCGACATCGACAGTTGCAGGGAAACAGACAAGGCGCTCATCAGCAGGACAATTTCTCGACACGATTTGTATTTCCTGTCTTTTGCTTACCAATGGCTCTACCGGCACTGTCACATTTACGGAATCCGGCATCATTTTCACATCCGTCATATTCTTCAAGGCAACTCGCAGATGCAATGTGTCTTTCAGATTATGATAAGAAATTTTTTCTGTGCGCACATCTTGGATAAGACTCATGTTTTCTGCCGTGGAATAAACGGATATTGAGTCAGGACTCACTGAAATAGCCCCATTTATGACATATTGAATATCTGCCACGAAGTCTCCGTCGATTTTAACGGGCACGCGCCGCCCCGGCAAATTCGTATACCGAAGTTGCAATTGCTCCGGCGTAAAAGTCTCTATGCTCGCATCATTCCCAAAAACGCCCCGAAGCAATTCGTCAAGCGCTTGTTTCGACACGATCAAACGGCCTTGCCCGTCTGCATAGTCCATAAAATTAATCGACACCGTAGGTGCGTCGCCGATCATATACTTCACGAAAGCATATCCGCTGTTCTTTACAGATACATCCATTGTTTCAGGATAATCGGATATGATTGTCGTGTTTTCCGGCAATCCGACAATTTGAATCTTCACCTTGTAATGATTCTGAATTGAATTGCCTAATGTCAGCACTATCCAAAAAGCGAACGAAACGACAACAAATAGCAGATATATCAAAACGTCCCGCCCGCGTGCAGACGAGAAAAATTGTTTGATTCTATTGTAATATTCCATGCTCTGCTATTGTTTCGCACGATAAAGCCATTCGCCAAACATCAATGTTTAGTGAATGGCTCTAACCAATTTATGACGTTTTATTCTTTTTCCTTTGTATTTGCCTGTCCTGCTTCTGCTGCCGACGGATATATAGAGCCTTTGTCAACCCTGATTTTTACATTATCGGCAATTTCAAGAAGGATGTAGGTGTCTTTCACTTCTTTGATTTTTCCAAAAATTCCACCGGCTGTAATCACTTTGTCGCCCGATTGCAAGCCTTCTCTAAACTTTCTAATTTCTTTTTGCTTCTTGTTTTGAGGACGAATCATCAAAAAATAAAAAATTGCAATCAGCACAACAATGAATAAAATATTCATCATTCCGGCATTGTCTGCCGCTGCCAACAAAATTGAATTGAACTGCATACTTATACTTTTTTAATTGTTTTATGCAAAGATAGGATATTATTTATTCTTTATTTAAGAGTCCCTCTTTTTTTAGATAATTTATAATTGAATTCAAAATTCCGTTAACAAAAGCACCGCTTTTTGTCGTGCTGTAATATTTTGAAATTTCAATATATTCGTTCAGTGTCACTTTGGTCGGGACCGAAGGCTCGTTTTCAACTTCTGCAATCGCTGTCAGCAAAATAACAACATCCATAAAAGCCAATCGTTCCGTATCCCAAGAGTCTTTCACCACAAACTTGTCAATCAATGCCATGTATTCAGACTCGTGCTCAGCCGCATTGCGGAATAACCGTTCGGAATAACGGCTGTCTTCTTCGTCCTTGAACTGAGGCAACAATTTGTCGTACCCATCGTCGGCAAAACGACGAATCGTTTTCAACACAAACGTCCCTATGGTTTCAAGATCATCGTTCCAATACACGGATTCTTCTTCCAACACGTCGCAAAGCTCATCGTCCGGAAATATCACCTTTTTCATTAAATCTTTCCACAATTCGCAATCTGATGCCAAATCCGATTGCGGAGTTTCCATATAAGCCTTGTATATATCGGAATTTAAAATCTTATCGAGCGTCAGTCGCAAATAAATGTCGTTCTTCCGCCATGAAAGAGGGGTCGTTTTCAAGAACTCCTGCATCATTTCGCTTTGACGCATTTTCGCAACGAAACGATTTTCCACAAATTTCATATTCGGATTCAAATCTTCCGGCGTTGGCAAATATTTATTTCGTGCATTGTCAATTCTCAACTCCTGCAAACGAGTCAATTCCACCGGAAGCAACAACAAGTAATGATACAATTCGTATGCTTTATCCAAACTTTTGCGCAATTCTTTCAATGCGTCTTGCATTCGCATATCGCTTTTGGAAAGCAAATAAGCATAAAGCATTTGCACCACTTTTATCCTAATCAGAATGCGATTTATCATAATCTATAATTTGTGCAAAGATACCGCTTTTACGACAATTATTCAAAAAACCCCGGCATTCATGCGTTGCCGCACTGCTTCATAAATCATAATTCCGGCAGCCACAGACACATTCAATGAATTGACTTTCCCTTTCATGGGAATGCCGACCAAGTCATCGCAACGACGCAAACTGTCAGCGCTAAGCCCAACATCTTCCGCACCCATCACAATCGCGGTGGGCAAAGTGTAATCGACTGTCGTATATGTTTTCTCCGACTTTTCGGTAGCGCCAACTATCGCGATGCCGCTGTCTTTTAAATATTTCAAAGCATAACCCAAACTTTTGACACGGGCCACCGGCAAATGGAGCAACGCGCCGGCCGAAGTCTTTACGGCATCGGCATTGACCGAGACGCTGTTTCGCTCCGGAATTATTATGGCATCCACACCGGAACATTCACACGTCCGAGATATTGCGCCAAAATTTCTTACATCCGTCACACCGTCAAGCACAACGACAAGAGGAGTCCGCCCTGCTTCAAACAAATCAGGCACGAGCGTTTCCAAATCATAATACGCAATCGGCGAAAGGAATGCAATCACTCCTTGATGGTTTTTCCGTGTAATTCGATTCAGCCGTTCCGCCGGAACTTTTTGCACCACAATGTCAGGGCGCGTTTTCAGCAACTTGAAAAAATCTTCCATTCCGCCATGCGAATCTTTGCGGAGGAGAATTTTGTCAATCTCTTTGCCGGAGGCAATCGCTTCCTCGACGGCACGAAGTCCAAATATAAAATCCGGATTCTGCATCTTGTCAATAATTTTTCATTAATGATTTCGCGTTTTCAATAGCTGCCGAATCGACTTGCGAGCCGCTCAACATGCCTGCAATTTCAAGGATACGAGACTCTGCATCCAATTCTTTCATTCGCGTGACAGTTTCTTTCTCTGTATCTTGCTTATATACTTTGTAATGACGATCTCCCAATGCGGCGACTTGCGGCAAATGGGTAATTGTGACCACTTGAATGCTCGACGAAATGTCTTTCATCATCACGCCTATCTTATTGGCGATTTCACCGGAGACGCCGGTATCGATTTCGTCGAATATTATCGTCGGAAGCTGCATTTTAGTCGCTATCAAAGACTTTATGCACAACATTAATCGCGACATTTCGCCTCCGGATGCCGTTTCTTCGATCGGCAGCAATTGCCGGTTGACATTGAAAGACACTTCAAATCGGATTTTGTCACGACCTGTCGCACTAAAATCTACACGCTCAAACGCTATTGCCCCATTAAAATTTTTCAAACCTAAATCGCGTGCTTTCTCCTTCAAATTTTCCATGAAAGAAACGGCTGTCGATTTCCTTGCCCGAGACAATGAATCGGCCAACGCATTCGCATTCTTCTCCAATGCCTCGATTTGGAGCATCATATCGTCCAACTTTTCTTCGGAATGATCGATTGCAGAAACTCGTTGCTCCATATCTTGTTTCAGTGCCAACAAATCTTCCACCGAATGCACTTTAAACTTCTGTTGGAGCGTGTAGATCAAGCTCAATCGCTCGTCGATCATCTCCAATTCCCCGATGTCGCCGTCCATCTCGGAAAGTTCCTGCCGCACAGTGTCGGCGATGTCTTTCAATTCAATTGATGCCGATTCAATCCTATTCCTTATTTCAGAAGCATTTTCATAGACAGACTCCAATACAGCTACCAGTTTCTCCGTATCCGATAGCATTTCCAGCACCGAACGGTCGCCATCGTTTAATATCCGGCATGTTTCTGAAAGATTATTTTGCAGCAATGCAAGATTTTCAATCTTGCGCTTCTTTTTTTCCAATGTCTCTTCTTCGCCGATTTCCAAATTGGCTTCCGTCAATTGATTTAATTGAAATCGGATATATTCCTCGTCTTGCTTGTCCTTTTCAATTTTTTCTTTTTCCTGCTCATAAATCCTACGAGCTTGAACAAGCGAGTTGTAAACTTCCTTGTATCGAGCGAGCAAATCTTTATTGCCGGCAAGGCTGTCGATTACGCTCAACTGATAAGAAGGCCTCAGCAACAAAGCATTGCTGTGTTGCGAATGGATATCAATCAATTTTTGGGACAACTCGCCAAGCAAAGACAATGTGACGGGAGTATCGTTGACAAATGCACGCGTCCGGCCGTTAGGCATAATTTCGCGTCTGACAATACATTCCGGAGCAAAATCTATATCATTTTCTTCAAAAAAACCGAACAAATCATACGATTCAACATCAAACGTGGCTTCAACCACCGTTTTTTTCGACTCGTCGCGAATCACTTTCGTATCTGCACGTTGCCCCAAAATCAGCGACAAAGCACCTATGACTATCGATTTTCCTGCACCCGTTTCACCGGTTATTATCGACAATCCGTTGCCGAACGAAATATCCAATTGGTCGATCAGCGCATAGTTCGATATTGACAATTGTTGCAACATAATCTTAATTTGTTTGTTGTTCCTCCTTAATTTTATCCAACCGTTCCCTCTCTGTTGGATACAACGGATAAAGCAACTCATAAACCGATTGGCGTTCGCTCATGTTGGATTTTGAATATACATTAACCAACTCATCCAATTTCGCGTCTTTAAACATCGACAATGCTACCGACATGGGATTTACATCGTAAATCTGTTTTAATATTTCAAGCGATTTCGTTATTACCGATTTCCCCTTGTCCGGGCTAAGCACCATTTCGTCCAATCCTTTGCGATGATAGTCGTAGAGAAGCGTGCGGATTTCTTTGGTAGAAGGATCTGTGAAAGCGCTCAACACCGCGCTTCTGTTTCTATTGTCCTCAAATGCCTTCCATCCTTTGCCTCCGGAACTCTGCGCCATATTGACCACATTTGCGGCTTTCTCATAATAGGACTCTCCGCCATTCGGCGAAAAACTGTCAAAATCAATTGCCAAGATCAAATAAGCATAATAATTCAAAATCGCCGTCAACTCGCTTTCCATCGAATTTTCAGAAAATATCAGAGGCTCATTCTCTTGATAATCGAATTCGATATTTTCGTCTTTGAAATTAATCAATGTTGTCGTGTACGTGCTGTTGTAGACAGGGCGTGTCGATTGTATTTGCAAATCGCCCGACATCGTAGTTCCGTCGTAAGAGGAGATCGTAAAAAACAGCTTGCATTCAATTCGCTCATTTGCCAAAAATTGAGCATTTCCCCACTGCGTGTTGTTCATATATTCAGTGATTGCCGTCTGCAACGTTGTAAACACGCTTTTATCCGTACCGCTGATTTTATCTGAATTAACCTCTACTGAGCAATTCAGTTCTTGTCCTGCGGCAGACATTGCCCCCAATGCCAACAGACATAATAATGTTTTTATCCTAATCCTCTTCATTCTGCTTTCCGGCTATTAAATCGACAATATCCCGAGCCACTTCTTTTTTTGATTTCACAGGATAACGACATACGCCACCCTTTGAATCAAAAACTGTCACTTTATTGGTATCTACGCCGAATCCTGCTCCCTTTTCTTCCAAGGAATTCAACACAATCATGTCTAAGTTTTTGCGCCTCATCTTATCGAGGGCATTTTCTTCCGCATGATCGGTTTCCAATGCGAACCCGACAAGAATTTGCCCTTTCCTCTTTCGAGCACCTGCGTCTGCCGCGATATCCGGATTCGAAAGCAATTCTACATGCAAAGAGCCGTTCTTTTCACGTTTGATTTTAGACGCAGACGGCTTCACCGGACGATAGTCGGCAACTGCCGCACACATAACGGCTATGTCCATATCCGCCAAACGATTCATGACGGCTTCATGCATTTGCAATGCCGATTCCACATGCTCGACGACGACTGAAGGATTTTCCGGTACAATCGAAACAGGCCCGCTAACCAACACAACCTCCGCGCCACGCGAAGCAAATTCGTCGGCCAACGCATAGCCCATCTTGCCCGAAGAATAATTGCCTATGAATCTCACAGGATCAATCTTCTCATACGTCGGACCGGCCGTCACCAATACTTTTTTCCCTTTCAGTTCCGCTCCTTTTTCAAAAAAAGCATTGACAAATTCATATATTTTTTCAGGCTCTTCCATCCGGCCCTTGCCAACCAAATGGCTTGCCAATTCGCCTTCGGCCGGTTCTATCACATGATTGCCATAAGATTTCAGCAATCCGATATTTCGAGCCGTCGTAGGATGGCGAAACATGTCCAAATCCATTGCCGGTGCAACAAATACCGGACATTTCGCCGATAAATATGTTGTCACAAGCATATTGTCGGCAATGCCGTTGGCCATCTTTCCAATTGTCGACGCCGTGGCAGGTGCTATAATCATGGCATCCGCCCACAAGCCCAAATCCACATGACTGTTCCACGTGCCGGTATTGGCGGTGAAAAATTCGCTGATCACCGGACGGCCGCTCAATGCCGACAACGTAACCGGCGTAATGAATTCTTTTCCGGCAGGAGTAATCACGACTTGCACTTCTGCCCCGGCCTTTACAAACAAGCGAAGCAACGTGACCGACTTATAGGCGGCAATCCCGCCCGTAATGCCCAAAATAATATGCTTGCCCTTCAACATTATTATTTCATCCTCAACTTTATGTTTATCAATACATTCTTCGTGTTTTGCGGGAAATCGCCTTGCAAAATCCAACTAAAATAGCCGGGATCTCTCCTCAACACCTCAGTGACCAATTGCCCCTTGTATTTGCCAAAGTTGAATATTTCCTTGTCGTCGGCATTCAAAATAATTCTGCCGGCAAGATCCACATTGCGATTCTGCGAAGAAAATTTTGAAAGGAAATCAACATCATTTTCCAAATTGCCATATCGGTCGAGTTGCGCTTTCAAAACTTCATAAGTTGCCCGCGTATCGGCATTGGCAGAATGTGCTTCTTCCAAATTTTTTCCGCAATAAAATTTATATGCCGCGACAAGCGTGCGTTGTTCCATTTTGTGGAAAATCGTTTGAATATCAATGAATTTCCGTTTCGAAACATCGAAATTTATACCTGCACGCAAAAATTCCTCAACCAACAACGGAATATCGAATTTATTGCTGTTGAAGCCTGCAATGTCGCAACCTTCAAAAACTTTATCCAAATCCTTTGCCACGTCTTTAAACGTTGGCTTGTCTCGGACATCGTCGTCCGTTATATGGTGTATGGCCGTTGCTTCCGCCGGAATTGGCATCTCAGGATTCAATCGCAACGTTTTTTCCTCTTCTTTCCCGTTCGGATAAACCTTGATGTAGGAAATCTCAATTATCCTATCGTGCGTAACGTTCACGCCGGTTGTCTCCAAATCGAAAAAAACCAACGGCTTTTTCAGATTTAATTCCATAATTTGCTACATGTTAGGGACAACCATCGGCATCAACAGCGCGAGCCAATCTTCTTTTTCTGCTTGCTCGATTGGCAAGAACAACCCGGGACGTCCCGGTGCCGAAAGCCTCAATATGATATTATCGACATCGATGTTGCTCAATATCTCGATAATCTTGTCTTTATTAAAGCCGACCGACAGCGGTTCGCCACTGTAATCGCATTCCACGCATTCTTTTGCAGAAGTTGAATATTCAAGATCTTGCGACTTGATAAAGATTTTCGAATCGGCAATCTCCAATTGAATCAGCCCGCCTTCTGTCGCAAAAACAGCGACACGGCGAATGGCATTGAGAAGCACGACGCGATCGACAATGATTTCATACGGATTGTTTTGCGGTATGGCAGCATTGTAGTTTGGATATTTTCCGTTGATAAACAAACATGTCAATGTATATGTCTGCGTTTCAAACGAAACACTTTTCGAATCGAGCATTATCTTCACATCTTCCGTTTCCTTCGCCAAAATATTGGAAAGAATGCCGGCCGGTTTCGAAGGAAGTATGAATGAGCCTTCAATATTAGGCACAATACGGCTGTTTGTGTATCTCACAAGCTTATGCGTGTCGGAAGCCACGAATACAATTTCTTCCGGCTTAATGTCCCAAAGTATGCCCATCATAATCGGACGCAATTGGTCTGTCCCCACTGCAAATATTGTCCTTTCGATACTTTTGGTTATTTCTTGGGCAGATGCCGTCATTTCCAACTTTTCCTCTGCCGTGTTTTCCTTTTTGGGATATTCACGCCCGTCAATGCCGACAAATTTATAGTCGCCATTATGGTATTCCAAATGAATTTCGAAATTGTTGTCGTTGATTTCAAATTTCAAACCTTGATCGGGCAATTCTTTTAACAAATCCAACATGCGCTTTGCATTGACTGCCACAGAGCCCTCTCCTTCCGACTCCAACAAATCGATACGAGCCGTGATGGTGTTCTCTTGGTCTGTGCCTGTCACTATTAGCACATTGTTTTTCAATGTAAACAAGAAATTATCCAAAATGGCAATCGTATTTTTAGGACTAACCACCTTGCTAACTGCTGACAAATGAGCCAACAATGTCTTACTTGGAACTGTAAATTTCATATAGCTATATTTTTATATTCCTTTTAATCTTCACAAAAATACTACATTTGGACCATATAAATTGCATCTCCTTCAAAGTTTTCATCCGCGGCCATGGCGGCTTTTGCCTTTTCCGGCACACAAACGCACTTCATTTTCACCCAACAGTATTTTTCCGTTCTTATACAAATAGCCGAGCGACTTCTTAAAATCCTTTTTGCTACATTGAAACACGCTCTTTATTTCTTCCGGCGACGACGAATCGGATATTTGCATCACTCCGCCATTGTCTTCCAAATAGCCTTGTATGCGACGGGCAAGTTGAAACACTCGCTCGCCGCCGCTTTCCCGCAACGTAACGTCTATTTTCCCGTCATCCCGCACTAATTTCACATGCGCCGGAAGCCGGTCGCCAATGCTGACGGGATCGAACAAATCATTCGCATATATCATTCCCCAGAAAAGATTGTCGACAATCACCTTATACCCCAAATCGGTTTTTTTCACGACTAAGATCGACACTTCGTCTCCTTCCGAATATCGTGGTATTTTATTTCCGAGATACTTGTTCAATTTTGTCGATCCGACAATCCGTTTTGTCACATTGTCAAGATATGCATATACAATACGCTTGTCGCCTTGCCGTATTGGCGTAGCTTGCTCGCTAAATGGAACCAGCAAATCTTTCAGAACGCCCCAATTCATAAAAGCGCCCGACGAATTGACAAAGACCGCTTCCAAAAGGCCAAATTCTCCCACTTGAATCAACGGTCGCTCCGTTGTCGCTACCAAACGCCCTTCCGAATCCCGATAGACAAACACTTGCAGGACATCGCCAATTCGCGCATCTTCCGGAACATATTTTCGCGGCATCAGAATCTTCCCGTAATCTTCTCCATCGAGATATAATCCGAAATCCACAATTTTCACGACTTGAAGTTCGTTGTATTTTCCAATTTTTATCATATCTTTACCGTGTTTTAAGAAGCTAATATCGGCATATTTTTTGAAACAAGCATGATGTTTACGAAATTTTATATTGCCCCATTCTTAAAAAAGCATTCGTTCAACGGATGCTGCAGTTTTCTTCTTTCCGCCGCTGTGTGCCTAACGCTGCAAACTTGCACAAGAACTGCAAGCGACGAAAGCATGAGCATCACAACGGTCAATGTCGCAGATTCTGTCGTCGACAACGACGGAATCAAAATCGTCGTCGACAACACATTTGCATATCCCCATTCATTTAGCGACCGGCAGCTTGACACAATCAAGATGCAGCAGCTGCTATGCAAAACCATTTTAGGCGCCGACATGCGGCATCGGGGAATTCACAAAATGCTCCGCGAAATCACAACAAACGAAATCGACAACTACCGCCCTGCCTCACGGCAAAAAAACAAGAATGCCGCCATATCCGGCCGCTACGAAATTCGACGCTCCGCGAAACCCTTATTCTACAAAGCCGGAATCCTTTGCTTTCAAGCGACTGAAACTACTGCATTGAATGCAAAGACAATCAGGCAAAGCAATGAATATTTCAATTTCTCGCTCGCCCAAATGCAAGTAATCCTGCTTTCCGACTTATTTGAACCGGACAACATGGAAGAAATAAGCGATTTGCTAAAAGCCAAGCTGCTCGCTGCCAACGACTGCTCGTCATCGAAACAACTTGTCCAAAAAGGATTTTTCAACTTGTCGACATTGCGACCTTCCGAAAATTTCGAACTGACTGCAACCGGCATCCGCTTCCATTATGCGCCATGCGAAATAGCTTGTTTCAGCGTTGGTGCAGTTTCAATTAATTTGGAAACGGCATCAATCGTCCCTTACTTAAAAAAATCACACATTACGAAAATATTAACAGAAGAATTATGGACGTCATATCAAAGTATTTCCACAACTTGACCGACACCCAAATCGAGCAATATCGCCAATTATACGATTTATATGCCGATTGGAATGCCAAAATCAATGTCATATCCAGAAAAGACATTGAAAATCTATACACCAACCATGTGTTGCATTCGCTTGCCATCGCAAAGTTCACCGACTTCAAGCCCGAGAGCGCAGTGCTCGATGTCGGCACCGGCGGCGGATTTCCCGGCATTCCCTTGGCGATCATGTTTCCGGAAACACATTTCTTGCTCATTGACCGGACGGGGAAAAAAGTCAAAGTGGCACAAGCCGTGGCGCAAAGCATCGGTTTGCAAAATGTGGAATGCCGCCAATGCGACGTGGCGGAAGTAAAAGAGCGATTCGACTTTGTCGTTTCCCGCGCCGTCATGGAACTGCCGGCATTGGTTGCCCTCGTTAGAAAAAATATCAAAACAAAGTGCATCAACAGCATCCCCAATGGATTGATATGCTTGAAAGGCGGCGATTTGACCGCCGAGCTGCAACGCGTAAAAGCAGAAACGATTGTAGACAATCTGAATCGCTATTTTGAGGAAAAATTCTTTGATACGAAAAAAGTCATCTACGTAGTATTATGAAAATCCACAAATTCACATTCAATCCCTTTGGGGAGCACACCTACATCGTATGGAACGAGCAAAGTAAAAAAGCCGCCATTATCGACCCCGGCATGATGGACAACTCCGAACGAACGGCTGTCGCTGAATTTATCGAAAACAACAATTTATCATTGCAACAGCTATTCAACACCCACATGCATGTCGACCATGCCGCGGGCAATCATTTCATCGAAACGACCTATGGGCTCCAAACAGCCTGCTCTGTTGCCGACAACTATCTGGCGCAATCGCTAACGGCGCAAGCTCGCTTATTCGGCATTCCATACGACGAGGGTGAAATCTCAATCCAAACAGACCTCGCCGACGGGCAATTGATCAAAGTTGCCGACGAAGAATGCCGCGTGCTCCATATCGCAGGACACACAAAAGGCCACATCGCTCTCTATTTCCCCACAGAAGGCATCGTCTTTTCCGGCGATGCGCTTTTCCACATGAGCATTGGCCGCACCGACCTTCCCGGAGGAGACTATGATGCGCTAATCAACAATATTGAAAACAAATTGCTTTCGCTGCCCCCTGAAACCATTGTCCTCACAGGACATGGCCCACAAACTACAATCGGGTTCGAAAGCCGGCACAATCCATACCTTGCCCGATAAAAATATTCACCCCCTCCAAAAAAAGCGACATTCCGCAGCAAACGCCGCCAACGACACAAAAGTATCTGAACAATTCACAAAAAAACAGCGGCAAGGCCCTGAGTCTTGCCGCCGTTATGATGCCACATCAAAGAGTGCGATGAAACTCCGATAGACAGGATTTGAGATTTCTCCCCCTTTTGTAATCCTCCGGTCTTTCGACTTCCTTGCGGAATGAGGCCCGCCATTAGAGAAAGAAAATTGTCTCGGCATTTCGTTTTATTTGATGAGTTTCCCAATCTGCTTTGATGTGGTAATTCTTTCTCTTTGTCTATTGCAAATATAAAGATTCCTTTCCGTATTTCCAACTTATGCGCATAAAAAAAGCCCCTATTAAGGGGCTTTTTACCAGAAAAGGCCATGTTTTAAGCATTTTTAACCTTATCCACAATCGCTTTGAATGCTGCGGGATTGTTCATTGCAAGGTCGGCGAGCACTTTGCGATTGATTTCAATGCCTGCTTTATGGATGAGACCCATCAATTTGGAATAAGACAAATCCTCCAAACGAGCAGCTGCATTTATACGTTGAATCCACAACGCGCGGAAATTGCGTTTTTTGTTCTTGCGATCGCGATAAGCATAAGTCAAACCCTTTTCCCAAGTGTTCTTAGCGACCGTCCACACGTTTTTGCGGCATCCGAAATAACCTCTCGTGAGTTTTAAAATTCTTTTTCTTTTAGCTCTTGAAGCTACATGATTTACTGATCTTGGCATTTTTCTTTTGTTTTTTGAATGTCAGCGGCAAAAAATTGCACTTTTGAGCAGAACATTCGGTTAATAATAAAATGTTGTAATTAAAAGTAAAAAACCACACTCGATTATCTCAAGCACAACAAGTCGCGCACGTTGCGACGGTCTGCCGACGACAATACTGCGAAGTGTCCGAGGTTTCTTTTTTGCTTTTTAGTCTTCTTCGTAAGAATATGACTTTTGTAAGCATGTTTTCTTTTAATCTTTCCTGATCCGGTAAGGGCGAACCTCTTTTTGGCACCGGAATTAGTCTTAACCTTTGGCATTTTTTTTCTTTTTAAATTACTATTTTATTGAATGTCGTTTCCGACGTTATTTCGCTTTTTTCGGCGTCAACATGATAGTCATCCGCTTTCCTTCAAGGACAGGCATTTGCTCCACCTTGCCATAATCTTCCAAATCGTTGGCAAACCGAAGGAGCAACACTTCGCCTTGCTCTTTAAACAAAATGGAACGCCCGCGGAAAAACACGTAGGCTTTCACTTTTGCGCCTTCTTTCAAAAAGCCCATGGCATGCTTCAACTTGAAATTATAGTCATGGTCGTCTGTTTGCGGTCCGAAACGTATTTCTTTCACAACCACCTTTGTCGACTTCGCTTTTTGTTCTTTCAAACGTTTCTTCTGTTGATAAAGAAACTTTTGATAATCCAATATCTTGCAGACCGGAGGGACCGCATTGGGAGAAATCTCGATCAAATCGAGTTCCATATCCTCGGCTATTTGCAACGCACGCGACAAGGGATACACACCTTGTTCCACATTGTCGCCGACTAAGCGCACCTCTTTCGCGCGGATTTGCCCGTTAATCGCGTAAGCGTCTTTCTTGTCGTTTTTCCGTTGAGGCGTTCCACCCCCCAAACCAGCTGGAGTTTTAACCATTAATCTGCTTTAATATTTGTCAGTTCCTCTATTTCGCGAAGAAAATTTTGCGCAAAGGTAGCAATTTTTACCGAACCTTTATCGCCTTCTCCCTGTTTTCTTACAGAAATTTCTTCGTTATTCACTTCTTTTTCACCAACGACCAACATATACGGGATACGTTTCAACTCGTTATCACGTATTTTTTTGCCAATTTTTTCATTGCGATTGTCGACGATCGCACGGATTCCGACAGCCGCAAGTTCCAAACGAACCTTTTCGGCATAATCGTTGAATTTCTCACTGATTGGAAGCACGACAGCCTGCTCCGGAGCCAACCACAGCGGCAAGTTGCCCGCTGTATGCTCCAATAGCACAGCAACAAAACGCTCCATCGAACCGAAAGGCGCACGGTGGATCATCACCGGACGGTGTTTTTGATTGTCGGCTCCTGTGTATTCGAGATCGAAACGCTCCGGCAAATTGTAGTCCACCTGAATCGTTCCCAACTGCCAACGGCGACCAATGGCGTCTTTCACCATAAAATCGAGTTTCGGGCCATAGAAAGCGGCTTCGCCATATTCGATGCGTGCCGGCAACCCTTTTTCCTCACATGCTTCAATGATCGCCTGTTCTGCTTTTTCCCAATTTTCTTCAGAACCAATGTATTTTTCACGATTCACCTTGTCGCGCAACGAAATTTGAGCCTCAAAATGCTCAAAATTCATGGACTTGAAAACAATGGAAATGATATCCATCACGCGAAGGAATTCATCCTTCACTTGGTCGGGACGGCAGAATATATGGGCATCGTCCTGCGTGAAGCTCCGCACACGTGTCAAGCCGTGAAGCTCGCCGCTTTGCTCGTAACGGCACACTGTACCGAATTCGGCAATGCGCAACGGCAATTCACGATAGGAATGAGGCGTATTTTTATAAATTTCGCAATGATGCGGACAGTTCATCGGCTTCAAGAAGTACTCTTCGCCTTCTTCCGGCGTATGAATCGGTTGGAAAGAATCTTTTCCATATTTCGCATAGTGTCCGGAAGTGACGTAAAGCATTTTGTTGCCAATAGGCGGCGTTATTACCTCTTTATAATCGTACTTGCGTTGGATCTTGCGCAAAAATTCTTGCAACCGCAATCGCAATTCCGTTCCTTTTGGCAACCACATGGGCAATCCTTTTCCCACTGTTTCGGAGAACATGAAAAGCTCCATTTCTTTGCCGATTTTTCGATGGTCGCGTTTTTTTGCTTCTTCAAGCATCACCAAATACTCGTCGAGCATCTTCTTTTTAGGGAACGAAATTCCGTAAACGCGAACAAGCTGATTGCGCTTCTCGTCGCCGCGCCAATATGCGCCGGCCAACGACAACACTTTCACCGCTTTAATAGCTCCTGTGTTCGGAATATGAGGTCCTCTGCACAAATCCGTAAATGCTCCTTGCGTGTATGTCGTGATCGTGCCATCGGCCAATTCTTCAATCAATTCGCATTTATAAACCTCACCTCGGTCGCCAAACATTTTCAAAGCATCGGTCTTTGCAATTTCTTTTCGCACGACAGATTCTTTCTTGGCCACCAATTCCGCCATCTTCGCTTCAATGCGAGGGAAATCAGCGCTTGTTATTGAGTTTTCCCCCGGATCTATATCGTAATAAAATCCGTTTTCAATAGCCGGACCTATGCCGAACTTCACGCCGGGAAATAATTCTTGAAGTGCTTCTGCCAACAAATGGGCCGATGTGTGCCAAAATGCGTGCTTGCCTTCCGGATCTTCCCATTTGAAAAGCTTAATTGCCGCGTCGGCGACTATCGGGCGTGTCAAATCCCATTCTTCGCCATCGACTGTTGCCGCCAAAACTTCCTGCGCAAGGCGCGGGCTTATACTTTCTGCTATTTGAAGCGGCGTTATGCCTGCTTCGTAATCCTTAATACTCCCGTCTGGAAAAGTTATCTTCATAATTGTGTAAATTTTTGACATGCATAAATACAACAAATGCATGATTCGGCTGCAAAATTACGCATTTTATTATTTCCCAAATAATTTTCGAATATTTATTTGAACCCGAAATTTCCGCAAATCAATTCGCGGTTCTGCGCATACGCTTAATCACATTATACGACGACATTATACCCAGCTCGCCAGCACGGCTCAAATCGGCCATTCCTTTGTCCAAATTGCCAAGCCGCAAATAAGCGATGCCACGATTGTAGTAGGCTTCACCAAAATCCGACTTGATGTCAATGGCGCTCGTATAGCAACTGATTGCTGCCGTATAATCATTTTGATGATAATAGATATTGCCCTTGTTGAAATACGCATAAACCAAATCCGGCGACAATTCAATCACTTTGTTCAAATCGTCCAGCACAGACTTCAATTCGGCTTGCGCCAGCATCCGGCCGGCCGAATCGATTCCCACTGATTCAAGTATCGAACCGACAGATTGCGCCTCGTCGGACAACAATTTGAAATATTTCGCCGTCGCCCGCGCAAAATAGGCCAACACGAAACGCGGACTCAGCTCCACGGCCGATGATAAATCGGCAATGGCGGAATCATAATTTTTCACCAATGTGTAGCTTAACGCCCGCCCGAAATAGTCCAATGCCTTTTTGTCGCCTCCCGACAAAAGGCTTGAATAATGTTGTATCAAGCCGAACTGCGTTTCGATTTCAGTCTCCGTCAATCGAGTTTCCACATTTGTGATGTACAGTTTGTCGCGAAGGAAATAACTTGAATTCATTTCATCGATTTCCTTCTGGTAATATGCATTCGTTCGCAATTCGGTCGTTCTGTCGTAATAGGTCAGTATATAAATTCCTTCCAGCTCGACTGCAATATCGTAATTTTGAATCTTTCCCCGATATTTATTGTCGTATTCAGGCTTCACTGCATTGTCGTTTTCCACCGTAACCAACGAAGTAAACTTCTTTATCACTTCTTCCGGCGTTTCCTCTTTTTGGGCATCATCAGAATCCTCATCGTTCTCGGCTATGATATGCCGCCGCTCTTCGTGATTTTTTTGCAATTGCCGCGACTTGTTATAGTCCTGTTCGCCTCCTTTCATGTCGCCCATCAGACGCTTGCTTTCGCTTCTCGCGTAATAAAGCGACGGCAAATACGGGAATTGCTCTATGACCTTGTCAAAATCTTTTATCGACTTGCCATAATCTTGTATCTGTTGATAAAGCATTGCGCGATTGTACAATGCACGGTAATTATCCGGTTCCTGCTCTATCACAAACGAAAAATCCTCAATTGCCTTGTTGACATCCTGCACCTCCATGCGCAACAAACCGCGATTGAAATGGGCCGCCACATTCGCAGGCTCCAACCCGATGGCATAATCGAAATCCGACATGGCTCCGAAATAGTCATCCAAATTATACTTCAAATATGCGCGATTGATGAAAAAATCGGCTTGTTTGGGTTCCAATTTGATTGCCGCGTTCATATCCGCCAATGCGCTTTCATAGTCGTGCGATGTACGCAATTTCAAATCCGAACGAACCAAATAGGCCGTCACATTATTTTCATTGGCCTCTATGCATTTGTCAATATCCGACATCGCCGAAATCGTATCTTTTTCTGCCAAAAACAATTGCGCGCGACCAAGATAAGCCTTGTCGTATTTCGGATATTTCTCCAGCAAAACGTCGAAAGTCGCTCGTGATGCCGGATAGTCCTTGTCGTTCTGCAATGCAATAGCCTTGTTCAATAAAAATATCTGATTTTCGGGATAATACTTCAAGCCCATGTCGTAGTCGGCTGCCGCCTCCTTAAACTTTCCGATGGACAATCGCGACAGACCTCTCACTTCATAAGCATCGACAATAAACGGGTTGCGTTCAAGCGCCAAGTTGCAATCGGCCTCTGCCCCTTGAAAATCCTCTAAATAGAACTTCGCCAATCCTCTGAAAAAATAAGGCTCGGCCAAATAAGGCTTTGCACTTATGACCTGATTAAAATATTGTATCGACAGCAAATAATCTTCGAAATACAAAGCGTTTTTACCAATCACAAGCATCCGCTCCGTGTTCAACTGCGCCGATACAGGGTGCAGAAAAACAACCGACAGCAAAAACAACAAAATGCGCTTGCTATATTTAAATTTATTCATATTTATCTGCTTAAACGGCACAAAGATAAGCGAAAGAGCAGTGTGGAACAAACAAAACAATTCGATTTTGCTACGCCAAACGGCATTCTTCCTCATTGCTATGAACAATGGGCATAACAATCAACCGCAAAAGAATGAGCCAAATGCATCAATGAAAACACATAATGCAAATCAAGCGCAAAAAAATTAAATTAATTCAAATCCTTGCAACAAAGTCAGACTTACCGCCCATGCAGGAAACAAAAATCGACGATTATCGTGTATTTCTGCAAAAGAAATATATCTATCTGAATTTAATCACATTAGAAAAATCACGTCGTTTTCAGGTAATGAGTTGGTAACCGTTCTAATTGCCGTGGTCTACATCGCTTTGCTTGTTTGGGAAACTCTTACGGTACAAAGGTATGAAAAATATTCA
>ENA-OOXJ01000472-OOXJ01000472.1-human-gut-metagenome-genome-assembly--contig:-NODE-472-length-34203-cov-7.025184_pt1 | contig 34203 bp, 22 predicted proteins | sample MGYA00241587_ERZ501343 | MGnify/ENA primary metagenome ERZ501343 (study PRJEB25962, sample SAMEA2042918) | human gut metagenome | biome: human gut; feature: human-associated habitat; material: faeces... | reverse complement strand
CGGCGTCGCCTTCACCCGCAACCCCGCCGACGGCACCAACGAGCGCTACGGCGACTTCCTCGTCAACGCCCAGGGCGAGGACGTCGTGGCCGGCATCCGCACCCCGCAGCAAATCACCATCGAAGGCTCACGCCGCTGGGCCGAACTCCAAGGCATCAGCGAAGAAGAGCGCAAAGCCAAATATCCCTCGATGGAAGAGGCCATGCCCGAAATCTACCGCCAGCTCGATGCCCTGCAAACCAAGCTCGAAGAGCACTACCACGACATGCAGGACATGGAGTTCACCGTGCAGGAGGGCAAACTCTGGTTCCTCCAAACGCGCAACGGAAAGCGCACGGGTGCCGCTATGGTCAAAATCGCCATGGATCTGCTGCGTCAGGGCATGATCGACGAAAAAACGGCCATCGAGCGCTGCCAGCCCTCGAAGCTCGACGAGCTGCTCCACCCCGTGTTCAACAAAGAGGCCCTGGCCAAGGCCAAAGTGCTCACCCGCGGTCTGCCCGCCTCTCCCGGAGCTGCCACCGGCCAGATCGTCTTTTTTGCCGACGACGCAGCCAAATGGCATGCCGACGGCCATAAGGTTGTCATGGTGCGCATCGAAACATCGCCCGAAGACCTCGCCGGCATGGCCGTGGCCGAAGGCATCCTCACGGCGCGCGGCGGCATGACCTCGCACGCTGCCGTCGTAGCCCGCGGCATGGGCAAATGCTGCGTGAGCGGTGCCGGCGCCATCAACGTCGACTACAAGGCACGCACCGTCGAAATCGACGGCACCGTACTGAAGGAAGGCGATTACATCTCGCTGAACGGCACGAACGGCCAGGTATATAAAGGCGAAATCAAGACGCAGGCCGCCGAGCTCTCGGGCGACTTTGCCGCACTGATGGATCTCTGCGCCAAATACACACGCCTGCAAGTGCGCACCAACGCCGACACGCCCCACGACGCCGAAGTGGCCCGCTCATTCGGAGCAGTCGGCATCGGCCTCTGCCGCACCGAACACATGTTCTTCGACAACGAGAAAATCATCGCCATGCGCGAAATGATTTTGGCCGAAGACGTAGAGGGACGCCGCAAAGCGCTGGCAAAACTCCTCCCCTACCAGAAAGAAGACTTCAAGGGCATCTTCAAAGCTATGGACGGATATCCCGTCAACGTCCGCCTGCTCGATCCGCCCCTCCACGAATTCGTTCCCCACGACCCGAAAGGACAAGAAGAAATGGCCCGGGCCATGGGCGTGACCGTCGAATACATCCAGCAGCGCGTAGCCAGCCTCTGCGAACACAACCCCATGCTCGGTCACCGCGGTTGCCGTCTCGGAAACACCTATCCCGAAATCACGCAAATGCAAACGCGTGCCATACTTTCGGCAGCCGTCGAGCTCAAAAAAGAAGGCTACGACCCACATCCCGAAATCATGGTTCCACTCACCGGCATCCTGTACGAATTCGAAGCACAGGAAAAAGTCATCCGCGCCGAAGCTGCAAAAGTATTCGAAGAAGAAGGCTTGGAGGTGCCTTTCAAAGTAGGTACAATGATCGAGATACCACGCGCAGCCCTGACAGCCGACAAAATTGCCTCGCGTGCCGAATATTTCTCTTTCGGCACAAACGACCTCACACAAATGACTTTCGGCTATTCGCGCGACGACATCGCCTCGTTCCTCCCCGTCTATCTCGACAAAAAGATCCTCTCCGTCGATCCCTTCCAGGTACTCGACCAGAACGGCGTAGGACAGCTCATTGATATGGCCGTAACGAAAGGCCGCTCCGTCCGCCCCGATTTAAAGTGCGGCATCTGCGGCGAACACGGCGGTGAACCCACCTCCGTTAAGTTCTGCCACAAAGTAGGTCTCAACTACGTCAGCTGCTCTCCCTTCCGCGTGCCCATCGCACGCCTGGCCGCGGCACAAGCTGCAATAGAGGATACTCTCTAAGTTTAGAAGCCCTCAGGCAGAATAGCAATTAAAATTTGTATCAGGCTGTAATCTACCGATTTATACGGTGATTACAGCCTGAGTTGCGTTAAGACAGTTCGTGCAGTTGACATCAAAAAATGAGCCAAATGAGCATATTTGTTTTACTCTATGTTTACCCCAAAAATCATCATGTTTACCCCTGTTTACCCCAAAGAATTTATAGTATTTATCTAAAAAGGAAATAGGTATGACAACATTTAAAGCAACGGTAAAAAAGCCAAGAAGCGATGGCTTCTACACAGTTTACATCAGGATTACGCATCAGCGCAAATCCAGTTACATTAAAACAAATAAAATTGTAGACGCTGCTCATATTACGAAAGGTGGTGATCTCACCGACCCTGTTGTGAATGAGTATTGCGCTATGCTCATCAGACAATATACGGACCGCCTGAACCGTGTAAATGCGACTTGCTGGGAAATAAAGGAAGTGATAGAGTTCTTGTTGAAAGACGATGAAGAAGCGTGCTTCAGTGATTACGCACGAAAGTTCATAGACAGGATGGAAGCGGATGGACACGAACGCAATGCAAAGAATTACAGACTTGCGGTAAACCATTTAGAACGCTTCATGGGGACAACCCGACTTCTGTTTAGTAACTTGTCGTCTTCTGCAATAAATCTTTGGATAGAGAGTCTGTCAAAGACAAACCGAGCCAAAGAAATGTATCCTACTTGTGTACGACAGATTTTCAAAAAAGCCATAGTTGAACTGAACGATGAAGAGCGTGGTGTTATACGTATAAAGTTCAATCCTTGGTTGAAGGTGACAATTCCCAAATCAGACAATACCATGAAACGTGCCATCAGTGCCGAAGCCTGCCGCGAGTTCTTTAACCGTCCTCTTCCCAAAACAAAGATGCTGTCTCCACTACCGGAACTTGGCAGGGATGTAGCACTTCTATCGCTGTGCATTGGCGGCATCAATACTGTTGACCTTTATGAACTCAAAAAGAAAGACTACAACAATGGCATTATTGGTTATAAAAGGGCAAAAACACGCCATAGTCGTAGAGACGAGGCATATATGGAAATGAGGATAGAGCCATTTATCCAAGAGACCTTTAATAAGTATCTCTCCAAAGATGAGCATGATGAGTACCTATTTATATTCCACAGCCGTTACAGCAATTCCGACAGTTTCAATGCCAACGTGAATATCGGAATACGCAAGATATGCGCCGACATGGGGATGAAAAAGGAGGACTACTATTGCTATTACACGTTCAGGCATACGTGGGCGACCATTGCTCAAAACGACTGTGATGCCAATCTTTATGAAGTTGCATTTGGCATGAATCACAGTCATGGGTTCAATGTGACAAGAGGCTACTTAAAACTGGATTTTACCCCTGCATGGGAACTTAACGCCAAGATTATTGATTTCATTTTCTTCAGTAATAAGAAGAGTAAACAAGGCAAAGCCCGTGACCTTGAAGCCCCAGAGGAAAAACTTTTCCGTATTTCAAAAAAGATGATGATATACGGACGCGCTTATTTCAAAGGGGATGTTGTTGGTGAACTAACAGATATCGGTTTTAGTAATGTTGATGAAGTTATTTCCGAATTAGTCAAGCAACTACCCAAAGATATTCCTATCGGTTGTACAGTCCAATTCAGACTTAAAAATTGTGATAGTCAAAGAGAGGTTGTCTATGAAAGAAGCAAAGGCAAAGGATTTTAGCCCGTTTGTCAGTAAGTCCAAACACCTGACATGAGGGAAAAACACTATTCCATCCGAATACAGCACGAAGCCGTACCTACCCTTTCAAGACAGGTGCGGCTTTGCTGCTTCGCCCTTATCTTGAATCTGGCGGACGGTTTGCGCTACATCGCCCCAAGAGGATGCCGACTAATAGCAATAACCCCTTCCATAAAAGGACACATCCCTTCTTCACCAGCCATCCGGCAAGCCGCAGCACGTTCCTTGCCAGCCATAATACCAACCGCCACAACAGCGAAAGCACGATGATGACCGGTACCAGGTATATTATCAGTAACAGTTCAAACATATACTCAAATTTAAGTAAAGCCATAAGCCAAACGAGGCCATTTTTTACTTTAAATATACTAAAAATCGACGAGATATGGAAATTTTACAGCAACTATTCCCCGGTAAAATCACTAATTGTCAGATGAATATCCATTACGCTTGCATATCAAAAAAGCACCATATCCATAGTCTGGAAGCTACGAGTGATAAGTGACTGTATTTCCAAAATCCGATGTTGTCAGGTATAATAGCCCCAGTTTCTCAGGTCTGATGAATGGATGCAAAGGAATGTAATGGACTACTTAACCACCCATAACCTTATTGTATTCTACTGAAAAATCCAAGCTCATTACTAATTTGTTAAATGAAAACCGCAGTTTCCTTTTCCCTCCTGTTGTCGGACAAGCGGATAATGTTCCCGATAATTCACGGATGGATGAACCGACATAAGCACCCAGTTGAAACCAGCCTAATCTTCATCCCATATATCAAAATTCCACGCAATCGAAAAACATCATACACATAAATACAAAGCAAATTTCACTGGCATACCCGGCAATCGGATGTTCTTGATACCACGGTCAAAATGGTACGCTCCTTGAAGAATAGTGTTGTGCATTTTGTACGGAAGCCACTTTCCACGGTAATTTTGGCGCAAAAAAGAACCCGGGATGATATTGCCCTGCGTTACAGGATTTTCCAAGCAAGTTGTACTTTTGTGGCCACAAAACACCGTTTGTTCCCCCAAAAGTGACTTGCCGGATGCCCCGCACCGGAGCGGCACCGCCGCTGTTTCGCCCTGCGAAATAATGTAAGACAATCCCTGTTACAAAGCACCGAAGTATGAAGGAACAAAGGAACAAGTACATCAAGGTAAGGATGACCCCGGAAGAAGTCCGGGCGTTCAAGGAGAAATCGGCTGAATACAAGACCGTAAGCCATTACGTGCGCAAGGCACTCGAAGAGTATTCAAACGTAAGCGTCAGGCGGCAGCTTGAACTCATGCAGGAACTCGGTTCGTTTTACCGCAGATACCAAAGCGAACTGTCCCATATCGGTGGAAACCTCAACCAGGCGGTAAAGCGTGCCAACGAGCTGACGGTTGCCGGGTTGCTGCCGCCAAGCTATATCCAAGAAGTCCTGTTTCCGGTCATCCGGGACACACAGAACATAGTCAACGGGATAAAGAGGCAGCTTGACACCCTCACACAGAGAATAGGCAGACCTTAGGACAACATATACATTAACCCAGATAACTCCACCCCAAGATGATAGCGACCATATTACCCGGAAGCGCGGACTTTCATGCCGTGGGTTACAACGAGCACAAGGTGTCGAAAGGGCTTGCCCGGCTCATCGAGATGCGGAACTTCGGGACGGTCGGCCTGGCAGACAGACCCACTACAGAAGAACTTACCGGCTATCTTAAAAAATACAGTTCCACCAATAACCGCATCCGAAAACCCCAATTCCATGTGGCCGTCAGCTGCAAAGGCCGTGAGATGACGGAATCCGAGCTGCTGGACTTCGCGCACCGTTACCTCAAGGAAATGGGATATGCCGAACCCGGACAACCGTGGCTCATCTACGCCCACCATGACACCGACAACACTCACCTGCATATCATCACCTCACGGGTCGCCCCCGACGGCAGGAAGATAGCACACAGCCACGAGCGCAGGCGTTCCCAGGAAGTCATAGACCGTATTCTTGGCACGGACAGGCAGAAGAAGACCGCCGACGACATTGAAGCGGCCAGGCAATATACCTTTTCTTCTTTTGCCCAGTTTAAGGCAATCATGGTTTCTATGGGATATGAGGTATATCAGAAAGAAGGGATAGTATTCATCAAGCATGGCGGCAAGGTGCAGCGGCAAATTCCGCTGGCCGAAGTCAAGCGGCTTTTCAAAAGCGGCTACAGGGAACGCGCCCGTTGCCGCCAGCTGCGGAGCATCTTCAAAAAATACCGGGACGTGAGCGGCAGCAAAGAAGAGTTGCAGAAAGAGCTGAAAGAAAAGTTCGGCATCAGTCTCGTTTTCTTCGGCAGGAAAGACGTTCCCTACGGCTACATGATTGTCGACCACGCCCACCGCACCGTCATCAACGGGGCGAGGGTGCTGGCCACGGAAGAACTGCTGGACTTCGCCACCCCGGAGCAACGCTTCGCACGCATAGAGGACTACATAGACCGGCTGCTCACCCTCAATCCGAAAATCACACAGGGCGAGATTTTCCAGAAGCTGAGAAAACAGCGTGCCTATATCAAGAAAGGTGTCATCCACTTCGACGGGCAGACACGCCCGTTAAAGCCGTTCATGGCGGAAGCCATCGACCGGAACAACCGCATCCGTATCATTGAGATGTTCCACCCGGTTACCGAAGCCGAGCGCGACCTGCTCTGCAAGATATTCAAAGTGAACCGCCCCGACCTGGTGGACCTGTCAGGCGAAAGGCCGCAGTCCCATACGGATGCCGTCAGCCGCCTGCATGAAATCTTCAATGACGAGAACGTCTATTCCGTGAAAAGCGTCCTCCATGAGGAAGGCTTCATCATCCGCGAGGAAGCGGGCGCGGCATACGCCGTCAACTTTAACAGACACATCGTGATAGACCTTGCGGCGGAAGGGCTTGACACGGAACGGCTGAACCCCCGGGCACGGAAGCAACAGGCCAAGCAGACACATTCCACCGGAAACGGCGGAAAGAAGATACACATACACGGACTGAAGGATTCCGGTGCCGGAAGCCATGCCGAAAAGCGTGAGTGGGAAGTCGGCGGCAAGGGCGGCTACGACGACATTGACGACGGACGCAACCTCAAACGGTAGCCAAGAAAAAAAAACGGAGACTCCTTTTTGTCACCTGTTTGGCCGCATAAGCCATTCTTTTGCCTGTTACGTTACCCTAAACACTCCGGTCAGACAGACCGGAAGCACAAAAGTGTTGTGCATTTCGTCACCGTCCTTTCCGGTGCATACTTTTGCACCGAACCAAACGACCGTGGACAAAATGATACAGACACCCGTCATCGTGACATTCGCCAACCAGAAAGGGGGAGTCGGCAAGACGACCCTCTGCGTCACCTTCGCCAATTACCTTGTGACGAAGGGCGTGCGTGTCGTGGTCGTGGACTGCGATTTCCAGCACTCCATCCTGAAGTGCCGCAAGGCCGACGTCAAGAAATACGGCGTGGATGCCGTACCTTACGACGTGCTGGCCTACGAGGCCAACGACAAGCAGGCCATGACCGTGCTCATGGAGAAGCTGCATAACGACCCCAGCATAGACGTGGTGCTCATGGACTCCCCCGGCAGCCTGAAGGCGGAGGGACTGATACCTATGTTCGTCAACTCGGACATCATCGTCGTGCCGTTCCACTACGACCTGGTGACCGTCCCCTCCACCGCGAGCTTCCTCATGTTCATCGACCGTCTGCGAAAGGCCGTGGGCGGACGGATGAAAGCCCGGCTCTTCATCGTCCCCAACCTCCACGACGGACGGGTGGGCAAACGCTCCGAACTGGAACTGTGGGAGAACACGGGAAAGACCTTTGCCAACTACGGACAGGTGACGGACAGGATTCCCAAGCGGGCCGACATGGAGCGTTTCAGTACGGTGGCGGAACTGGACATGCAGGCCGCAATCGTCAGCCCGGTGTTCGACAGGATATACGCCGGAATCTTCGGCGACGGAAGCCCCAAAGACATGAACCATCAACAACCATAGCACAATGAATAAGGAACTACAGATAGACGACCTCACCAGAGGCATCAACGACGACGAACCCATGTTCAATGAAACGGAACGGCAGGAACAGGAAGCCCCGGCACCGGAAGCACGGGAGCATAATACCGCACATCCCGGCGACAAGTGCTGGCAGGACTTCATGGCCTACCTTGAAGCGCCGACGGACGGGAACGGCAAGGCAGACCGTCTGGTATGCAAACTCGACCGCGACCTGGCCGACTCGCTCGACGACTGCGACATCCGTGGCCGCTGCCGTTCCGACCTCGTGAACGCCATCGTCCGCTCGTTTTTCGAGAACCACCTTTTCCGGCTGGCGCAATACCGCCGCGAGAAGAAATCATTGTTCAACAACTATAACCCCGAATCCCATGCGTAGAATCAACTGGACAGAAGCCATGCTCTCCCGGCTTGCCGAGCTTTACCCCGTGGAGACCACTGCACATACTGCTTATATGCTCCAGATAGGCGTGACGGCCGTGAAGGAGAAAGCTCGCGAACTCGGACTGGAGAAGCTGGTCAAGAGCCGGTGGCTGGAACGTGCCGGACACATCAGCCGCCACTTCGACAACCGCTCCTACGCCGAGATGGCCTGCGACCTGGGCATCAGCCGCACCACAGTCAGCCGCATGGCACGCAAGCTGGAGCTGAGCCGGAGCAAGGAAATGTGTTACGCGATGTCGTCCCGTGTTCGCCGCGAGATGGTCCGCCGCGAACGGCGCAGGGCAATCTTCGGGCTTGACCCCCTCACACGCCTCAAGGTCATCTCACACCGCGCCAAGGTCAGGATACGCTCCCGGCTGAAAGCCAAGGGCTACATTACCGGCGTACACCGGAACATACTGTACTTCACCGAAGCCACATGCCGGAAAGCCCGGCTGGAAGCCAAAGCCGCCAGGCTCGGACTGGCCTTCCAGCCTTTTCCCGGAGACAACACACCATTATCCAATGCCATATAGCCATGCAGTACGGACAAATCGTTTTTATCCTTTTCGTGGCAATGGCCTGCTATTACGTCTTCCTCATCTTCACGGACATAAGGACAGCGCAGGCGGCTCAGAACGCGGAAAAGGAGAACCATACGGAAGAAGAGATAGACATATCGGACGAGGCAAAGAGCTTCCGCCCGACCAGAGTCAGCAGGGACGAGGAGAAGAAAGAGGATGCGGCAGGTGGAAAGCAGGAAGAAACACCGGCAGGCGCAACCTCCAACTTCCGCCGCCCTGGCTACCGTGAGGCCATCATGACCGACGGCATCCTTGTGGACGACCTCATCCATGAAATCGACAGGCTGGCGGAAACCGGCACCGGCGACCTCGGCCTGGTCATATACACCTGCGAAAATGCAAGGTGAGAAACACGTTCCTTTGGCGACTCCTGTTCCTTTGGCGATGAAACAACCATTTAATGATTAAAGAAATGCAGACACTAAAAAGAAAATGCCTACGCGCATTCGTCCGTTTCAAACAGTCAGCGTTCGCCCGGAAGGGCACGCTCGCCCTCGTGGCGCTCACCCTCGCCGCCGGCGATGTAATGGCAGGCAGCAAGGGGGCGGCGGGCTTCACCAAGGCCACGCAGGAAGTAAGCTCCTACCAGACTCCCGTCTCCAACCTCATGAAGGCTATCGCCGCCGTCATCGTGCTGGTAGGCGCGTTCAATGTCTACTTCAAGATGCAGAACGGCGACCAGGATGTCAAGAAGACCATCATGCTGACCATCGGCGGATGTATCGCGTTCATCGCATTATCAGAGGCCTTGCCGCTTTTCTTCACGTAAGGCCATGGAAGAGGACAAGAACAGTCAGGACGGTTTCCCCGTGTTCAAGGGACTCCAGAAGCCGTTGGAATTCATGGGCATCCGCGGCCGCTTCCTCACACTGGCGGCGGTGGCCATAGGCGTGTCCTTCGTGGGATTCATCGTCTTCTCCATCGCCCTTGGGAAACTTGCCGGGTTCATCGCCATGCTGGTGATGGCCGCCGCAGGGCTGGCCACCATCTTCGTCAAGCAGCGCGGCGGACTGCACAGCAAGAAACGGGCGAAGGGCATCTACGTCTATAAGAACATCCGAAAAACGAATTGAAAAACCAACAAACAGAAAGCAACCAATGGCACAGAACAGGAAACGGGCATTCGAGGGGCTTTACTCCCAGCTGGAAGAAACGGACGGCCATGCCGTCCTCTTTTCCGCCAGGGGCGAGCCTTCGGTCATATTCGAGATGGCCAATCCCGTGCAGCAGCTATGCACGGACTCGGAGCAGTACCTGCGCTTCCAGGACGTACTCTCCAACCTCGTGCAGACGCTCGGCGAAGGCTACGCCCTGCAGAAACAGGACATCTTCTGCAGGCAGGCCTACCACCACGACGTGCCGGAGGATGCGGAGTTCCTGACGCGGAGCTATTTCCGCTACTTCGAGGGAAGGGAGTTCACCGAGATACGCACCTATCTTATTATCACGCAGGAGGCACAGCGCGGCCAGTTCGTGCAGTACGACCCGAAGAAGTGGGCGGAGTTCCATTCCAAGGTGGCCAAGGCGGAGGACATCCTGAATGAAAGGCACATCCGCCACAGGCGGCTGACAAAGGAAGAGGTGGACGAATACTGCCACCGCTTCATGGCCTTCCGCTTCCGCCACGGCCCGTTCTCCATGACCAACTTCAAGGCTTCGGACGAGTACCTGAAGGTGGGCGGCCGCGTGGTGCGCTCCTATCCGCTGGTGGACATCGACGAGATAAACCTGCCCTCACGCATCAGGCCCTACACGCAGGCCAACGTAAACGGCTACGGCATCGCCACCGACCTGTTCTCGTTCCTGACCAATGTTCCCCATGCGGATTGCGTGGTGTACAACCAGGTGGTGCAGATACCCGGCCAGCGCAAGCTGCTGAGGAAGCTCCAGGCCAAGGCCAAGCGTCACGGCTCCATGCCCGACCCGAGCAACCGGATAGCCAAGGCCGACATCGAGGAGGTCTTGGAAAAACTTGCCGTGGACAGCTCCCTGCTGGTCTACGCCAACTTCAACATCCTGGTGAGCTGCCCGGCGGACAAGGTCACCCCGGTCACTTCCTACCTGGAGACCAAGCTGTACGGATGCGGCATCATGCCCTCTCGCACGGCCTACAACCAGCTGGAGCTGTTCACCGACAGCTTCCCCGGCAACGCATACGCCTTCAATCCCGACTACGACCTGTTCCTCACCCTGTCGGACGCCGCCCTGTGCTTCTTCTTCAAGGAACACCTGAAGGAATCGGAGGACACGCCCCTGACCACGTACTACACCGACCGGCAGGGGCTGCCCGTCTGCATCGACATCACGGGCAAGGAGGGCAAGGTCAAGATGACCGACAACGCCAACTTCTTCTGTATCGGGCCTTCTGGAAGCGGCAAGTCGTTTCATATGGACTAAAACGCATCGAAAAGAACTCCAAACAAAACTTAGAGAAACGTCATAAATAGCTCATTTTCAATACATATTCATTAACATAACGCTCCAACCGCCTATTGCGAGTTTCATCCGTTTATAGTAATTTTGTACCACGGTTGTACCATGGGCAGAGGGACACACGGTTCTTAATGAGGGTTCTTATTTCCTCTTATTTCCCCTTGTTTCCTCTTAAAAGTTTCCGTCAAGGACCATCCCCCATGAGTCACTGCAAAATTCAAAAATAACGGTAAAAATGAATACTACAACTCGCATTCCAATCGTGCTGATGTCCGTAGAGGAAACAGCGCAGGCAGTAAGCATCAGCGTCAAGACAGTACGCAGTCTTATTCGTCAAGGCAGGCTAAGAGCCGTAAATTTCGGTACACGCATGACCAGGATCTATTTGCAAGACCTTCTTGAAATAGCCAAGGGACAAGGTTATCAGGTGGTTCTCCCTTCTTCCCTATCGTTAGAAGGAGCAACGTCCAAGAAAGCACAGAGGCTAAAAGATGCCGAGACTGGCTCAGTCAACAAGTTGGCAAAGTGTCGCAAGACTCCCAGGGCTGGTGAAAGAGCACCTGATGGAGTAACCCACGACACCCATTACACAATGGCAGAGGTGTTGAGCACCTTTAATATCAAGTATGGAAGATTCTATGAAGTCCGCAATCGTTACCAACCCCAGTCAGTTCACGCATGGGGAACGACCTGCTTCAAGAAAGAAGACGTGGAAAGGGTTATCGGGCTTTATAATGAAGAACAGGGTAAGAACATTTCCGATGACTGGTACACCTGCTTCGACATCATGAAACTCTACGGATTAGGCAAGACACAGGTACGCAGATTTGCGGAGACCCATGGAGTGAGAATCCGAAAGTTCAAAGGCGGAAGAGCCAACTACTATCTGAAAGCAGACTGGGAGGCTGCACGCAAGAAGGCAGAGAAAAGCAGTACTACGACCAAGGCAAAACGGAAGTGAGACACAAGTCAAGAGATGGTTCAAACAAACTCATATACGACCCATGCCGTTGCAATTGCTATGCAGCACCCATCCATGTCGGTCGAAACAAACCCACAACGCAGAGTAACGGATATAAGACAAAAAACGCATCCAATACCTGCTTTTAGTCTGATTTTGAGCGTAAAATCATACTCAAAAGCAAATTCAGGTTAAATTCTGGCTGTATTTGAAGCCATCTTTGCTTTTCTCTTTTCACGGCAATCTAACTTTGCATCGGATTTGAGAGTTAAAGCGTTGCGACCATGGCTATTCGCATCCACAGATACACATCGGTAAGAATAATAAAAGAATAACAATATGACGAACATTTGTACAAAGGTCACCGTGCGGAAACGACCTATCAAGAACGGACAGACTTCCCTCTATCTGGATTTCTATCCTCCAATCCGCAACCCGAAGACAGGCAAGCTCTCACGCAGGGAGTACCTTGGTCTTTACATCTACACCAACCCTGTTGAACGCTTTCAGCAGGAGTACAACAAAAGTATGATTCAGAAAGCGGAAATCATCAAGTGCCGCAGGACTGAGTCCATCATCAATGAGGAGTATGGCTTCCTCGACCGCAACAAGGGCAAGGAGAGCTTCTTGGAATATTTCAAGAACCTCATGATTGAGCGTGGCAGCAGCCAGAACTGGGCAACCGCCTACATGCACTTCCACAATTACACGCATGGCGAGTGCCGCTTCTGCGACCTTACCGTTCCGTACTGCCAGGGATTCCTCGACTACCTGTTGTCGGATGCCTGTATGCACAACGGCAAGCGCATGATGGGAACAACAGCCAACAACAACCTTACCAAGTTGAAGTGCATCCTTGCCATCGCATACGAGGACGGACTGCTCAAAGAGAATATCGCCAAGAAACTTGTGCGTGCCAAGGCTCATGGCAACAAGCGGCAGTTCCTCACCAAGGAAGAGTTGTTGCAGTTGTCTCAGACTCCTTGCAAGAGTGATGTCCTTCGCCGTGCAGGTCTCTTCTCCTGCCTTACAGGTCTTCGCCTTTCTGACTGCATCAGACTCCAGTGGGAGAATATCGTCAAGTTGGCTGATGGCGGCTGGGGAATGGACATTATCACAAAGAAGACTTCCACCGCTGCAATCCTGCCTATCAGCGAAGAGGCTTTGCAGCTCTGTGGCGAGCGAAGCACTGGACAGGTGTTCAAGAATCTCACGAACAGTACAGTGGCATTGTATCTCAAACCGTGGATAAAGGCTTCCGGCATCGAGAAACACATCACCTTCCACTGCTTAAGACATACCAATTCTTCTTACTCATTGAAAACAAGAAACTTACAAAGATTGTCGGCTTGACAGGTAACGACTTGGAAACCAGCGGGTTTCTATATTCTGCAATGTTCTGCACTAATCAAAAGAACGCTTTTCTCACTTGCAAAAGTAGTGTTTTTATCCTTTATTACCAAAGTTATTCCTCTGAAAAATGGAGAAAAGTTCACGTTAAGTATAAAGCATCTCTATGATATTCTCTGCCAATATTGAATTATAAATGCGTATGGCATTGTTTTCATCGGTGTTGTAACCAAGATAGTTTATACTGCCATACCATATCAAGGATTTGTCAATGATTGCAACGTCAATAGCCAATGCGTCATTAACTCTGATACTTGCTCCTGTTCCTTTTAACTGTTTTTCATTTTCCATATTACTTTTGGTTATAGTGATAACTTCTATACCTCGTGCCAACAAATCTTTCAGTATATCAAGCACAGACGAATGCTTGGCAAACCAAAGTTTTGTAGCGGAAATGACAACCGAATGTTTTGCCTGATGTAAATCCTTGAAAAAATCACTTTGGTATGTATGTCCATTAAAAATAACGCCTTGACTTTCGTTAAACAAGTCTATTGGCGCGTTTGACTTAATCTGATAACCGACAGACGCATATCCTCTTAGTCTGCGCTTGTACATAACATCGCACATCGGTACACGAATGTCAATGTAATCGTAAATCCGGACTTCTTTCTTACCCGGATATTCCCGATGCAAACGTCCGGCATATTGTGCAATGATACCTTTCCAAGAAACGGGCAATGCCAAAAACAAGGTGTCCAACCTAGGATAGTCAAAACCTTCACCCACATACTTCCCGGTTGCCACTATAACAAGTGGTTCCGAGGATGGAATGTTTTGCAAGTATTCCATTTTCTGACGTTTCTCCTTTGCCGATTCGGAACCGACAAGAGTAATGACATGTTTACAGTGTGGTATTAACGCACTTGCTAATGTTTCAACATGGGCGGTGAGGTTGGTCAGTACAATTGGTGAACGCCCTTCTTTCAGAGCCACGCATACATCCTCTATTATAAGTCCGTTCCTATTTTCATCATCAGCCATTTTCTGAACCATCCGGGCATAAGTGGACTTTTCATCCGTCAACTCTCTATAAAAAGTAAAGCGGGGAACAAGCAGGCGTGTGAATGTTTGGGATGCCATTTGAGCTTTTGCATCTGCCGAATAACGGATGGGACTGCATTGCATGAAGATAATTGGCTGATGACCGTCCTTACGGATTGAAGTGGCTGTCAATCCGTAGACATAGCGGGCGTTGGCATACTTCAATATCCGTTCAAAATTCACGGCTGAAACATGATGGCATTCGTCCACAATCAGCATTCCATAATTTCGGACAAAAGGTTTCACACCGCTGTCCTCTAAACAGGATTGCATCAGTGCTATGTCTATTTTCCCATGCAGTGAATTCCCCTTGGAGTCCAATGTGCCGAATGGCGAAAAGGCTTTTTTACTACCTCGTTTCTTCGGAAGGGCATCTTCCGTAAAGTCTATTTGCAAGAATTCTTCCAAACGGGATTTCCATTGGTCCAACAAAGCTTTGGTGTGAACAAGTATCAGCGTGTTTACTTTCCGTTCAGCTATCAAACCGATGGCAGTGACTGTTTTGCCAAATGCGGTAGTGGCATTCAATATTCCGTTGTCATGGGCTGTCAGGCTGGCTATGGCCGCTTTCTGCTCTTCACGGAGTTCGCCTTTAAACTTCACGGTTATATTCTCTCCATGATTGGTTTTGTCTTCTATACGATAAGCGACTTGGTTACTTTCCAAAAGGGCAATGACCGCATCCTCACATCCACGAGGCAGGGCAATGTAATCCTCTTCCATATTAGCACAGGAAATGATGCGGGGAATGTTGTAAGTGGACAGCCGCATACCTTGCCTGGCATAAAACTCCGGATTCTTGAATGATGCAATCCGCTTCAGATGGTTCACGGCTTTTGCTGAAAACCCCTGCAAGGGAATATACAGCATGTTGGAGCGTATGAGGACTGGATTAGCTGGAAAGTCATTATGAGCAATCTTTTGAGGTACAGGTGTTTCCCATGGCTTCGATTCACTGGTAGTGGTCAACTCACCCAATTCCGAAGCCGTTGCATGTTTTGCCAATATTGCGTCAACCGCCACTTCGGATATCCGTTTTATTTCAAGCAAATAATTCCATTGGTTTTCGTAAGCCACAAAGTTTTCATCCACAAACACACTATTTCCTTCCTTGCGGGCTTTGCCTTGCAGTGGCAGTGCCACTAAATTGCCGAAACCACCATCCGGCAATCTGTCCTGATTGGGGAAGAAACGGTCGTATGATTTGAAGTCCATCCTTCCGTATCTTTCTGTCGCTTCCGTCAATATCGTATTTCCGAGCCTTCGTGCCTTGGATGCAGGCAACGGCTGTTCAAAGAATATCCAAACATGTGCGCCGTTCCCGGAACGGGAGCGTTCAATGGAGCAAGGAACAGTCCAATCCTTGCAGACTCCGACATACGCCAACACATCTTTCTGGTATCCATATTCGCATGACTTGTCATCAAAATCCGCGCACAGGAAGTTACAAGTATTGTCGGCAAGGATAGCGTATGCGCCGATTACGTCCTGACCTTCCGGGCTTTTTCCTTCAAGATGTCGGTAGATATCCTCATATTCCAGCGGTTTAAATGACCTGTTGGAACATTCCGTACACTTATACTTTTTCTTGTCACATAATTGTCTCTCCCATTCGTTCCTGCATACAGGCTGGTAGCCGGATTTTCCGCTTGTCCGGCTGTACCATCTCCGCGCGAATACATCCTCACGTCCTTTGAATAAGTTGCGGAATACATCCATTTTTTGCTGCAAAGACAAATGTTGTTTCATGGTAGGTCGTGTCGAAGGAGTGCCTTTGCTGTTTAGCAAAGACTGTAGCCTGTCTACCTCCTTATGAAGAAGTTCATTCTCCATAAGAAGTCTGTTGTATGCCGCCAACAGTTCTTGGTATGTAGGCTGTTTTCCCATGTCATTCAAAGCAGCGGTGTCATATATAAAGGCAGGTACACAATGTCATCTTCTGTTTTTACATCCTTGTCGTGAAGCACGTAGGGTGTGGACAACTGAGAGCTGTACTTGGCTATGCACTTCCTCAATGAATTCAGCGTGTAGCGTTGGCCGGACTTTACCTCTATGGGGGAAATATTATGCCTGCTGGTCGTTACAGGTTTGGCTATCAGGAAGTCAATTTCCATACGGTCGTCAGCCAATGTTCGGGAACTGTTGCTGAAAAAATAAAGTTTGTGTCCTGCCGCCCGAAGCATTTGCGCCACGATGTTCTCAACTAACATCCCCTCGTTCACTTCCAGCTTGTCAAACATCAGTTTTCGGTAAAGGTCTGCGCTTACTATTCCTCGCTCGTCGAAAGCATGGCTGATGAGCAGTCCGGTATCGCCCATGTAGCATTTCAGCGTGGTGCGTTCTTCATTCAGTTTCAATCCGATACTCGGCTCCGTAGAATTGTAGCAGCAATTGATGATTTTGGCATCACTCAGCCAAAAGAAAGCCTGCGAATAGTCACGCATACGGGCTTCGCTCTGTAAAGCGGACAAGATGAACTTTTTTTCATGCTTCTGCAATTGTCCCGGTATTTCTTCAAAAATAGCGGCAACTTTGGTTTCTTGATTGTCGGCGTATTTGTGAATGTCATTGCGATAAAGGGCCAATATGTCACGCTTCACCTCATCAACCTTTTCAAAATCCCGCGTTTCCACATATTTGACGACAGCCTGCGGCATACCACCGACAATCAGGTATTGCCGGAAATAGTCCATTGCCCGGCGGTGGAAAGCCTCCATCGGAAGACGTTTGTCAAACCGCATCCGTATGTAAGGCATCAGCATTTCATCTCCCATAGCCCACAGGAATTCCTCAAAATCCATCGGGAACATTTCGATGGCGTGTTCTTCGGAAGGCAGCATGATGTCCTTGACATTCTTCTTGATGGAAATGAGCGAGCCTGTTTCGATGTAATCATAACGTCTGTCTGCCACCAAGTGCTTGATGGCTGCACGGGCACGGGGACAAAACTGCACTTCATCGAATATAACCAAGGAATGGGCTTCCTCGTCTTTCGTCTGGCGTGGGGTGAGCTTCCGCCTGAAATAAAGCTCCAGATTCATGAAAAGCATGTCGAGGTCATCCAAGTAAAGGTTGAAAAAATCCATTACCTGCGAATTTACCTTGCTGAAGTCCACCAGAATGTAAGACGCATATTCCTTGCGTGCGAACTCTTCCACAATATAGCTTTTTCCTATACGTCTGGCTCCTTCTATCAAAAGAGCCGTATCGCCCTTATGGTTCTTCTTCCACTCTAACAGTTTATCGTATATCTTCCTTCTCATAATTCACGTATTCGCCTTTATTATATTATTTATATTTCACATATTCAAGATTATCACATTTGCAAATGTACACTTTTTCTTGGATTAGAAAGAACTTTAGGATGTTTTTATTCCAATCTGTCGTTTGACATTGGTATATCGCCACATTGATAGGCGAATGCATTGTGCCACCGATTTACATCATCAACTCCTCCCCTCTAAATCCGCACCCCATTGCTGAAACCTTTATTTGATGTTTTGCTGTTGTAAACCAGTACGACAGCACAACAGTAAACCAGCGCATCATTGAAACTATGTTGTTTCCTGTCTGTATGGAATGGCTTTCTTGATTATCCGTTTCTATTCATCATCGTTTTTGCAAACCATTGGTTCGATGCACTTATGAACAAGCGAGGAAGTGTTTGCCTAAAATTGCATTTCCCTATTGGTGTCTAAGGCAAATTTGGGCTGTAATTGGCACACATTGGCATCGAATTGACACCATTGTCTGCATTTCAGGGAAGTGAAAATCCGGCTTTCGTACCTCTGTATTCTCAAATAAGGTTCGGACTTATAACCGACCTTATTTCCATTCTTCTTTTGGGCAACATTGGCATCGGAAAGGGATGCTGTGAGAACTGGAATAACAGCACAAATTCCAACCCGTTTGCTGACGGATTTTTGCTTTCACGGGAAAGCAGCAAGGTGTCCTTCGGGTTACCCGAAGGCTTTTCGGTTACTGCCGAAAATGGCAGCAGCAAGGTATGTTTTGAGTTACTCAAAACGTTTCGGGTTACTCCGAAAACCTTGCCGCAGGGTTGCCGCTCCGAAGTCGGGCAACCTATTCAAACCTGCGGTGTTCTTGGTCTATTCCTTGTTCCTTATGCCGTACTCTTTCATCTTACTATATAGCGTAGTTCGTCCGATGCCGAGCAACGCCGCAGCCAACGTGCGGTTGCCCTTTGCCTGTTCCAGCGCATGGGTGATTTGTTTCTTCTCCATGTCGTTTAGTGCCAATGAAGCGTCAGCCTCCATTGGAATTTCATCTAACTCCAACGCATCTGCCGTGACCGTATCGCCGTCGGTATGCAGCACCGCCATGCGCACGACCCGTTTCAGTTCCCTCACGTTGCCGCCCCACGTGTAGGCGAGCATCCGTTTCCTCGCTTCCGCGTCGAAGCCTTCTACCTGCTTCTCAAATTCCTCGTTGGCAAGTTGCAGGAAGAAGTCTGCCAATGGCAGAATGTCCTCCTTGCACTCGCGCAGTGGTGGTATATGCAGGGTGTATTCTTTCAACCGTTGGTAGAGGCCTGCCCGGAAACGCTTTTCGGCGATGGCGGTCAGCAAGTCCTCGTTGGTGGCGGCGATGATGCGCACGTCGGCTTTCTTGTCCTTGCTGCCGCCTGTCGGTCTGTACCGTTTGGCTTCCAGCGCACGGAGCAGCATCTGCTGCACTTCCGGTGGCAGGTTGCCTATCTCGTCAAGGAACAACGTGCCTCCGGCGGCTTCCTCCCAAAAGCCTTGCTTCTTGCTTTCGGCTCCCATGAACGCCCCTTTTTCATGTCCGAACAGGGCGGATGCGGCAAGCTCTTTCGACAGCAGACCGCAATCTACGGCTATGAATGGCTTTCCAGCCCGTTTGCTCCTTGCGTGTATCTTCTCGGCGATGTGTTCCTTGCCCGTGCCGCTCTCGCCCAGTATCAGGACGCTCATGTTGGTGGTGGCGACCAGCTTTATCTTGTGGTCTATCTCACGGAAAGCCGCACTCTGCCGCTCGTAAATCGGTGCTTCGTGCCGCTCCATCCTTTTGCGCAAGTTTTTCAGGAGCGGAAATAGGTTGTCCTCAATCAGCTTCTTCGGGATGTAGTCCTCCGCGCCTGATTTCATAGACCGGACGGCGGTGGGCACTTCGTCGTAATCGGTCATGACGATGTAGGGATTGTTCCTGCCTTGCTTCCGTAGTTCTTCCAGCAGGGCGATGCCGTCACCGTCGGGCAGGCGCATGTCGGCAAGCACGATGTCATCCTCCTGCATCTTGGCAAACAACCTCCGTGCGCCATTGCAGGTGGAAGTGGCCACACTTTGGTATCCTTTGTTTTCCAACAGGCGGCACACAAAGTCGGAATAGATGATGTTGTCCTCAATGACGATTATTCTGCCCATCGTTCTGCCTCCTTTCTTGCCAAATCAACTATCAACTCACCTTGTGCCAATACAGCACCAATGGCTGCACTCAATTCTTCATCCGATATTTTCTTATTATGAATGGCATCAGACAGCACTTTCAGCGGCTGTTCCGCCTTTATCAGCATCCACGAGCTTCTCAAATGATGTACCCAGTTATCCAATGTTTCGATGTCCTTTATTTCCTCCGCCTGGCGCACCTCATTCATGTCCGTCTGTGTCGTTGTTACCAGCTTTTCCAGTGTGTGCCACTCATTGCCAAAGGCAAGCAGGAGCAAGAGATTGATATGGTTTGCGTGTTTTTGTCCAATGCTCTTATTCTGTACAGTAAAACAATTGCCACTATTCGTCCTCGTATCATTGCATATACAACTAAATCTTTTTATAATAATTGGCTGGAACTAAATCTAGTGGTTCTGCAAGTTTATCTGTACTATATAAGACATAGAGATGATGCATTGTACGTGTCATGGCAACATAGAGTGATTTTCGCTGTTCTTCTGTAATCGCACCTTCAAACTTTGGAATTATTACCACATCAAATTGCAATCCCTTTGCACTATGATATGTCAACACCTTTGGTAAAGTATTGGTAAAGTGAAGATTACCTTGGCCTCGCCTGTCATCTGCAGCAGTCTTACACTTGTATTCTATATTGAGACCACGTTTTGTCAACGCTTCACTCATTTTAAGTACTAACTCATTACTGTAGAGCAAGATCCCTATTGATTTTCCATCATATTGCTCTATAAGTTTTCCGATTGCCTCTATTTGGTCTTCATAAGAATTATAATGTATAAAATGAGGAAAATCATTTTCCTTATTCAAATATACCTTCTCTTGATATGGCGTTACATTAACACCAACGTATTTTTGAGTTATTTGAGCAACATTTTTTGGTAGTCGATAGTTGTTGTACAACTTCAGTTCCTTAAGTCCAGTTAATTTTGAAATTGCCTCAATAGAGAGAGTCTTTTTGCCAAAACGAGTATAGATGGACTGAGCAGAGTCACCGAAGAATAGGAAATGCTTTTTGGCGGCACTCATAAACTCCCGAATTTCTTTAAGTTCAAAGTCTTGAATTTCATCGACTATGATATAGTCGGCAGATGGCATTCCCAACCATTTCCACTGATGGTGATAATAGAATTTATATGATTGCAAGGTGTAGCCAACTCCCATAAAGCCAGTCAATGACTTTGTAAGGGCAATCAGAATAACCGAATAGCCCATACCTGCTATTTGAGCAGCCTTGTGCATCGCAATGACTGACTTGCCGCTACCGGCGCATCCTGACACCAACATTGAACTATTGATTGTATGGTCAATAAGATCAAGTTGGTCATCATCCAAAGATTCCTCTTCTACAGGCCAATTCGTATTGCATCCCTTTAATCTTTGTGACAGAGTTATAGGGGTTTCAATTGATTCTTCCGCATCATGTTCTATTTCGTCATCAACAACATTTGAGGCTTTTGGTACAGGGATGGTATCAAAAGTCGTGTCTGATTCTGATTCAGACTCTGCTATTCTTTGTCTTAGTACTTCTAACTCACTGAGGGTATTCTCAAGTTGCTCTGACAATTTATCAGCACGATTCTTCTCCGTTTTTGCAGAAGCATCTAATTTCTCAAGCTCAACCTTTTGCTCTGCAATCTGCTTATTCTGTTGTTCTATCTGTTCTTGCTTTTGGTCTCTTTCTTGAATAGCCTTCTCATACTCACATCTAACTTTCTCCATTTCTTCATGGTTAGAGTTGTTTGATGAAAAACCATTCAAATCCAAAAGAAAGTTTATGCTATCAGCTGACAGTAGTCTATTTGTCTTTAAAAAATCAAAATAACCCTCAAAGAATGATGCGCAAAAGTTCGCCTGGCTCTCTAAAGACAAGCCTGAACTACCAGTATGACTTCCAAGTTCGCTCGCAACACTATATAGCTGCACTAACACATTACGATAGGATTCAATGCCTCTCTTGATTCTCTTTTTGTCATTGTCAAGGAAAGAGGCTTGTAGCTCCCTATGGCTATAGAAAAGTGCATTCTGTGCCACTATAGCCAAAGCACTCCCTGTAGGTCTACGGGAATTATTGTCAATTTTGATTTTATATTCAACACCTCTGCCCCCAATGATTACTTGGTAACCTTCAAGGACATCATGTCCATCCTCGTTATCACCAACTGTATCCAAAACAATAAGCTTACAGATAAGTTCAATGGATGGTCGTATGTGAGCGAAGAAAGATTCATAATCTTTGTCATTAAAGAATACAACCGCAAGATTGTAGTCTTTCTGTAGCCTTTCTTTTATTTGATTCATAACTTGTTGTTTTATTGTCCAATACCTGCTATCTGTACAATAAGTACATAACCTTTCCTACGAGCAATTGATTGCCAATTTCGAGTAAAATCTGTACCACTTTTTTCGTCTGCTTTTTTACTGTCTTCCAGTCTCCAAACACTTATGTCGCTGACAAAAAAACCATTAATGCGTTCAAGATTATTTTCACTAGCCATCTTGGCTATTCTACTTCCACCCGACAAACGTCCAATATAATGATTGTTATGATATAGATAGTATTTGCCGTCTTTATAACGTACAATATTAACAGGATCGTCTATTTTAACTTCTTTTTCTATATATTCTGCACATCTACCAGGCTGTTGCATACCATCTGACGTTGTATACGACAAATAATATTTATCAAGACCAGGTTCTTTCTCAAAGATAAGAGCCTCAGACTGATTATCTGTGGTATAAATGTTACTCTGCTCCAAGGCACATTCTCGGTCTCCCTTATACACATGCAGATATTTCTTTGCACGAGTATAAGCAACGAACATCAGCCTTCGCTCTTCTTCTATATCTGCCGCATCGTCAATTACTATGGCTTGGCCCGGTTGATATACACGGCGTAGTTTCAAAGGTAGCCTGATATATGATGGAGTTATAATAACCGCATCAAATTCAAGACCTTTAACCTTGTGCATCGTTGTAAGAATGATGGTAAGTTTATCTTCTTTAAGTATACGCTCATTCTTGAACTTGTCATAAATCTTATACACCTGACCGCCATCATCATTTCCTGCTACATCCATAATATACGATGCAAGATCTCCATATGTATGGACATCTTCATCCGTTCTAATAGACTCAAGATAGTTTAGCACAAGAGTGTAGGCTATGTCGATGTAGAACTGGCTCCAGCAAGGATGATCAGTCATTAGCTTTTGGAGATAAGTTTTCATACGTTCGCCTGTTTCTGATTCTAATTCTATTGCAGGATATTTTTGCAGCAAATCGATCAGGCTATAAATTTCCCTTTCACGCCAAAGTTCACAAACACTAGCACCTTGTATTCTGATTCTTACACCATCGGGCAGAGTATTTCTTATCAAGGCATAACCTTGATATACTTCGTTGTTTGTCCTAAAGAAGACAGCAATGGTCTTGAAGATTTTATAGTCCTCACCATTTATCTTAGCCTTTTCATTATTTTGCAATACATTGGCAACAAATGAAGGCAGATCTTCATTCCATGATGAACCTGCCGAGCTAGCATCTGTGAATATTGTATATGGCTCTTGTGGCTCATGTTTCATGAGTTCTGCAGAAGATTTTGGAAGATTATGCTTACGCTCTTCTGGAATGAATATTGCAGCACAATCCAAAATCTTTTGGTATGATCTATAGTTCGTGAACATACCCAACTGAACAGGAGCCAACGCGTTATTCAGCCTATCATAATAGGGTTGAGGATTCAATACCTGTGCATACTGTTCAGGCGTTAAACTTATAGGTCGTCCCCAATTGTCTTTAGGAACTCTATCAAAGCCATAGATACTTTGGTTTATATCACCAATAGTAAAGAATTTCGCATCTGGAAACAAATTATGGATAGCAAACAATGTTTCTAGACGTGGATTCGTAATATCTTGGAACTCATCAACCAACACATACTCAATTTGGGGGAATATAGCTTGAAACGCAGCAGCGTCATTCCTTACAAAATTAAGAAAATGTTGTTCCCACAATTCTGTTGGGACATTGTCTAGTTTTCCACCCATGCAGATTTTTGCAAGTGCATGAAATGTATGTACGTGCAACAGATGCCCGATACGACTCAATCCCAGTTTGGTAAACAAACTGTCCAGCCGATTCCTTAGTTCAACAACCACAGCACGATTGTATGCCAAGACAAGAATATGGCTCGGCACTACATGTTCTTTGTAGATAAGTTTGGCACAGCGCAGTGTAAGGACATGTGTCTTACCAGACCCCGGTCCGGCAAGTACATTCACATTTACGTTTCGAGGCTGATTGTATATGCTCAGCTGCTCTTGGTTGCCCTTTAGTTTATCTTCTTCCATCTTCAAAGCCTCTTCGGTAAGTTCGTTAAGGATGTTGGAATTTTCAGGTGCATAGTCGCCCACCAAGGCCAAATAGTCTTCATAGTTTCTGCACATAAAATATTTACGAATATATTCGCTTTGCTTTTCACTTGGAAGCATAGAGAATATATTCATTGCAGTGAGTCTGACCTTCTTTACTTTCTCAAGTGTATCAAATTCTCTTCGATAATCGTGCATGGGTGACTTTTCGTCAATACCTTCATCGATAGGAGATTCAGTGAACTCTGTGGCTTGAACCTCTATACCTGTATTCATCAATGGAGTGTGCTCTATATATGAGAGTATTCCAAGAACTGAAAGCAGTTTGTCGAAATATCCGAACTTATCACCATCATCATGAAAGTTCATTTCCAGCAACTTCTCTGCCCAACAGAATGCTCCGGTATTTTCTGTGATGAAGCGAAGCCATTCCAAACAATCAGTTTCCATATTATCGACAAAATCCTTCCAGCGCTCATCCTTCACCATAATATGATACAGCACATCCTCTTCCGTCTTTATTATACGGAAGGTCACACCTGGTACATATCGCAGGATGTTAAACATTCCCACGGCAACTCTTTTCTGTATATCGTTCTTAAAGGTATCGGCCTTGGTCACACAGCCTTTGGGAGGATTACTGTGTTCATCCTTCCATGGCATATATATTATAGTCTCTTCTTTCTTTCTGCGTTTTTTAGTCTCTGTTTTCAAGAGTCCATCATAATTGACCTCATCCATTAGATGACGTTGAATGTATTCACGCTCATTCATATCAAGTTCTCGCTCCACACCTATCTTGCAATCAGACAACAGTTTCCGTATTCCATCCATTGCGATATGAAGTGCGAAAATATTCTGGTCATGCTTGATCATATATCTCGTCTCTCCATAACGGCGCGCCTTAAGTTCACAACGCATCTGTTCGTTTAGTGTCAGGAGATTACACTTCATGCAATCCAGAATGGCATTCATGATTTTGACAAACGAAAGCTTATACGGCTTAAAGCTCCTACGCATTTCAGAAATGGGAAACAGTGAATTCTCTTCCAACTTCTCAGCATGTAGCTTCAGATAATCGAACACCAGCTTAGCTGCCTCGTGAGAAGGCGTTTGTTGATACCGTCTGCCATACCCGACAGATGTTCCAAATAGATTAATTGAATTCTGACTCTGAGTAGGAAATTCTCTATTTGATATAGTCATGTCAAAATATGCTAAGTCGAGGTACTTCAACTTAACATATCCAATATGTTCCAGCCAATGGAACGCAAGACGTGATGCCGTTGTATCTAGAAATTTGCCGTTTTCTTCATTCTTAATCCAGATGTTATATGGCACAACTATTGGATTGAGTTTTACTTGCTCAATTGTTTTAAATCTACGAATGAACGCCAAAATTTTATCCTTGCAATCAGTTAAATCTGACCAACTCATCTGACTACGAACCAATAGATCTTTCAAATGTCTGAAATCATCAGGAGAGGTTATACACAAAGCCGGAATCTGACTACGGTCAGGAAAAGCAGCTTCATACATACCTTTATCACGACCAGCACGACCTACCTCCTGAAGATAATCTTCTAGGACTGCTGGTGGGTTGTAATGCACTACATAATGGACATTGGGAATATCCATACCCATACCAAAGGCTTTTGTCGCACAAAGTATGTTTATGCGCTCGTCTTCTGGCACATGATCTTCTTCTGCGTTTTTAAACTGACGATAGATATCGCTTCTTTGGGTTGAATCTAGGCCTGCGTGAAAAAAGCTGATATGCTCAGCACAAGAAGCCAATAAAGAACCTTCAGGCGCAGCCTTACATAGTTCATTCAGTGCTTCTGCCGTATCTTCACACTCGTTATGAGTGCGACAGAATACAAGCATGCAACTCTTTGAAAAATCGATTTTGTTGTCTTTGATGTAGTCCTTAATGGCATTTACACGTGCCGTAAGGTCATGTCCTTGATCTTTCTTGTTCTTTCCCTTTGTTACGGAAAAAGAAATGCTAATATGCTTTCTTATAGGATTATACTCTTCAGATTTCTGCCCCAGTCGTACAATGTCAGGGAAATACGACTTGAAGTCTTGTTCGACTTGGGTGGTCACAGTGGCAGAGAACATGGCAACCATTATATCAAATTCATTCTTGCTATTTTTCATGTCAACACACCACTGAACCGCATTCCTGTAATCAGGACGGAAATCCTGTCCCCATTGAGAAATACAGTGCGCCTCGTCGAAGACTACATATTCGAGACCCCTATCCATTTGAAGTCTCTGATAAAGAACATCCATGAACGAACGCACACGGAATCTTTCAGGAGTGATATACAGCAAAGCTATCTCACCTGATTGAATTCTGCGGTAAATTTGTTGCGTTTCAGCTTGCATACGGTCACCACTAAGGTAATCTACGTTGCAGACAAACCCTTTCGCATGCAGTTCCTCGACCTGATCTTGTATGAGAGCTCGCAAAGGACTCACTACAAGTGTCAATCTGTTTGAAGTCATGGCACGAGCAAGCGCAGGCCCTTGGAACAAAATGGATTTGCCACCTCCTGTAGGAATAGAAATTATGCAATCTCCCTTCCTTTCAAGCATATGCTCAACGATAGGTTCCTGACCTTCTCTCCAATCTTCATATCCCCAACTGTCAAGTATTACTTTCTTGAGATACGCAGAGTCAAGCTGCTCTTCAATACCACGTGTGTCCTTGAAGAACAATCCTGCCTTTTCTAAAGATTCACGATAAACTTCTTCATTGTTCCATAGAGTGAATACGGAAGCCCTGGCGTGACAAGTTTTTGCCAGACCAGAATAATCCTCAAAGTATGGGTCTATGATATAAAAGTTGGTGTCCTTATGGTTGGCCATTACCAATGCGCAGTAATGCTCAAAGATAGGCCATGCTGCCAGTATGCACTGTCTAGCCGTTGTTCGTTTGAACTTTTCATCTTCATCACTTTCTGCACCATCCTCATAGTCACCTTCGAATGGAAGTCTGTCCCACATGATGAGATAACGGTCAATATCCATATTGTCCCATACGTAACAGAACGCCTTGTCAGAGCGATAATTACCAATTCCTGCCAAGAACTGTTCTTTTGTAATAACTACCAAACCATTACTGCGGGTACCAATGTACTCTAGTTTACGGAAGCCACTACCTGTGGCAGGTACATAGTATCCACAACTACGGGCATATTCCTCTACACTACCAAGTTCTTTATCGTCATTGATTATATAAATCAGTGGCTGCAATGGATTCTGCTCATGTATCTTCGCTAGTAAAGTCATCTGGTAATTCCAATATGCTTTTCTGTTTGTTGAAGCAGGGCTTACCCTTAAAGATGGAGCATCTAACAATATAGAACCCTGACTTTTTACCATATATAGCTTCGAATCGGTAGCATCTTGTCCCTTTAGTTTCCAAGGCACCAACTCGGGCATCACAGGGGCGAAATGAGTTAAGAACGCATTCCTATATTTCTGATATTGAAAATTCTGATAGATGGCGAAATTACCATTAGATTGTCTTTCTGCCCATACGTTTGCTGTTAATTCTGATTGAACAATACCAAGTTTTGTCTTATCTGCATCTGTCAATAATGCAATGTTACTCGAAGCCATTGACATAGGAAGCTTACATTCCTTGTCAATAAGTTCTCTGAAACTCCATTCTTTCGCCTCCTTGCATTTATGGACGCGGTCTTGAAGCTCCGCACCTATGGTAAAAATACGAGCATACTTGTTATCATATATTTTTTTGTCTGAGAACGAATCGATATCAATGCAATCTATGTTACTCTTTGGCTTAGTAAGATACTCTGCCAAACTATCTTCGGTGAATGTAATCTTACTTGATCCCTCGTTTTCCACACGAAGATACTGAGCCAAGTTGCAGAAGAGTGGCGTAGCACATATGTCACAGAAACGTGTTAGTACGCAGTTCCACAACTTATTGTCTAACGGATGTTCATCTAGGGCTTCTTTGTTGATTACCTTGTAGTCTTCGGTTGCGTCAGAAGGATATTGCACAGGTATATATTGCGCTATTCTTGCCCACAGACTTTTGGGTGCAATCAGAAGTATACGCTCCACGTCAGAGTTACTTACTGAGCCCAGTTTGGCAATCTCTTTTAGTTTTTTCTCCAACTCTGAGTCAAGAGAACGCAATTCCTGAAAGAATTGTTTGGATGTTTTAGCAGTCTTCTTAAAGTATTCAGCATATATATCCTGCTGAAGAGTGGCAAGAATATTGTTAATCTGCGCTGGTAAGAAATCTCTCAAGCTATCACAAAGTGATTTGTCTTTTGAGAGGCGATACAATTGATTCCAAAACAGTTCATTGGTAAGTTCTGTATCTTCCGCTGCATTGTGCTTGGTGTGTAGAGAATAGGCATATCGGCATGGGTTAAGAAGGATTTCAATTTCCAGCGTATCCCATACAAACTGGTTGGTTGTGATTCCTTTCTTCGCCAGAATAGGTAAATCCCATTCCTTGATATTATGTCCAACTACGATATCCTGTCGATTTAAAGCACGACCTAACGAACGGAGCTGATCTTCCGATTCATAACTGCGCGTGTTATCTTCCTTAAGGAAGGCAAACTCTTTGATTGTTTCGCCATCCGTTTCAAGGTCAAATACAACGTAGGGCACCTCAGCCTTTTCCGTATTCCACCATTCCTCCACAAATTGCTTGTAGAGCTTTGTTTCAGCAAACTCTTCTATAACTAGATTCCTAGCGTAATCGTCAGGAAGAACTTTAAGCAGTTGATATTGTTCCGCCTCTTCGGCTGTTTTGATTGCGTTTGCAACTAGTTTAGCATTCAATTTCTTCAGGAAGTTCTCACTTTCAAAATTGGCTACCGCAACATAATTCTTGACAAAGTCAAGAATTTGAGCGGGCTTAAGCGTATTGCACCAAGTTGCAACCGCATCCCAAGATAAGATGCGATTCAGTAAATTTATGTCTACGATATCAAGGAAACAAAGAACCTTATATTCATCCTTGAGATTTTCTGCCCCTGCAAGATATTCGGCAAATTTCTTACCATATACACTACGAAGGAATAGTATAAAGTCATTACTGCTGGTTCCTAAGGCGTCTGATGAATACAGAACTGACAATCCCTCCAACTTTATAGCACCAAGAAAGGTTCTTAACTCCGCCCTATGTCCATCCAGACTCTTGGCTATAAGAGTCCTGACAACATCATAGTAGCCCGACAAGTCATAACCGGAAGTCCATAGTTGTTGTACATCGGACAAATCCAAGTTGCTATTTGTCATTCGTGCATTGAGGATTCTTTCTTTAAGTGTTGAAGGAAGGTTCTTCTCATCAAATACCTTACGTAGCAATAATAAGAGACTGTCGTTGATTAGTGGCAGATGTTCTTCCAAATATAACTTCTGAAAGCCTTCCAACTTGATGGCATCCAGAAATTTGCAGCCTTTACCTGAATCTGATTCTGCCCACAAGTTCAGAGCATATCTTAATTCGTTAAAATAGTCTGCTAAATCATATCCTGCATTCCACAGCTTGACTATAACATCTATATCATACGAATCTTCTTCAAATACAGATGATATCATTTTGTTACGCAGACTTACAGTACCTTCAGTTTCACTCAACTCAATGCCACTTGTAATTAGGTTTAACAAACAGTTTCGTGTGTCTTTATCAGAAACCAGTTCGTCAATTATTGCGTCACGTTGGTCTGCATTGCTGAGTTCTATATAGTCAGTTAGTGTATTGACTATAATTTGATTAACTCCGTCTTTCGCAAGGATGCTAACAACCTTATTTATAACATTTATGTTGTATGAATCGTGCTTTTGGTCAAAGCCCTCAATTCTAGCAAATTTACCGCGGTACTCAAAGGCTTTTAAAAGAGTCTGCGAGTCGGGTGAAATTTGCTTGACATCAGTTGCACTCCAGCCTCTACGGCCCGATTTTGGAGTAAAAATGACCCATTCGTTATCTCTTGGATAAGAATCAGATTTCCATTCACTCCCCGTCAGATAGAAGCCAATAATCCTATTAGGTTCAGTTTCATTACAACTAACACCGTAGTTGTTTGTCAGTATAAAACCAAAATCTTTCTTTGTATCAAAGAACTTGACGAAGCCAATAATAGGCTCATATGCGTTTGGAGCTGTTTTCTTTTTTACAGTTATCGTACTTGTTGGCTGAGATATAACTTCTTGAACTATTACACTCATACAATGGGTTGACATGTTGATATCCGTAACCACACATGAAACTTTACAACCCTCAGTCAGTTTGAACTCTTTGGTCTGTTTATACTCTGCACTTATGCCAAAGCCTACATCTATATATGCAAGTTTTTTATTAGTATTTAGTACAGTACCTTCAACTACCATGCCTACAGGAAACTTGTCTGCATTCTCCACCAACGGGTCCGTCAAAAGTTGTTTTCTGCTTAACTGGATTTTATTGCTCTTGAATTCAAGGATTACAACATCTAACTCATCGCCCTCTTTTATCAGTTTTGTTGCATCATTATGAAATCCCCAAGCCAGTTCATCCAATTTGATAAAGCCTATATGTCCATCAAACTGAACGTATACACCATAGTTCAATACCTTAGACGCTGTGGCTTTAAACATCTTACCTTTATTGGCTTCTGCATAATTCTGGTCTAGGAACTTCTCAAAAGTAAAGGCATTACTCTCTTCGTATGGTGAAGCAGAAGAGTTGACCGAACTCTTTGAAGGTTCCAGCCGACTAAGGTCAGAATCGTCAATCACATGCTCGGGGGCTTTCGGGAAGAAAAGACCCTTGCGTGATGCATAGATAAGAATGTCATCAATTGAGGCATTCTTTAGGTTTGCGTATTGTTGAAGAGTTATCGTAGCCATAAATATTCTATCGGTACTCTATTTTATTTTCTTCTGTCAGTTGTGTACTTTCTTCGTTGTATTTTATTTCTATGAGGTCTTGAACTTCAACTTTAAGGATTCGTGAAATCTCCACTAATTGAGCCAAGGAGGGTTGGAGTTTGTTGGATCTCCATCGCGATACGGTGATTTCCGACATACCCATTTGTTCTGCTAACCATTTATTAGTAAGCATCTTGTCTGCCATGACAACACGCAATCTATTCAGACATCCTGTTTTTCCCATATTGATTTAATTGATGTATTACAACACAAAATTACTGTTTTTGCCCATAAAATTATCATGTTCCGATAATAATTTAAATTAAATAAGCAACTTTTGTTATTCGTAGTATAACAATACGAAAACAATTCCAGATTGTGGACACCGTTCCTCTCAAGGGCAATGCTATTACGGAAACAAACTACACGCTGTCTACGGAATATGCAGCGTAATCCATTTCTTCGACATGACTGCGGCAAGCGTAGGCTGAACCAAAAGAATTGAAGGTCTCCTTCATGGGCTTACAAACACCTCAGGAACGCATTGAAACCGTCTTCTCTCAGATCAATGACAATCTCATGATGATTCACAACTATGCCAAACAATCCCGCGGGTTCTTTACTCGCATGGCAGGCAAAATTGCGGCTATGACTTTCATACAATATGTAAATTTTGCCAGACAACATCCAATCGGGAAAATAAAATATGCGCTAATTCAATTCAACCAACGGGTTTATTTTCTTTCATCCTATAATTCCTTCTAATTTATTGTTCCTATTTTATTGTATTATCTTCTTTGTGTTTTTTCTGAGTGCAAGTTTCCTTCCACGGATTTGCAGCCATTTCTGAGTGGCATTTTCGGAAGTGTAGCGGACGGTTTTGGGACACCAAAACATAAACTTGCTCCCCTCAAAATTCCGTTGGATAGGTTTGGAGTAACTCAGAAAACGCCACTCCCTGCCACAAGCTACCACCACAGTACCAACCCTTTGTTTAATGCACGATACCCATTTACTTTACGCTCAAAACCGAGTATCAACATTAAAAATAGTATCGACAATGGAAGTATTGATTTTTCAGAAAGAGGCGTTTGAGGAAATGACGGCGAAGTTCTGCCTTTTCTCAGACCGTGTGAACGAACTCCTTGCCAAGAAGTCCTTGAACAAGTGAATGGACAACCAAGAGGTCTGCCAACAGTTGAACATCAGTCCGCCGCACCTTACAAGATTACCGCAACAGCGGAATAATATCTTACTACCAGTTAGGCGGCAAGATTCTCTACAAGGAATCGGACATCGAGCGGATGCTTGCCGCAAATTACCGGGAGGCGTTCAGATAGCATCATAAAAGGAATACGACCGGAGGGCATCAGGTCGTATTCCTTACCGTGTCTGGTCGTATATCCTTTGTCTTAACAGCTTTGACCGTTCCGGGTGTATGCCGCTGGCGAAAAGAACAAACATAGAGGTTCTTTCCGACTGGCGGCATACAGTTTTCCCATGACAAACCGCCTGAAAGCCATACATTCTTTAGTCCGCAGCTTGAAAGCAATGGCAATCACCATTTCAAGGCTGTACACGTCATAGCTTATCCCGTTGCTTTGTCTGATGTAGCGCATGGTGTCGCTTTCCAACAGTTCCTTGTTCTTGTAGATAGCCCGTATAGCCCTGCGGATGTCGCAGCAGAACACGCAGAAGGCATCGGACATTTCCTGCATCGTCATCCATACGGGAGCAGTCGGCATTGTGACCGCCCCGTTTTCGTTGATTGTGATTATTCCTCGTTCCATAATCATTTCCCAATTTGCTCATTATTAAAGTCTGTTTCTTTTGGCAATCCTTGCCTTTTGTACCATTTGCCTGTTCCGTACATCATTCTGACCGCCATCAGGTTGTCCATGTCCTTGGATATCTTCTTGTCCGTTACTTCCGCGTACCGCTGTGTGGTTCTTATGCCTGAATGCCCCATCATCTTGGCGATGCTCTCGATGGGTATGCCCTCTGAAATTAAGAACGTTCCGAAGGAGTGCCGACTTTGGTGGTAGGACAAGTTTTCTTTCCGTCCTATCGCAACGCCCAGCTCGTGTATCTCGAACCACATCTCGTCACGGCTCGGAAGCGGGAACACGGGCTTGGTGTCGTCCGTGGTGTTGTAGAGGTCGAGTATCTGTTCCGCTATCGGGTGCAGGGGGATGAACGCCTCCACGTTGGTCTTCTTGCGGTTGATGCGGATGTAACGCCTGCCGTCCGCCGTTTTGCCGATGTGGTGCGGATGGAGCAGCATGGTATCCACATACGCCAGTCCCGTGAAACTCGAAAACAAAAATGCCCTCCGACCCAGTTCCTGCAACGGGTCGAGCATCGGAGTTTCGAGGATGGCTTTCAGTTCAGCACGGCTGATGTGCCTGTGCCTCGGCGAAGGCTTCTTCTCGTATTCCATGTCCTCCAACGGATTGGCGCGGAGTATCTCATAGTCCACGGCAAGGTACACCATTTTGCTCAGCCAACAGAGGCACTTGTTGATTTGCTGTGCGCTGAAATTCTTGTTGCGCTTCATGAACGCCTTGTAGGAACTGCCGAAGTCCTCCGTGATGTCGGTGAACTCGATGTCCTCCTTGCCCAACGAGGTGAGGTATTCTTTCAGGTATTTCTGGTAATACCCCGAATGGCGGTAGGTGGACGTGGAGTTTATCTCCTTTGAACGGGCAAGCAGCCGTTCGCGTTCCCTTTCGCCCATCTGCAACAATTTGGTGGGGATTACCGCCCTTTTCGCCAACGTGTTCTTGAGCAATTCCGCGCTCACCACGTTCTGCTTCTTCAATAGCTCATCGTAGGCAAGCCCGATGGACTTGCGGAACTCCTGCAAGCGGTTGTTCTCGCGGACGGTGCGGATGGCTCCCGTCT
>ENA-OOXJ01000470-OOXJ01000470.1-human-gut-metagenome-genome-assembly--contig:-NODE-470-length-34332-cov-2.951921_pt1 | contig 34332 bp, 19 predicted proteins | sample MGYA00241587_ERZ501343 | MGnify/ENA primary metagenome ERZ501343 (study PRJEB25962, sample SAMEA2042918) | human gut metagenome | biome: human gut; feature: human-associated habitat; material: faeces... | reverse complement strand
ATACGTTATACCGGATATCGAGAATATCTACACATAGTAGAAATTACTCAGTCATATAGACACAATAGGTGACGGCGCAAAAGCATTGGGATCTACACATAGTAGAAATTACTCAGTCATATAGACAACCAGTCTTCCGTTGCGGTCCAGTGGTTCATCTACACATAGTAGAAATTACTCAGTCATATAGACTCTTACTATGCAAATATCAACATTTTTAATTAATAATCAAACAAATAGACCGAGGTTTTTATCAGAAAGTCACCCCACCACCATCTACACCTCACATCAATCCAACAGAAAGTCAATGGATTACCCACTTTTTTATTCATACAGAAGATCTAGGTTTGCATGTAACACAATTATCAGAAGAAAACAACGTCAGTATCTCGATGGATAGCATTCCCATATTTAATCAAACTCTTTTTATCTACTTCAAAAACAACGACACTGTCATCAGCAGTAAAATGTTTGGAATATTCAGCTATCTTTAATTTAATATTTTCAACAACTCGTTTTGTGTTTACCACCTCGTATACCGAATACTGCAAACGGATAGCACCATTTTTAGCCAGCATTCGCTGAAAACGGGAACGGATAAGGTCATCCGATATATCATAACTTACTATTACCATTAAAATCTAAATATAGGAAATTCCGTACCCGACTTCCTCTGCATAAAAAATCTATAATAGGATTGTATGTATCTGAACACGTCCATCTTGTATTCTATCAGAGTAGAATAAAATAATTTATAATATTCACCACAACATTCATTTTTCAAATGATACTCCGATTTCAATCGTACAAAATCAGACTTCTTAAACTGATTTCTATTAAAAGCCAACAATATGGTATGGTCTATGATACACCTGAACGGTTCCATCAGATCACAGACCAAAGATTTACGTTTAAACCAAGCTCTATGGTACACCCCTTTATACAAATCAAAGCCAAACATTCTCACAAAACACTCTATATAATTGAATAAAATAGAATATCCTATATCCAATGTTACATTGAGAATATCCATTTTTGTCCTTGGCAATCTTTTATTCCACCCAAGAGTTTGATAATATGCACTAAAAAACGTCTTCGAAACCAGACCTTCCAATCCCAGCAATTTATCATAATATGAAATATCACATATACTGTCAAGAGCAGCTTTACATGTATCAATGGCTTGCATTGTCAAAGCATCTTTTTTTCTCGTTTTATGCAATGTTGCCAACTGATTTTCTATCTTATTGCCAACAATCTGTTTTGCAATAGTTATATCATCATCAGAATACTCATACTGTTTCTTTCTCAGAAGGAAATTCGCTTCAGCATAATCAGCCCAATAGAATACAGGACGCAAATTGGGCTTCACTACAACAAGGGCCACATCATACTTCTTACATTTTTCCAGTAAAGGTGTAGTAACCGTTAAATGTCCAATAACAAACAGAGCCAATAATTTCTGAAAAGGAATCTTTGTCAATGTTTTGTTCTTCTCACCACTTTTCTCTTCAAGTAGCAATTCACCATTCATCACCCTAAGACTTCTTTCATGATCAATGCAATTAATCACAAACACTGTTTTAACATCAATATCTTTAAATGTATACATTTTCTATTCCATTTTTATCACAAAGGTTGCAATATACACAATGCCTACATTTATTAAAATTAACATTGATATCAGAAGATGGATTATACCTCCTCACCGTACACAGAAAATTTACAAATTCCTCCCGGTCGTTGGCTTCGGGCAAAGGTATGGGAATCATTTTGTTGGTAGATATTTCATAAAAAGCAAGTTTTTCAACCTTTATCCCCATTTCACACAAACAATAATATTGAGCCCAAAGTTGATATATTTGCCCACGAAATATATTCTTCAGCTGGTACTTTCTTTCAATAAGAGTCTTAGAAGCATACCGGTATAAATCAATTTTCCCGAAGATTCTGAACTCATCAGAACACACACAGACAGAAACCAAATCCCCTCTACCATTGGTTGTCTTCTTTTCATCAATTGCTTTATGAGCAATACGCCCCATAGTTTGTGGGATAGCATGATACTGGCTTTCATCCGATTCCATATACACATTATGCAGGTATATGGAATACGGACAAAAGACAAAATCATTCAACAAAGATATAGCGATATAATCACCCATTCTTGCAATATCCCTGAGCAAACGAAAGCCATTCTTTATTGGTTATGGCCAAATTCAGTTTTTTATCACCCACGCATTCCCTAATCTTGTCAAGAAGAATCATTCCCTTTCTCGCAATATTATATGCTCCGTTTGCATCTGCATTTTGCGGAAGGCTTTCATCAACCTTTCTACTGTCAAAAAAGTCCCCGTTTGCATTGCACACAGGTGACATCAGATAATCTATATCTTTGCCAGTCAAGCTATTACGGATCTGTAACACAAGTTTAAACAGAGATATAAGTTCCACAAAGAACTCCTTCTCATCCCGCTGCATTATCGCTTCTTTCAAATTGGAAGACAAATCTATTCCAAACTTCTCAAACAATGTTTTAATGCATGCTGTAAGATTTATCTCTTTACTATCCCACTGGGCATTTTTGTCCGGATTCCGATACGTAATGATTCGATTGCCATAAGAACAAGCAGTCCAGTCACTCTTGCTCCCTTCGGCTTTTTTCGTAAAATCACCGTAATTAAACTTCCATTCAAACAAATCCCTTTCAGCATTGTATCTTATAGACTCGAACTTACTGAAAAAACTTTTTGCCTTATCAACACTTTCATATTTCACATCAAACAAGTTTACAAAGCCTGTTACAGGATCCATCTTGCTGGTATTCCAGGCCGGAATGTAAAAGAGGAACCCACATTGCTTACCCAAACTGCTAAAGCTCTCAAATTTATTAGTCAGCTGATAAGCATGCATAAGCCCGCCAGGCAAGTCCGAAGGCTGTTTCTTGAAAACGAGATAATTCAACTTTTCAATGAGCATTTTTTCAAATTTCTGATAAACCTGCTTTTCAACCTTTTGCCGACCACGCATAAATCCAGCATTCAAGTCCTCAAGCACAACAATGGCATGATATTTGACAATCATTTCAGCAATCTTATGAATCACCTGACTCAAATAACCCTCTTTCAGCTCCTTTATGTTAGCAATACTTTGCCAACTTTGTCTTGCCTGTTTCCTTTCAGCCTCTTTCACATCAAGCAACTCATGATAATCGGTCGAATACACTTCACCATTATACTCTACCTTGACTTCATTTAAAGAAAATTGCTCACAGATTTTTCCATTCCCGTCAATGACAACAAGATATAACAGATTTCGTTCACCACGGTCAATCCCGATAATATGGGTATCCGATGCTGCACGCAGATATTCCAACACCTTCTGGTTTATATTCCCACTGCCATCGGATTTAAAATTCATGGTTATAGGAACATGAAACTGGAATTGGTCAACGGTATAACGCTTGTCTTTTATCAAATCATATTTAAGTGTCCTTTCTTCATCCTTATGCATGGGATTCTTTTTCCTGATAGGCACATTGGCTGGATGAGTCGGATGTGAGACCTTTATACTTGCCTTGCGGAAGAACAGCTCTGCCTCACCGTTAAGTTTGTATACCACATCGCCAAGATTTGTCTCATCAAACAACATTCTCCAATATAGCGTATGCAAATTGGGCGTACCTTTGCTCGATTCGGAAAAATCCTTGTTATAAATCTGAAACAAAAATATCTTGCCTTCATCAACAAGTCCATCTACATAGCCAGCGTCAACCGGCTTAAATGACAATTTATAGCCCTGATGCTCGACTTCCTTGTAAAAGCCACTCATGTCTGTATAAGTAGAGGTATCGGAAAATTTAAAACCAAAATTTTTCCAGTCTTCATGTTTATTTAAGGACTTTTTAAAAAAATCTATCAAGGCATGACAATCATCCAGGCTGAAACAATTACCCGACTTTTTATGTGTGCCTTTTTCATAATTCGACAGCAATTCGTCATCTGGCATAAACTCATTTATTCTTGATTTTGAGAAAAACACTTTAGGCAGCATTTTATTAGCCCCGGGCAAGAGTTTATACTCCATCTTTTCATAACAGTCTCTGTTTACTCCGGAGGGATACTCCAAAAAGACTTTCCTGAACTTGCTGTTCATTATAGCCAAATAATACTTACCTCCACGGCGCAATATGACGGATGTGTTATCTGTTTCCTTATTAAGGTCCCACCCGTTTAAAAGAGTAGGATTCTGGAAATTAATCTTTATTTTTTCTACAGAATAGGGCTTTCTAGTGACATAATTACGCACCATATTATATAAGGGAGTAATCAAATCAAGCTGATTCCAATATTCAACAAAGTCTCCATAGAATCTTTCATCCTTACCCGATTCATCGCCACAACCCAACAAGGGTTTTACATAAGCCTGCAGTTCTTTCACTGCATCAAGGAATTGCTTTAGCTTTTGGATTGAGACATTATCCTGTATCAATTGGGTATCAGACGAATTAGCGTAAGATTCAAGCACTTCTTTTACATCCGTATATGCATTGAATATGCGTGCAAAATGATTCTCTTTCTGCAATGTGTCTGTATTCACAGCACCCAACCGGACAAAATAATCTTCAATCTTATATTCTCCACGAAGACAGTCATTTACAAAAGCCAAAGAAAAACTCTTGTACGACTTGAATAGCTTGTCTATACGTTCCTGATAGACTTCATAAGACTCTTTTTTCTTCTGAGGATTTGTCGACTCTATCTTCACTTTTATCTCGGCAGCTATTTTACCCCAGTCACCCGTAGCTTTTTGTGATATATCAGCAAGCTGCAAATCATTCTTCAAGAAAACACCCTCAAGGCAGTAACTGCCCAATGAAGAAACGACAGTTCTTAACCCTCCTTCGGCAAGAACCGTATCACGAATCGTATTCCAGAAATCTAGAATTGCACGGGCAACCTGACTGTCATTCTCAAACTTCTCCGGCAACCATGATGCGCTTTCCTTGTCACTCAATATCTGTTTGAAAAGAAGTTTCATTTTGGGCAGTTTTTCCTGCCTATGTTGCTGGTTATAAAGATTAATATACTCATTAAGTCCCTTGATTTTGTCACCATCAGACGTTGTCTTACCACCTATAATGGTATTATAAGCATCTATTTGTTTCTGACTTAAGGTTTTATTAAAATACCCCAACTTAAACATTTCACAAAGAGTCACCGACTCCGGGCACAACTCCTTCTGCACAGCAACAAAGTCATCCGAAATAGAAGTATTGGCTATCTTGGCAAACACCTCCATATTATCTATGAACTTTGGCAAATTCTCATGAATCAGACGAAAAGCGATAGATGTAGACTTTTCTTCATCCGAATACATGTTTTTACGATTCTCGTGAAAGCCTTTAAAATAGACCGTAAAATTACGGAACTCAGAGATTAAGCCAATTTTTTCGTCAGCATCAGCATCATTTCTGACAAAATCAATCAAATCATCCTGGATTAGCTCTTTTTTATCAATCCTCTTAAATTTCTCATTTTTAACAAGCTGCCCCACAATCTGTTTTCTTAAACTGGCCCTTATCTTGGACAACGTATTTTGAATCTCCTCCGTTTTATTCCGGATACTATGGTACATATAATATTCTTCCAACGAATTGTATTTGCCAGTGCTTTCCAAAGGCAATTCAAAACCTGCCAAAGCACTTTCAATATAAGCCCTATGATAATCATCTATGATAGCCTTCACCTTGACATAACTCTCAGCTCTATGCTGATCTTCCTCCAGTATGCCGCTATCCATAAAATGTTTCAGTGTTTCTCCCACAGGAATCAATTTGAATCGCAATGTCTTTGACAATGGATACAAATTTGTAAAATCAGAAAATATTCCCATAATCTATATTTTTAAGTTACATAATTTCAATTTCACCCAAATCAACTTTATAATTATCATCAATATACATTCCTTGTCCACCGCCTTTAATATAACCCTCAACCACCGCCCTGTTTACAAGCGATACATATTTTACTGCCTCATCCATCAAAGGATAAGCTCCCCATGAATCTTCAAGCAAATTATGCTTTATCCTGTCGTCGAAAATATGATTATAATAATCAGTGCTGATTACAGACAAATCCTTTAAGCGATGTACAATTGCAGCGACTGACACTCCATACATACTACGCAATGAAGACAGTTCGGAAACAGAAAGATAGTCACGAACTTTACCTACATAAGTATAGACAACCTCTTTCGGCAATAAAATAGCAGAAGCAAATCGATGACACATCCGTTCCTTTTGATTATAATCCATTGTTTCAAGCGACGGACACAGTATATGTGCAAGTTCATGCAGCGCAGTAAACCTCTTACGCTCCACAGTTACATTATTTTTCTTCAATACGATAAATGGAATCTTTCTATTTACCCATCCACACAATCCATCAACATCCTCCTCCATCTCAAGTTCAAGCACTTTTACACCAACCAATTCAAGCATTCTACACACGGATGCTATGGCATCATTACCAAGTCCCCACTTACGCCTGACCTGCATGGCCATATTTTCCACATCATCAAAACCCGATATACTTAAACCTGACACAGGATTTTTAAATACTGTCATTGTATCAAAAAGATTCTCCAAAGCCAAATAATATTCCATCCATATCTGTACTTCAGAAGCAACACGTTGCTTTACCTTTTGCGATATAGGATCCTTGCTACGAAAAGACAGACCGGAAACAACAACAGGCTTTCGCCCCAAAAGAAAATCTGGAGAAGCCTGGTATAGCTTGCACAAAGCATCCAAAACTACAGAAGAAGGTTTCATCAGTCCTCTTTCATATTTAGATATGGCTTGTTTGGTAACCAAACCATTCAGCCGCCGGCTTACTTCTTCGAGAGTAAGTCCACGCACTCTTCTAATATTTTTTAGCCATATTGATATTGTATAATTCATAACACATATATTAGGTTTACAAATATAAATAAACTAAACTATAAATTCAACAACTAATTATATGTTTATCAACATAATATAAAAAACACAATAAACAAATACAAATAGAATACAATATTTATTCACTTCAACTATCCAAATCGCCAGAAGAGAATTTATATTTACAGTAAGCATTCCCAAACAGTCACCCTCCAACGCCATACCAACGTCGTACCACAGTCGTACCATGTTCGTACCATGTTCGTATATTCCGGCCCGTTATAGACACGAACAAAATACGAATAAAAACGGTAGGAAAACCATACAAAAAAGATTCATGCAAGCTAACCGGGACATAACAAGCCAGCAGTTGGCGACAAACGAAGTCAATGAGAATATGTGATAACTTTGCACCAGAAATCTTGCCGGACGCAGAGAAACATGTTACCTTTGTCCTGCCAACAATAAAAACACAATTAAAAAATATCAGATGAAACCTATGAGAAACATCGCTTGCCTGCTTGTCATGCTATGCAGCATCCTGCTATGCCAAGCTCAACAGATTTCAGAAAAATCATGTATCGTAAAAGACATCTCTTACCTACATCCCGGCGAAAAGGATGCCTATAAACTGGAACGGTGTAAACTGGACCTGTACTACCCGACCGGCCGTAAAAACTTTGCCACCGTCGTATGGTTTCACGGAGGCGGACTGGAAGCCGGCTCCAAACATTTTCCCCAAGAATTCCTGAACCAGGGCTATGCCGTGGCCGCCGTAAACTATCGCCTCAGCCCACGTGCCACCAATCCTGCCTATACCGAAGATGCTGCCGAGGCCGTAGCATGGGTATTCGAGAACATCGCCCAATATGGTGGAAGTACGGATAAGATATACCTTGCCGGACATTCGGCCGGGGGATACCTCTGCCTGATGCTGAACCTGGATAAACGCTACCTGGCCAAATGGGACATTGACGCCAACCGTTTGGCTGGTGCTTTTCCCATCAGCGGACAGACAACTACCCACTACACCATTCGCAAAGAACGCGGCCTGCCCGTTGACGTACCCGTCATTGACCAGTATGCCCCCTCGAACAACGTGCGCAAAGACGCCTCGTCCATGGTGCTCATCACCGGCGATAAAGACCTGGAAATGCTGGCACGGTACGAAGAAAACGCACACCTCTATGCATTGCTCAAGGCACTCGGGCAACCCGTCACATTGTACCAGCTCGAAGGTTTCGACCATGTGAGCGTTTTGTCGCCAGCCTGTACGCTGATAAACAATTATCTCAAGAAAAAGGAAAAACGCTGACCCGACCTTACTTACGGGAACTGCCGGTTTCCCTTATATAAGCCAGTGCCGCACCGATAGCCGTGCGGTATTCGGCATAAGGTGGTATGTGGAAACGTACGCGATACAACTCTTCCATACGTGGAAACACTTCACGGCACTGCAGTAATTGAGTCAGATTGCCTATCAGCACAAAATCCTTGACGGGACTGTTCAGCGCCGAAAGCACAGCAGCGCCGCCGATGGTTTGCAACACGGTACAGATAATTCCACATGCCACATCGGCCGGCGCCGAACTACTGTCGGCTTTGCCCAACAAGGATGCGGTGGCATTGACCGGAAGGTCGGGCAACGCAGTGTTGCAAATATCACCGATAAGCAGGTTGATCCGTGTCACATCGCCCTGCTGTGCCAATTCGGCTACGTGACGGATATCCGAAGTATTCAGCAGTAGCCTAGACAAGCCCAACAACGTGCCTCCTCCAATACCAATCCCGCCAATATGTTCCATGTGGTCTCCATCGATACGCACAAATGAAGTGCCGGTTCCCATACTTACTACAATCAGACGGTCGATATCAGTGGCATGGCGCGCTCCCAATCCGTTGGCCACAAACTCATCGGCCTTGCGTGTGGGAAGCCCGTACAACGGTCCGTCCACAAAGGCACTACCCACTCCAGTAAGCATCACCTGCTCTACATCGGCCAGCTGTATGCCGTTGTCGTAAATATACTTGCCGAAGGCACCAAACAGCGAGGTAACCGGGTCGGTTGCCGTTATGAACATGGGTGACTGGATTTTCCCCTGGTCAACCCCTACTATTTTGGTAGTGCTACCTCCTACATCAATTCCTATAACAATGCCCATCTGTAAAAAGCGATTCAAGTTTAATTAAACAGATAAAAATGGTTGCGTAAACAATTGCAAAGATACGGAGTTTATAGACAAAGCGTCTGCCACACAGACACTTTTTCGTGGTTCATCAGCGGTTGAAGAGTTCGAAAGTAAATTTACACCCGATTTCCTGATACTTCCAGTTGGCAAAACTGGCAAAAAGGCCGAAATCGAAAACATGCGTCCCAATGCCATAACCAACCTCCAGATAGGGTTTCAGGTGAGGCACGACCAATGCATTGAAATACAGACGCTCGTTCAGTACATACTGGGTGTACTTCATCAGGTGCCTCAACAGAAGGAAAGGCGCCTCGTAAGTGACGTGTGCACGTACATATTCACGCGAGGAGTTGTACCAACGCCGGTCAAGCAACTGGAACACACCTCCTATTTCATCGTTCCATCCCACGGGAAGGTTGTTGCGGGTAAAGTTGGCAAAATCTACAAAATAAAGTTCCTTCTGATTGGTAAATTTACCCCAGCCCAATCGGAAATAAATGTCTCGCATGGGACTTAATTCCCGATTATACTGGAAATCGAACTCTATACGCTCAAAAGTTCCCGAATTTCTCAGTACATTGCCTATTCCTCTTTCCCAGTCCACCGAAATGCGGGGATATTTGGAATGAAGGTTCACTTTCCGGTCGCCATCCATGTAATAGTATTGCCCCGGAGTCCAGGAAAGACTGATACGGGGAGCAAAACTGTTGTATGCATGACGGAATTTGTTCAGAACACTCGGGTCGAAGTCCGGAAAGGCAGGTAACACATTGGAAGAAATATTCGTTGATTTTGTTGGAGGCATGGAAGGATAATTGAATACAAAATTGGAAGGATCTACCTCAGTTCGGTGATGAATGGAAAGGCCGACATCCAGTGTCAGTCCGTTGACAATTTCCCACGTGTGACGCAACCTGAAGTACAGGTCTCTGAAGTAATCCAAATGTATTTGGTTGAAATCGAATATACTATCGGGCATTGCTTTTAAGTCATCCAGCACATCACTGCTATAAATACGGTTACCATTACCCAAATTGATGTGAAGAGCGGCACGCTTCCTGGGCCAGTAGTCAAAATCAGAGTTGACCGACCAGTAAAGTTCCTTTTGCGTAAAGTTGTAACCTAATTTAGGTACAATCCGTAACAACCGGTCACCGGAAAACAAACGGTTGTATTTGAATTCCTGCCGGTAAGAAAGTCCGTTTTTTCCGCTATAACTCAGCAAAAAAGGATTGATGAGAGGTGAACACCGGACGCTACCCACCTTGGCCAGATCGAGTGTATAACGGCTTATCAGCGCATCGCCCAACTGTCCCCAGAATTCAACCTTTTTACCGGTCTTTTTCTTGCGCTGAAGCAAAGTATCCCGACGCAGGAAGTATTCGTCATAAAGCATCTCTTCGTGTGATGTCAAAGGAAACGGTCTGAGAGCATTGAAATAGGCAGTATCACGACGATAGGCATTGGTATCGCAACGCAACACATAATAATCCGATAAATCATATTTGCTTTTACCTTTCTTTGCCGAACGGTATTCAGGCTCCTTTTGCGCAATGTCCTTGTAATCGAGTACGGCTGTGTATTCGCCATCCACAACATTACCCAAAAAGCTGAATGTAGCCTCAACATGACTATGTACAGGAAGAAATTCATCGGCCTCACCCACCTTTCCCATCCAGATACGGTTATTGAAAAGCAATGTTTCCGAACGTCCCGAGAAACGCATTTCGCGTATGCTCCACACATCACTGCTCACTACTATATACCCCCCTACCAACTGAAAACTCTTGCTCTTGGGCATAAAACGTATTTTGTACTGCACCTCATGCCCAATCTTTGCTACCGAGTCTATCCGATACGTATAATATTTCTTCGCGTCGGGTGCCAACGGAGATATCAATTTATCGTACAGTAAGGTAGATGCATAAACATTGACATGGAAATACTCGGGCAGCCGATTGTCCATCTCCCAGAACTCGGAAGCCGTGCCTACACTGGCTTTTATCTTCTGGTCGTAATTATTAGGGGCCGTAAAATGGAGGTCGCTATAAGTCTCCATCATATATTCCCGAACCCCTTTCTGCAACCGGAACATGGAAGGGACAAAACGCAAGAGATGGTTCTTTTTACGGATGTTTATCTTGCCTTTTACATAAAGTTCGGCTTTGTAACTGTTGACAACGCTTTCGTACAGGGGAGCAAAGAATATGACCTTTTCCATGATGGAGTCGGCCGAGCGCGACTTGACATCATAAGGATAAGGAACATTTTCTGCCCCGACTTGCAGAAAGGCCGGAAACAGCATGCATGCAATCAGCCATATTATTGCTAAACGCCCCAATTCGGTAATGCCAGTTTTAATATTGAACCGGGACAAATATAGAAAAAATCATTCTAGGTCAAACGCTTTCCGGAAGGAAATGCGTTGCTTCCTTCTGTTAAAAACAATAGCCGGATATGCAAAAGCACCTGTATGTTTTGTGCCTGCACATCCGGCTGTCAAAAGTTCAACCTATATATAAATCCAATACCTATTGATGCATAATCAGAGCAGAACGGGGGGCAACTTCCAACCGGCTACCCGACATACGTCCCAGCCCGTTTGCCATATCAATCTTACCATCCTTGCAAACAATCTGGTAATTTCCAGCAGGCACACCTACCGTTACCATTTCCTGACGGGCATTCAGCACCACGATGATGTTATCCCACGTATCGCCACAAGGTTTTCCTTTCAGACAAAAAGCAATGACATTGTCCTGCTCTACGGGCAAAAACTCCAGATGCTGGCGCACCTTGTCTGCATCACCCATACGGAAAGCAGGATGTGCCTTGCGCATGGCTATCAACCCTTTCACATAATCAAATACATCCCGATGGGCTGTCTTCAGTTCCCAGTTAATCGTATTGATATCATCAGGGCTCTTGTAAGAATTGGCAACCCCTTTCTTGTCGCGCATCACCTCGTCGCCTGCAAAAATAAAAGGTACACCTTGCGAAGTCAGAACAGCCGTTTCGGCCAGTTTGTGCAACGCAGCCCGCTCTTTCTCGGATGCTCCCGGCAAGGTCACTTTCAGACGATCGGCCAAGCACATATCGTCGTGGCAGCTTACATAGCTGATAAATTGTGTAGGCTGGCTAGCCCAAATTTTAGGCACCCGATGTACGGAATCCACATTGACCTGCGGATGCTCAATGCCGCCCACCAGACCGAATTTCACGCCGGCTTCGTGTCCCGGACGCCCGATAACAAAAGCTCCCTGCTCATCGTGACCGAATGGCCCGCGAAGGCTGTCTCTGAGTTCATCGCTAAAAGCCGCTATGCCCGGCATCTGACTGACGTTGTTCTTCATAGCCAGCAGTTCCTGCGGAAGCTGGGGACTACCGGCCGCCCATCCTTCGCCATAAACAAAAATAGAAGGATCTATCTTGTCGAGCGCCTGTCGGATGGCATTCATCGTCTCAATGTCGTGTATGCCCATCAGGTCGAAACGGAAGCCGTCGATGTGATACTCATTTACCCAATAGCAAACCGATTCAATCATATATTTCCGCATCATGGCCCGCTCACTGGCGGTTTCATTGCCACATGCCGAGGCATTGGCAAAAGTTCCCTCGGGAGTCTGACGATAGAAATATCCCGGAACCGTCAGTTCAAAGTTGCTTCCTTCGGTCACTGCCGTATGGTTGTATACCACATCCAGTACCACCCGGATACCGGCCTTATGAAGCGCCATCACCATCTGCTTGAACTCCCTGATACGCACATCCGGCGTATAAGGATCGGTGGCATATGAACCTTCGGGTACGTTGTAATTCTTGGGGTCGTATCCCCAGTTGTATTGCGGACGGTCCAGTTTCTCCTCATCAACCGACGAATAATCAAAAGACGGCAGAATGTGGACATGTGTCACTCCCAATTCCTTCAGATGGTCAATGCCGGTCTTCTCACCTTTCGGTGTCGTGGTTCCAGCCTCGGTCAGTGCCAAGAATTTACCTTTACACTGTATACCCGAAAGAGAATCCATTGAGAAATCGCGGTGATGCATTTCGTAAATCACAATATCGGAAAAGCTTGCAAGCGCCGGACGCACATCCTGTTCCCAACCCTCGGGATTGGTTTCACCCAAATCGACCACCGCCGCACGGTCACCGTTCACACCAACGGCCTTGGCCATCACACCGGGAGTCTCGCCCAGCCATTTGCCGTCAACATTCACATTAAATGTATAGAAACGGCCTTTCAAATCGCCCTGGACCGTTGTTGTCCACATACCTTCCTTGGCAGGTTTCAAGGCAACGGTTTGCAGAGCTGTACCTCCCGTTCCCGACTGGTAAAGTGACAAGTTCACCTCCTGTGCCGTGGGAGCCCACAAAGAAAACTGAGTAGCCGACGGCGAATAGAGCATCTCATTCCATTCACCGCTATATACCGGATAGTCATCAAAAGAAGAATAAGATTTTTGCTGAACAGAATTGCAGCCTACTGTTGCAAGCATAGACATAATCAATAAGTGTTTTACCTTCATGGCATTTATTTTAATTGTTTAGTGATGAAACAAAACCAATCGCCCCAAAACATGTTGAAGCTTTATCCATAACATCTGTCCCCATCAATCCTACCTAACGAAAGAAGCAAGGCTACATTGCATAAGATGGTAACTTATGACACACAAGATGCCATCTTAAGCAGTACAACATGGCATCTTATGCAACGTAACCTCCAAGCATACGGAATGTAGGGAATAGCCCTCATATTTCATCCAAAGAACCAAGAGTACTTTACATGCGCATATTGCAAATGTAAAAGGTTTATGCCTCGCAAAGCATCCTTAAAACAAAAATATAAATATTTTAATACATATCAATCTGATTTTCAAACAATATGCTTATAAATAATATAAAATAGAATGGGAGCAGAAATAAGCTACACAAAGCTAATATGTCAATAGTATACTGACATAAAAGAGTTATATTTTCAAAGCCGTCAACCGCTAAGAAAAGCCATTAAATAGCAATTTTACGCTTTTCTGACTTATATTTTCATTCTTATGGAAATGCGTTTTTCCTTTATTTCCTATTTTTGTAGAAAAGAATATTCTAATACCTTAAAACATTATGAGATTAACCTTTCGTATTCAGTATCACACTGCATGGGGGGAGAACCTTTATGCTATTGTGAATGATGAAATAGAAGTAGAATTGTCTACCGTCGACGGGACATTATGGCAAGGCAGTTGCGACATATTGCCCGGAAATGAAGAGGCTCCCGTCATTTACCGATACGGCGTCTTCCGCAATGGAAATTGCGTGCGCAAGGAATTCGGTGCTATCCCCCACTCTTTCTATCCGGCCAACATCCGGGAAAGCCATTACCTCCTGGACGATTGCTGGCGTGACCTCCCTGCCGAATCTTACCGTTACAGTTCGGCTTTCAACGGGACCTGTATCACTGAACGTCCCCACCGGCCGGCCGACTATTCGGGTTGCCACATTATTTTAAGAGCCTTATGTCCGGGACTGGATGCCAAGCATCAGGCATTGGCCGTTACTGGCGGGTGCAAAGCATTAGGCGAATGGGGCAAACTTCCTCCCCTCAGAATGCAGGAAGTACAACCCAACGTATGGCACCTCACACTCAACACAACCGGTTTGCAAGGCAGAACCGAATATAAATTCGTAGCCATTGACACCAACAATGGACAAATCAAAGAATGGGAATGTCGTGACAACCGTACGCTTGAGTTGCCTCACCTGAACGATTCGGAAACATGGCTGCCACAAGAAACCGAGGTATTCTTCGGAACACAAAGCTACAAAGTGGCAGGTAGCGCCATTCCGGTATTCTCATTGCGGTCTGAAGGCAGCTATGGCGTAGGAGACTTTGGAGACCTGAAAACATTTATAGGATGGGCGGCTCACACGCATCAGAAAGCAGTGCAACTGCTCCCCATCAACGATACGACGATGACTGGTACGTGGACCGACTCCTATCCTTACAGCAGTATCTCCATCTATGCGTTCCACCCCATGTTTGTCGACTTGAGGCAATTGCCCAAGCTGAAGGATGCCAAAAAAGTTCGGCATTTTGAAGCCGAACGCATCAAGCTGAACAGCCTGCCGCAAGTAGACTACGAAGGTGTAAACCTGCAAAAGCGAGCCTATCTGAAGGCCATATTCCAGCAAGAAAAGGAAAACATCCTGCACAATCCGTCCTATCTGGAGTTTTATGAGGAAAACAAAGAATGGTTGCAACCCTATGCCGCTTTCTGCTACCTGCGCGACCGCTTCGGAACCCCGGATTTCCACCAATGGCAAGAATATGCCGTTTATAATCTGGAGCGAGTTGCAGCTTTGTGTGCTCCCGAGAGCGAACAATACACGGAAATTGCATTCCACTATTTCGTGCAATACGAACTCCACATACAGTTGCTCGATGCCTGCAATTACGGCCGTAGCCGCGGCGTAATCGTGAAGGGCGACATACCCATCGGCATAAGCCGCACCAGTGTAGAGGCATGGATAGAGCCTTATTATTTCAACATGAACGGCCAGGCGGGTGCTCCCCCCGACGCTTTCTCTACCAAAGGACAGAACTGGGGAATGCCTACCTACAACTGGAAAGTGATGGAAAAAGACGGTTACCAATGGTGGCAACGCCGTTTCCGCAAAATGGCCGACTACTTTACCGCTTACCGCATTGACCATATTCTAGGCTTCTTCCGTATTTGGGAAATCCCCATTCACTCGGTTCATGGATTGTTGGGACAATTTGTACCCGCACTTCCGATGAGCGTAAGCGAAATAGAAAGTTACGGATTGCATTTCCAAAAAGACTTCATGACACAACCGTTCATTAACGACCGCATACTAGACACCATGTTTGGCGAACGGAGTCAGGAAGTGCGCGACACTTTTGTACAGCACCTGCATCACGATATCTACTGCATGCGACCGGAATTTGACACCCAACGCAAGGTAGAGGCTTACTTTGCCGGCAAAACGGACGAAGAAAGTGTCAATCTGAAAGAAGGTCTATATGCCCTCATCAGCAATGTACTCTTCATTGCCGACCGTGATAACCAAGACATGTACCATCCACGTATTGCCGTACAGAACGACTTCATATTCAATCAACTGGCTCCTCAGGAACAAGAAGCCTTCAACCGGCTTTACAACCATTATTACTATCAGCGGCATAACGAATTCTGGTACAAGGAAGCCATGAAGAAACTGCCTATACTCACCCAGTCGACCTCCATGTTGGTATGTGGCGAAGATCTGGGAATGGTACCCGACTGTGTGCCCTGGGTTATGGAACAATTACAGATTCTTTCACTCGAGATTCAACGCATGCCCAAGAATCCTGAACATGAATTCGGTCATGTGTATGCTTACCCGTTCCGTTCGGTCTGCACTATCGGTACCCACGACATGTCGACCTTCAGGGGCTGGTGGGAAGAAGACCGTACCGTTTCTTCTCATTTCTTCTATCAGGAACTGAAACATTGGGGTGAACTACCCGAACACGCTCCCGGATGGTTGTGCGAAGACGTTATCAAACGGCATCTTTACAGCCCATCCATGCTTTGTATCCTCACCTGGCAAGACTGGACCAGCATGGACGAGTCGCTACGTAATCCAGACATCGCTATCGAACGAATCAACGTACCTGCCAATCCCAAACACTATTGGAGATGGCGCATGCACATCACACTGGAAAGCCTGATGCAACAAACCGAATTCAACAACAAAGTCCGCCAAATGATTGATGAAAGCGGACGATAATCAAGCCTTTATTACCAACCATGAAAAAAATACCTGATTTAAGTTTTGGAGCCCTGTGGAACATCAGTTTCGGTTTCTTCGGCGTGCAGATAGCCTATGCCCTGCAAAGCGCCAACATCAGCCGAATATTCTCCACCCTGGGTGCCGACCCTCATAGCTTGAGTTATTTCTGGATTCTTCCACCATTGGCTGGAATCATTGTACAGCCTATCATCGGTGCCCTTAGCGACCAGACGTGGTGCCGTTTTGGCCGACGGATTCCCTATCTGTTTGTCGGCGCGCTGATTGCCGTACTTGTCATGTGCCTGCTTCCCAATGCTGGAAGTTTCGGCATGACCGTATCGGCCGCCATGGTATTCGGACTGGTTTCTCTTATGTTACTCGACACGTCCATTAACATGGCTATGCAACCGTTCAAAATGATGGTAGGCGATATGGTAAACGAAAAACAAAAAGGTCTGGCATACTCCATCCAGAGTTTTCTGTGCAACGCAGGTAGTCTGGCCGGCTATTTGTTCCCGTTCATTTTCGCAGCAATAGGCATCAGCAATGTAGCTCCCAAAGGAGTTATTCCTGATTCGGTAATTTATTCATTCTACATCGGTGCCGTCATATTGATCTTGTGCGTAATCTATACCAGCGTAAAAGTAAAGGAATATCCCCCGAAACTTTATGCCGAATACCACAACATCTCAAACGCCGAAAAAGAAGAAAAGACCAATGTTTTCAAGTTGTTGGTCAAAGCCCCCAAAGCATTTTGGACAATTGGGCTTGTACAATTCTTCTGCTGGGCAGCTTTCATGTTCATGTGGACCTATACCAACGGCACAGTAGCAGCAGGTGTATTCGATACTCCCACTACGGAAATAGTAAAGAACGGAATTACCCACATCATTCTAGATACCCAATCACAACAATATCAAACAGCCAGCGACTGGGTAGGTATTCTTTTCGCCGTACAAGCCATTGGTTCCGTTATTTGGGCAATGATGATTCCAAGTTTCAAAAACCGGAAGTTTGCCTATTCGTTAAGTCTGATATTGGGTGGCATAGGTTTTATCTCCGTATTCTTTGTACACAATCAATACCTGTTGTTCCTTTCCTTCCTGCTGATAGGTTGTGCTTGGGCAGCCATGCTGGCGTTACCATTCACTATCCTGACCAATGCCTTGACAGGAGGTCATATGGGAACCTATCTCGGATTGTTTAACGGAACTATCTGTGTTCCCCAAATCATTGCAGCGGCAAGTGGAGGTTGGATCTTGCGTTTGTTTACACAAGAAGGAAGTACTCCACCCGAAGTGGATATGCTGGTACTGGCTGGCATCCTGCTCATAGTAGGAGCATGCTGCGTAGGATTCATCAAAGAACATCAACCGGCAGAATAAAAACGAAGAAAAACAATTTGATAAGCAAAAAGGGGCTGAACCGTACAGAAATTATTTCTATTGTAGGTTCAGCCCCTTTCAATACAGTTTTTCGTCAAAAAGCGATGAAGTACCGCATCACTCCACAAGTGCTTTCTTCTTACTATTGTAGTCTTCCATTTCTTTACGGCTACGACTCGAAGTAACCAAATAAACTCCTCCGAATATCATAATGACGGCTATCGCCTTGGTCAGATTAAACGAATCCATCCCCCAGCATATAGCTACAATACAGGCCACAACGGGTTGAATGTAATTGTACATTCCAGCGACTGTCGGACGCAAGGTTTTCTGCCCAATCACAACCAGCATATAACTGATGTAGGTAGCTCCTATCACTATGAACGACAGACCGGCTATTTCCAGCCATTCGAGGCTACTCCAGTCCGTACGCCATAAATCGCCTGCCGAAAAAGGTAACGTACAGATAAAAGCGTAGGTAAACATCCATTTCATAATGGTTACAAGCGAATATTTGCTGACAAAATCCTTGTAAACCACAATATAGAAGGCATAACTCAACTGAGCCAACAAAACCAACAGGTCGCCCCATATAGCCGTTCCGCCAGAGGTAGATGCCGTAGATTGTACCTGATGCCCACTACCTAATATCAATAGCAAAGCACCTCCGGCACCAGCAGCAATGCCCAACACTTTTTTACCAGTAATCGGTTCTTTCAGAATAAGAGCAGCCAAAACCATGGCCCATAACGGCATACTGGTAGTGATAATCGAAGCATTCCCCGGAGAAGTCAGACTTACGCCAAAAATAAAACATCCCTGGTTGAACACAATGGCCAGCAGAGAGGCAACAAACAAGCTTGCCATGTCCTTATGATTGACATGCTCGGGTTTCTGAAAAAAAGAAGTCAGCCAGAACAAAATCATGGCTCCACCAATGCGAAGATCGGTCACAACAAACGGAGTTACAGCTCCTCCAAGCATGATAAATTTAGAAACAGGAGACATCAGTCCCCACATGATATTGGCCCCAAACATAGAGGCATGACCTTTCCAATTGACTTTTTCCATAATACCACTATCTGATTATGATACTTTCATTAATGCTTTATCTCCATAAAAAGCCTGCAAAGTTAGAAAGTATAAATCAAATGACAAGACTGTTTCAGACATAATCAGACGGCAAATCCCTAAAGATTCATTACCTCCTGCTCAAACTTGTCTTTGTCGCCAATGGCCTTGTTGCGTATCTTGCTCCGGTAATTGTATACCGTGGCCAGCGAATAACTCAGGAAATGGGCAATCCGGTTAGCATCTGTCACACCAAGCCGGATCAGGGCAAAGATACGCAACTCTGTATTCAGCAATTCGCCCGGTTTGGGATAAATACGCCCTTCTTCTACCAGCAAAGCATTGAAATCTTCAATAAAGTTTGGGAAAAGATCCAGGAAAGACTTGTCAAACTCGCTATAAAAGGCCTTTCGCTCATCACGCAGGAACTGGTCGGAACGGATGGTTCTAAAAAGTTCATCCGTTTTAGAAGCCATGGCCAGTTTTTCGAGCGAGCGCCGATATTGTTCCAGCTTTTCCAGATATCCGACACACCGGTCCAGATAGCGGGCGATGTACACCTCCTTAATCTTTCCGATCTGTTCGAGTTCTGAATTGGATGCAACCAGCTTACGGTTTGTCTCATACAGATTACGACGCATGGACGACAATTTTTTCATCCAGTAATACAAATAGAACACCGCGGCAATAAGCAGCACCGCCAGCACACTGATTCCTAGCAACATAACACGGAACACAGAACGCTCGTGCGCTTCTTTTTCCTTATAGGCACGGTCTATAATGGGATAAAATTCGGTCACCTCCAAAAAACGTAAGCGGGCATTGCATGCCACGGCATCTTCCATTGAGCAATTCAGATAACGGTAAGCCCTGTCCACATCACCCTGTTCATACACCAAACGGGCCAACTTCTGCAAGGAAGCGTATTCGCGCACCACACGTTCCATATCGCAAAGAGCCGTCTGGGCAAGGTAATAAATCTGCTTTTCCACGTCTTTCTTTGCCTCATAAGCTTCATATAGGGTGTAATTCAGATAAGACAAATGCTTCATGTCTTTTACTTCGGCCAACCGTTCCTGTAGTTCCTTGATGGCTTCGTCGGGATTTCCGTTGAGCAACATCTTTTCGGCCCGTACAATCTTGGCATCTACTTCACACAACGGATACATCAGAATGGAATCTCTATACAAATCGGTTTTCTCCAGATACTTCTGTTTAGCCTGTTTTTCCACCGTATAATCCGCCAGCCAACCGTAGCACGAACGGCAGGCATAATAATATTTTTTCAAGACACTTTTACTCAGACGTTTGGAATCTATCATGCGCAGTTCGAGCAAAGCATCCGTATACATCCCCATCACGCCCATTACTTCGGCCCGATTGATGGTAATTTCGGCTTCGTGGTCAGGATATCCAGGCAAAGGTTCCAGAGCAGTCATCCTGTTTAGATAGTGCATGGCCGAATCGGCTTGATAATGAAGATACTCATAGAATAAGGCACTAGACAAAGCCAAGGCCTCGGAAGGCGAATCAACCCGTTCCAAACGCCTTTTCAAACCCTCAATGGTTGCTTCTTTACGAGCCTGATAAGTGCCTTTCTTTGCTATAACGGCATCCAGTTCTTCTAATATTTTTTGTGTTTCACTGTTCTCTGCCCTTAGCACCTCGGGACAAGAAAGTAATATAATTAATAAAAGGCTAACTATTCTCATTGCAATATCTTATATATAGGCAAATATATGATAAAATCTTAAATGAAAAACAAAATTGTACTAATAAAATCAGTAAGATTCTCACTGCATCCCCCGTCAAATAGCCTGTAAGCCTACACCTGCCATCCAGCGTGCCTAGCCTCCTTACCCAGCGTGCCTAAAGCTACCACCCAGCATGCCTGCCTGGAGTAAGTTCAAAAGCAGTTCATGACAATCGGCATATATCTACATAAATGCTTTAAATTCATTTATATTTTCACCTACACAAACACGACATAACGCAATGATTATCAATACATAGCAATTTACAATCACTTATAAAATGATTCCAGTCGAAACCCCAAACAGACAAAGCCTTTACATTTGCAATAACCAAAATCCAAAATATCATGAAAAGAATAACATTATTGCTTATGGCCTTCTTTAGTTTCTTAACATGGCCCACCTCTGCAACATCAGCACCGGTAAATAAAATTAAAAAAGTGGCCCCGACATTCTGGTGGGCAGGAATGCAAAATCCTGAATTACAAATTCTATTATATGGAGATAAAATTGCTTCGTCCGAAGTCAGTTTATCGAGCCAGGACGTTGTATTGAAAGAAGTCGTAAAACAGCAGAATCCCAATTACCTGCTTCTTTATGTGGATTTGTCGGAAGCAGCTCCGCAAACCTTCAACATCTGTCTGAAACAAGGTAAAAAGACCACAACCATACCCTACGAGCTGAAACAACGTACGCGCAAAGGAAGCGATATCCAAGGTTTTACAGCTTCTGACGTTCTCTACCTCATCATGCCCGACCGTTTTGCAAACGGTAATCCCGATAACGATGTCGTGCCCGGTATGCTCGAAAACAAAGTAGACCGTAACGAACAGTATGCCCGCCACGGTGGCGACCTGAAAGGTATTTCCGAACACCTGGACTACATTTCCGACCTGGGCGTTACAGCCATTTGGCTTAATCCTACCCAGGAAAATGACATGCCCGGCGGTTCTTACCACGGTTATGCTATCACCGACTATTATCAGATAGACCGTCGTTTTGGAAGTAACGAGGACTTCAAAGCTTTGACCGAACAAGCTCATTCCAAAGGCTTGAAAGTGGTAATGGACATGATATTCAACCACTGCGGTAGCGAAAACTATCTGTTTAAGGACAAGCCTTCGACAGACTGGTTCAACTTCAAGTCACAATACGTACAGACATCTTTCAAAACAGCCAGCGTACAAGACATTCATGCCAGCGACTACGAACGCAAACTGGCCACCGACGGATGGTTTACCCAAGTAATGCCCGACCTGAACCAACGTAATCGCCACGTGGCACGCTACCTCATCCAAAGCAGCCTCTGGTGGATTGAATATGCAGGTATCAACGGCATCCGTCAGGACACACATCCCTATGCCGACTTCGACTTCATGGCCGAATGGTGCAAAGAAGTACTGACCGAATATCCCAATTTCAATATCGTAGGCGAAACCTGGCTCAACAGCAATGTACTTATCTCTTTCTGGCAAAAGGACAGCAAACTTGCCGCCCCCCGCAACTCAAACCTGCCCACGGTAATGGATTTCCCGCTGACTGCCCTGATGACCAATGCCTTTGACGAAGAAACGACTGATTGGGCCGATGGATTATACCGCTTGTACGACTATCTGACACAAGACCTTGTATACCCAAATCCCATGAACCTGCTGACGTTCCTGGATAACCATGATACCTCACGTTTCTACAAGAAAGAAGAAGATACAAGCAACCTAACCCGTTACAAACAGGCACTGCTCTTCCTACTCACTACCCGTGGTATCCCACAGATATATTATGGTACCGAAATTCTGATGGCAGGCGACAAGAGCAATGGAGACGGTACGTTGCGTAACGACTTCCCCGGAGGATGGCCTGGTGATAAGAAAAACGCTTTCACGGCAGAAGGCCGCACCAAATTACAGAATGAAGCCTTTGACTACACACGCAAATTGTTGAACTGGAGAAAAGGCAACGACGTAATAGGTAAAGGAAGCCTGAAACATTATTCTATTGCCAACGGAGTATATGTGTACGAACGTAGCTATCAAGGAAAATCGGTAGTAGTAATCATGAATGGTACCGGAAAGGCACAAGATTTAAATCTGGCACCTTATCAGGAAATACTTCCCAAAAACGAAGCGACCGATTTCTTAAGCAGAAAAACAGTCAAGCTAAGTGAAAAACTAACGCTTGATCCACGGGAATCCTTATTGCTTTGTTTCTAACCGGTTTACATTATCCGTTTATAAATAAGCGAAAGATCTAGCTATCAATCAAGTTGTTAGCCTTTAAAAGGCAGCTTATCAATTTATATTTTTATTCTAATCAGGTAAACCAGCATTTTTGCTAGCTAACTTTGAGAAAGGAAGCCACAAAAAGGCGACAAGGTTAACCATAAAAACAAAACTATGAACATCAAGAAACATTTGACGATTGCCCTGCTATCAGCATGCATAGGAACTCTTGCACATGCGCAACAGCTTACTTCACCGAACGGCAATCTGGTAATGAATTTCAGCCTTAACCAGGCCGGTGCTCCTGTATACGACTTATTTTACAAGAACAAGCCAGTAATCAAGCCTAGCACATTAGGATTGGAACTCAAAAAAGAAGATGCCAACAAGAAAACCGACTTCGAATGGACCGAACGTAAAGACAAAGGTCAGCTCGATGCCAAGACAAACTTAATGACAGGTTTCACCATTACAGATACCCAAACCTCCACTTTCGATGAGACGTGGAAACCGGTATGGGGCGAAGAAAGCGAAATACGCAACCATTACAACGAACTGGCCGTTACACTTAACCAACCCGAAAATAACCGTTACATTATTATCCGTTTCCGTCTTTTCAATGACGGATTGGGATTCCGATACGAATTTCCGCAACAGAAAGAATTGAATTATTTCGTTATCAAGGAAGAACATACCCAGTTTGCCATGACCGGCGACCACACCGCTTTCTGGATTCCGGGTGACTATGACACACAGGAATACGATTATACCACTTCAAAACTTTCCGAAATCAGAGAACTGATGAAAGGCGCCATTACACCCAATTCCTCACAGACACCTTTTTCACCCACAGGTGTACAAACTGCTCTGATGATGAAAACTGATGACGGACTTTACATCAACCTTCATGAAGCCGCACTGATCGATTATTCCTGCATGCACCTCAATTTGGACGACAAGAACATGGTGTTCGAGTCTTGGCTGACTCCCGATGCCAAAGGAGACAAGGGTTACATGCAGACCCCATGCCAGACACCGTGGCGCACTATCATCGTCAGCGACGATGCACGCGATATCTTGGCATCAAGAATCACGCTCAATCTAAACGAGCCCTGCAAATATGCCGACACTTCCTGGATTAAGCCTGTAAAATACGTAGGTATCTGGTGGGATATGATTAGCGGAAAAGGTACATGGGCCTACACAGACGATGTATATAGCGTAAAATTGGGTGAAACCGACTATACAAAAACCAAACCCAACGGAAAACACTCAGCCAATACAGCCAATGTAAAACGCTACATTGACTTTGCTTCGACCAATGGTTTTGATGCCGTGTTGGTAGAAGGCTGGAACGAAGGTTGGGAAGACTGGTTCGGCAAGAGCAAAGACTATGTTTTTGACTTTGTGACCCCCTACCCCGATTTCGACGTACAGGAAATCCACCGCTATGCAGCCGAAAAAGGTGTCAAGATGATGATGCATCATGAAACATCGTCTTCGGTGCGCAACTACGAACGACATATGGACAAGGCCTACCAATTTATGGTTGACAATGGTTACAACTCAGTGAAAAGTGGCTATGTAGGCGACATCATTCCACGTGGCGAACATCATTACGGCCAGTGGATGGTAAATCATTATCTGTATGCCGTAACCAAAGCTGCCGATTATAAGATCATGGTTAACGCCCACGAAGCTGTACGTCCCACAGGTTTGTGTCGTACCTATCCCAACCTGATAGGTAATGAATCGGCCCGAGGCACCGAATATGAAGCCTTTGGTGGAAGCAACGTCAACCATACAACCATTTTGCCATTTACCCGCCTCATCGGAGGTCCGATGGACTATACCCCTGGCATTTTTGAAACTGATTGCAGCAAGATGAGTCCCAGCAACACCTCACGTGTCCGTTCTACGTTGGTTCGCCAACTGGCTCTCTATGTCACCATGTACAGCCCGTTGCAAATGGCAGCCGACATACCCGAAAACTACGAACGCTTCCCGGATGCCTTCCAGTTCATCAAGGACGTAGCCATCGACTGGGACGAAAGCAAGTATCTGGAAGCCGAACCGGGCGAGTACATCACTATTGCCCGCCGTGCCAAAGGAACCGATGACTGGTACATTGGCTGTACGGCTGGATACAATGGACATACCTCCAATCTATCGCTCGACTTCCTGCAACCTGGGAAAAAATACGAGGCAACCATCTATGCCGATGCCAAGGATGCCCATTGGGAAACAAATCCGCAAGCCTACACTATCACCCACAAAAAAGTGACAAGCAAAAGCAAACTTAAATTGAAAGCAGCCGTAGGTGGCGGTTATGCCATATCCATTAAGGAAATAAAATAATCTCATACACAAGCAGTAACAGCCTCTATGTATACAGTGTATACCTATGCGCTGTTGCTGTAAGTGTATCCACAACAGAAGGATATAAGTAAAAAACATCGTTTTCAATAGGCATTATTTCAGAGAATAAACAACCCAATTATTTACTTTAATTTAATAACATGGAAAAAAATGTACTGAAAACTTCGGGCAAGTTCCTATTATTATCAATGGTAGGCCTCTTGCTATCTGTACATGCTTTAGCCCAAAGCATTACAGTAAAAGGTGTTGTAATTGACAACACAGGTTTGGGCGTTATCGGCGCCAATATCCTGGTTAAAGGAACCACAAACGGTACGATTACTGACCTGGACGGTAATTTTACCATCCAAGCCAACAAAGGCGACATTATTACCGTTTCATTTATCGGATACAAAACACAGGAACAACCCGCCAGTGAACTGATGAAGTTTGTCCTGCAAGACGATACCGAACTTTTGGACGAAGTGGTAGTTATTGGATACGGTTCTGTCAAGAAAAACGACTTGACCGGTTCTGTAACCGCCATCAAAGCCGAAGAAATCAACCGTGGTGCCATTACTTCTCCCGACCAGATGTTACAAGGTAAAGTGCCAGGCTTGCTGGTTACACCGGCATCCGGTGACCCGACAGGTGGAGCTACCATCCGTATTCGTGGTGCTGCTTCTCTGTATGCCTCCAACGACCCGCTTATCGTGATTGACGGTGTTCCCGTTACCGCTGAAGGTGGTGCCGGTATGGCCAATCCGCTTGCATCAGTTAATCCCAACGACATCGAATCCTACACCGTATTGAAAGATGCTTCAGCCACAGCCATCTACGGTTCGCGCGCTTCCAATGGTGTGATCATTATCCAGACTAAAAAAGGAACAGGAGACAAAATGCAGGTTAGCTACAACTCCAGTTATAGTTTGAAACAGAATTCATCCAGACTCGATGTCATGACAGGTGATGAGTATCGCGACTATGTAAACACAACTTATGCCGGAACAGATCGTCTGACACAGATTCAGAAGTTGATGGGTAATGCCAATACCGACTGGCAAGACCTAATTTATCGTACCGCTTTTTCTACTGACCAGAATGTAAGCCTCTATGGCAATGTTAAAGGTGTATTCCCCTACCGCGTTAGCTTGGGATATACATACGATGAAGCAACCTTGAAGGTTGGTGACAATAAGCGTACTAACTTGTCAGTCAGTTTGACCCCGAAGTTCTTCCAAGATCACTTGAGTGTCAATGTCAACCTAAAAGGAATTTACAACAAAGCTAACTATCCCAATAGTGGTGCAGTAGGTAGTGCCATCTCTTTCACTCCGACAGTTGACCCCTATTTTAGAAATGCAGATGGAAGTATCAATTATGATCTTTGCAATGGTTACTTCAACTGGATGGCCGAAGACGGTTCGGTAAGTACTAATCCTACCATCAGCCCGTTATCGCAATTGTATGACAACAATAACCGCAACAAATCATGGCGTTCAATGGGAAATCTCCAATTGGACTATAAAATTCACGGATTTGAAGATTTACGTTTGAACTTAAATTTGGGATATGACTTGGCCCGTACAGAAGGTTATACTTACGCAGAATTAGGCTCTATCACTTCGATGCGCAACCAACTGTCCAATGACCTTTATAATGACTATGCCAATAACAATGCCAATACCCTATTGGAATTCTACGGTAACTACAACAAGGATTTCGGTATCCACCATTTGGATGTTATGGCAGGTTATTCTTGGCAACATAATTATGTAAAATATGATAACATCAGTTATTATAACGATAATCGTGAGCAGGTATATAATCAGAGTCCGACCGATCGCAGAGAATATTATCTGATATCATTCTTCGGCCGTATCAACTATTCTCTCAATTCAAAATATTTGTTCACCTTCTCTCTGCGCGATGACGCTTCTTCACGTTTCTCTAAAGAAAACCGTTGGGGGTTGTTCCCATCTGCAGCATTTGCTTGGAACATTGCGGAAGAAAACTTCATTAAAGAAGCTGATACTCCACTTTCCAGTTTAAAACTTCGTTTAGGTTGGGGTAAAACAGGTCAGCAAGATATAGGTATGGACCGTTGCTATGCATATCAGCCACGATACATCATATCATCAAGTCCTAATATGCTTATTCCTGGTTTTTCCGATTTAAGTGACAACGGAGTAAATGGTTATGCTTATACATTAGCTCCACAAGCCTACAACAAAAACATTAAATGGGAAACAACGGAAACATACAATGTGGGAGTTGATTTCGGGTTTCTAAATGGCCGAATCAATGGTAACATTGATGCTTATTTGCGTAAAACATATGATTTGTTGAATGATGTTCCTACTCCATTAGGATCTAACTTCTCAAATACCGTAATCTCTAACGTAGGTGATATGAAAAACATGGGACTTGAATTCAATCTGAATTTTATTCCTATCGAAAAGAAAGACATGCACTGGAGCATCAACGTAAACGGAACTTGGCAAAAAACTGAAATTACCAAACTGACGAGTGCACCTACCGCAGATTATATTGGTGTACAGGTCGGTACAGGTATGAGTAGTATTGGTGGATATACCTCTCTCTATCGCGTAGGTTATACTCCTTACACTTACTATCTGTATCAACAGGCTTATGATGAGAACGGAAAAGCATTGGAAAATGTTTTGGTTGACCGAAATGGTGACGGACAAATTTCCGAAGCAGACCGTTATGTAACAGGCAAAAGTTTCCAACCCAAATTCTACTTCGGTATTAGTTCTCAATTTACTTATAAGAAATGGGACTTTGGATTCAATGCACACGGCTCATTAGGAGGTTATGCACTGAATAGAATAGCCAAATATAACGCTACTTCATACAGTGACGATTATACCAAAGGTTATCTTAACAACCTAACAACCTATTGTTTGGAAACAGGATGGACAGAAGCTATGAATGAATACCAACAATTCTCCGATATGTTTTTGGAAAATGCCTCATTCTTCCGTATGGATGATATTAATGTTGGTTACACATTTGATGAATTCAAAGGATGGAAAGGTAAAATCCGTGTAGGAGCCTCTGTACAGAATGTATTTACAATTACTAAATACAGTGGACTAGATCCCGAACTTACTGCAACCGACGGCGTTGACAATAACTTAATACCTCGTCCTCGCCTATATACAGTACGTTTGAACATTAACTTCTAATGACCTTAAAAGATTTATCACATGAAAAAGTTTATATATAATTTAGCTCTTGCAGCATCCATTTTCTCGTTGTCTTCCTGTCTTGGCGACTTGGATACTCTTCCGTTGAATGAGACAGACAAGACCGGTGAAACAGCTTATCAAACCTTACAAGATTATGAAAGAGGCTTAGCATATATTTACGGCTCTTTTTCGTTAACCAGCCAAAATGATCCGGGCAGCTCTGATATTGATGTTGATGATGCCGGTCAAAGTGAATTTATTCGCCAAATTGTAGTACTAAATGAAATGTCAACTGACATTTTAAAATGTACATGGGGAGACAGTTACATCACCGATACTCAAAATGCTTCTTGGACATCAACAGGTAACGCAGCAACCATTGCTGTATATACACGAGGTATGATAACCGTAACACGTGCCAATGAATTCCTATTGCGAAGCGCAAATTCAGACATTGAAGGTGTAAAAGGATTACGCGCGGAAGCACGTTTCCTCAGAGCCTATGCTTACTATATTCTGATGGATTTATACGGCAATCCTCCATTTGCTACAGAAGACAATATCGGTGGCGGTTCGTTGCCGACACAAATTGGACGTCAAGCCTTGTTTGAATGGATTGAAGGAGAATTAAAATCCTTAGCTGCAAACGATAGTGATATGCCTTCCGTTGGTAGTGTTCCCTATCCACGCGCAACAAAAGGTAGCGCACAAGCATTATTAGCACGTATGTATCTGAATGCGGAAGTCTATACAGGCACTCCACGCTGGGAAGACGCACGCCAGGCTGCCGAAGCCGTAATAGGCATGGGATATGGCCTTTGCAGTAATTTCGAAAATTTGTTTTTGCAAGACAATGGTGAAAATGCCGATGCCAACCAAGAGTTTATCTTTGCCATTGCTTATGACAGCGATTATACAAGAAGCTGGGGTGGAACTACACATCTTGTATCAGGTAGTTTAGATGATAATGCCAGTATTGCCATTGCCAACGAATTAGGTTATCCAAGCGGTAGCCATATTGCTCCCGAGCGTTGGAACGGCTATCATATTCCCAATGAATTTGTAGAACAAAATTTTGAGTTGAGCAATGTTGAATGGGGAGGAACTGGTATTGGTTACGACCGTTCTCAAAGCGATAAACGTGCATTCTTCTGCAACGTAGGTTGTACAAAAGATTTTGAGTTGAAAGTGGCCAACACCGGATGGCGTTGCTGGAAATTCACTGCCCGTGATTCAAAAGGTGCTCTTCATGTCAGCACCAACTTCTCTTCTGCGGATTTCCCTGTTATCCGTTTAGCTGAAATGTACCTCATCTATGCAGAAGCACAAGCCCGTATTGATGGCGGTATCACTGCTGATGCCAAAGCATTGGGATATATAAAAGCCTTACGCGACCGTGCAGGTCTTTCCACACCCTCTTCCATCAATCTGGATTTCATTTTGAAAGAACGTGCATGTGAACTGATGCTTGAAGGACACCGTCGTACCGATCTAATCCGTTACGGATATTTTACTTCGATGAGTTTTTCATGGCCTTACAAAAATGGTATTCCGACTGGTGGAGTAGCCATTGACAGCTATCGTACCATCTATCCGATTCTGCAGACCGACCTGACCCAGAATCCCAATCTCGTACAAAACCCAGGTTATTAATGTTGTGCGTATCATTTTAAACATAAGATTATGAAACTATTTAAAAATATAATACTATTTACAGCTGCAGTTCTGTTTGCTGCATGCCAGACGGATGTAGAGACTCCACAACTTTACAATCCTGAGAATTTTGTAGCTCCTGTCCTCAGTGAGTGCGGAGATATTATTGTCAATGCAGACAATTCAAACAGTGAAAATGTAATTTTTTCATGGACAGCAGCCGACTTTGGACAACCAGTACAAATATTGTATTCGGTTTATCTCACACTGGACGGTAAAGAAGGCCTGATCGGTACATCCAATTCAACCTCTTTTGCCATATCTAAAGGAGACATTAACGGTATAGTTATTAATAGCCTCGGTACTGTAGCCAATGAAAAAGCCGAAGGTATCACCGCCTATGTAACGGCCCAAGTTGCCAACACCAGCAATTATGCTCCCATTAAATCAGAACCCTCGAATGCATTCTCTGTACAGACTTATGCAGCCCCATTGAAATGGTTATATCTGTGCGGTGAGTTCAGTAACAACTGGGAAATTGCGAATGCCCCACAATTCTGGGAAACCGGAGGAGGTACCAGCACATACACTTGTATGGTAGACTTTACACCCGTTCCAGCCAAAGAGGCCACGCATTCCTTCTTCAAAGTGACAACCGCTCAAGACTGGGGCAGCGCCAACTGGGGCTACAATGACCTGAAACCGTCCTGGACTTGTGAAGAAAACAACGACGGCAACTTATCTCTGCCGCTAGCAGACGCCAATATTTACGAAATTACAGTAAACACCGTCGTAATGACCGTTGACCAAAAAGCCATCGGAAAGGTTTTAGGCTTATCTGGAACTTTCAACAATTGGGGCGAAGCTGCTGCCGATGCACCCTTCGCCTACGACTACATGAGCAGCACCTGGAAAACCGGTGTGGTAACCCTCGAAGCCGGCCAGGAAATTAAAGTACGCGCAGACGGTGCCTGGACAACCAACTGGGGAACCAGCGGAAAGAACAGTACAGCCGTTCCAGGCGGCATTGAACTGGCTGCCGGTGGCGACAACCTCACCGTACCCGAAAGCGGTAACTTCATTGTTGTGCTCCATGCCAACCGCACGCCGTTTGTACTGGAATTTCAAAAACAATAAACGTATCACCTTAAATATCTGAAACATGATAAAATATTTAAAACACATATTCGTGGCAGCTATCGCATTGATAGCTGTCACCGGATGTCAGGAAGATATAGAAGATACCTTCTCAAAAGCACCGGTCGCCCCGATGCTGGTTAACAACAATGCCATCCTGATGACAGAAAATACCATGAGCGAACCGATCAAATGGGCATGGAGTGCAGCTCGCTTCATGCAAGGTGAAGTAAATTACGCTCTATTTGCCCAATATGGTGAGGAAAAACCTGTGCAAGTTGGTCAATCAACCAAAGAACTCACTCTATCGGTATCCAAAGAAGAGTTCAAGACTTTACTGGACGGCATCGCTTCCATTCCCGAGAATGCCAGCTTCAACCTGTCGTTCTATGTAGAAGCTGCCGATGAAACAGGCAACAGCTACAAGTCCGAAGAAGTAAGCATGACCGTGTTCTCGTACGGCAACTACGTATCGGCCGTAGCGACTCCAGCTTCGGAAGAAGTAACATTGGACATCAACAATCCGGCCGGCGAACTACAACTGCTCACCTGGGAACCGGCACGTTTAGGTTATAACGAAACAGTAACTTACGATGTAACCGTAGCTTGCGGCGAAGGCGAACCCGTGACCGTAGCCTCGGGGCTGACCGAGACCAGCTGTACGCTGACGGTTGACGCATGGAACGAATTCTTTGTAAAGGCCGGTGCCACCGAAGGCGGACAAAGCGAAGTGTCTTTTACCGTCAAAGCCTATTCTGCCAGCTGTGAAGAAGGATTGCCCTCTACATCCGTCACCATGAAGGTCACTACTTACAAGGCCACTTTCCCGGCCTACCTGACACTGAAGGGAACAGACAAACAGATTCCTCAAAGTACAGCCGTAAAAGGTTGGTTCGAATGTTTCGTTAATTTTGAAAAAGCGGCTACCTTTACCTTTGCCGACGGCGATGCCAACGTAGAATATGGAGGCGACGCCCAGTTTGCCGCCGATGCCAAAGGCAATGTAGTGGCATCGGGTACGCTAGCCGAAGTCGGCAAGGCCATCAGCGTGGAAGCCGGTCTGTATCGTGTATGTGCCGACATCAAGTTCAAGACCTTCCTCCTTGTCAAGATTGAGAGCATGGGCATGATAGGAAGCGCCACTCCGGGAGAATGGGCCGAAGAAACCCCAATGACGTATGACGCCGTAGCCAACGCCTTTACCGTAAAAGTGAACCTGACCAACGCCGGCGAATACAAGTACCGCGCCAACAACGACTGGACGTATGCCATCGACGGCGACGGAAACTTGGCCGACGGCACGCCCAACATCGTCTTCGACCAGGCTACCGGCGAGTACAACGTAACGCTCGACGTCAGCAAGCACCCCTACCAGGCAAGAATCGTAAGCAGCAGCTTCCCCAAGGAAGAATACATTTACGTACCGGGCAACCACCAGGGATGGGCACCTGCCACAGCACCTGCCCTCTGGTCTGAAAACCTGAATGGCGTATACAGCGGTTTCAGTACCCTTGACGGTGGCTTCAAGTTCACTATGCAACGCGCCTGGGGTGAAGCCGGTGCCGGCGAATACAACTACAGCCACTTCACCGAATACAGCGAAGGCCTTACAGAAGAAGGTGATAAAAATATCAGCATGTCTACACCGGGATTCTACTACATCGTGGCCAATGTAATGACCGGAAAACTTACTACTACCCGAATTTCATCGTGGGGTGTAATTGGTAATGCCACACCCGGTGCTTGGGATGCTGAAACACCGCTGACATACGATGCTGCAAAAGGTTGCTGGAGCGGTACTGTTTCCTTGACTGTCGGTGAATTGAAATTCCGCGCCAACAATACTTGGGAGTCTGACATTGACCTGGGCGGTACACTTGACGAACTGAAAATCAAAGGCAACAACATCGCTATTACCGAGGCCGGCACCTACTTCGTAGAGTTGTACCTGCAACGCACCAACAGCAACAAGATGTACTGCACACTGACCAAACAATAAATCGGTTTGGTAAAAGATTGCCTTCGGGCAATTGAGTATAATATTCAACACGGGAGATGATACTGCTGCCTAAAGCCAATCACCTCCCGTGTGTGTATGTACTCAGCATTACAGAGTACCCATCTCCCAACAACCCACACAGCCTACCCCCTGTACCCAGCGTGCCTAAGCCAGCTACCCAAGCTGGGTAAACCCTCCAGGCTCCGTGCCTCCAGCAACGTCCTGCTAACTATGTACAACCTCAATACACACTTATCATGAAAAAGCTATCTTACTTATTTCTACTCTTTCTGAACCTTCTCTTCGTACTGACCAGCCCCGCGTGCAGCGACGACGCACCGGGCACCGACCCTGGAAGCGGAGGTAACACAGACAACCAGGAATGGACGACCCTGACCGCCACTCCCGACACCTGGGACGGCGAAAAGCGGGCAGACATCAGCTACCAGCTACTGGTCTACTCGTTTGCCGACAGCGATGGAGACGGCTGGGGCGACTTCAACGGCATCACCGCCAAGCTGGACTACCTGCAACAACTGGGCATCAAGGCCATCTGGCTTTCGCCCATCCATCCTGCCATGTCGTACCACGGATATGACGTGACCGACTACACGGCCG
>ENA-OOXJ01000468-OOXJ01000468.1-human-gut-metagenome-genome-assembly--contig:-NODE-468-length-34367-cov-2.551381_pt1 | contig 34367 bp, 24 predicted proteins | sample MGYA00241587_ERZ501343 | MGnify/ENA primary metagenome ERZ501343 (study PRJEB25962, sample SAMEA2042918) | human gut metagenome | biome: human gut; feature: human-associated habitat; material: faeces... | reverse complement strand
CCTGTTGCTTATCGCGGAATCAATGTAAAGCCCCAGCTATACTCACGGTTAGCGGGGAGATTATAGCCCGGTTCGGGACGTGCACCCCAACTGTTGTAGCCGGCCACACCCTGTTGCATCAGGTCAACGCATACCTCCACATAGTCGCGTGGTGCAATGTCGTTGATGTGATGCATGCGGCGCAACACATCCTTCGCGGCAGCTTCATCGTGGTTGGCCACCTCCTCGGGAGTGAAGTTGCTCCACTGACGCGGATGCGGCAATGCCTCTTCCGAATCGAAGTCTTCTACCGAATTACGCAGGGCATTGAACCCTATCAGGCTATCGGCGCGTACCGTCAGTCCCTTTCCGTTGCCCTGTGTAAGCGAGAGCCAGCGGGTATCGGTGTGATGGCCATTCTCCTGCGGACGGACATAGGGGAAGTAAAGATCCCATGCCTTGCTGCTATATTCACCCACCATTGTGCTGGCATTACGGTCTACGTAGTTTTCCTCGGGACCGCGTCCGAAGTAAGTTACCTGATCCATATTGGACGGCAGGCGGAAACGTACGCCGATACGCGGTACTTCCAGCTTGCTGGCAGCCTGACGGGCGGCATCGTTGCCCGGCGTAAAGGTTGCCATACGGGTAGCCTCGGACACCTCGGTCTCGGCAGCCTTCATGTCGGTCGACGTAAAGACAGCGTCCACCTTCACGGCACCCGACGGATGGATGCGGTAGGTCATACGATACAGGTTGCCGGCGGCCAGCAGGTAATCGACCTTAATCACGGCATCCTTGCCGTCCATCGCAATGGAAGACTCAACCACATTGAAATTCTTGCTGGACTGTTTCCACACTTGGAGACGCTTGGGAGCACCGTTACCGTAGTCGTTGTCATTGGGAGCACGCCAGAAGTTGGGCTGGATGCCAAAACCGTCCTTGAAAAATTCGCGGCCGTTCACTTTATAAGAAGTGGCTACGCCCGTCTTCTTGTTGAACACAAACGTCACCTTACCCGACGAAGCGATGAGTTCGTCGCCTATGGTCTTCACCTCCAGCGGGCTTCCGGCAGTAGCCAGTTTCACGGGCAGAGGTTCGATAGGCAGGCGGAACTGCTCGTGTGCTATCTCATGGCCGGCCGGAACACCTTCTTCAGGCTGTACGGTAGTCACGGCAAAGTTGACGAAATATTCGGTATCGGCCTTGGGTTTCAGACCACTAACCGGCACATCGAGTTCGGCAGCCTGTTGCGGAGCCACGTCGAGTGACACTTTGCCACGCTTCAGTGTTTTGCCGTTGGCCTTTACTTCGTAAGATATCATGTACTTCTTCAGGTTGGTAAAGTAAAAACGGTTCAGAACCTTGAACTTACCAGAAGCCAGGTCGGCAGCCTCGAAAGCCACGTTCTGGTGCGCGTACTTCACCTCCGCCATAGCGGGATGCGGCGTGCGGTCGGGGCTTACAATACCGTTGCAAAGGAAGTTACCGTCGCTCGGTGCATCGACACCGTAGTCACCTCCATAAGTCCAGTAATGGCGGCCGTTTTCGTCGTAAGCATCAAAACCCTGGTCTACCCAGTCCCAAATGTATCCGCCCTGCAAGTTGGGATACTTGTAGATGGCTTGCCACTGGTCCCACAGGTTGCCGCTGGAGTTACCCATGGCATGCGAATATTCGGAAGGCACTACCGGACGGTCACTGCCCTGCTTGCCCACGGCTTCGAGCCATTTGGCACCAGGATATTGCGGTACGTACATGTCGGAGTTCCACTCCCACTGGGCACGCTCGTAGTTCACAGGACGGGCCATCCAGTCCTTGTCGGCCTGCTTCAGCCACAGGTAAGTCTGGTAGAAGTTGTAGCCGTTACCAGCCTCGTTACCAAGCGACCAGATAACCACCGACGGATAGTTCTTGTTGCGCTCGAACATGTTGATGGTACGATACATATGCGGTTTCAACCATTCGGGGTTGTTGCCCAGCGTGCCGCCCTTGCGCAGGTCGTAATACATGCCGTGGCTCTCGATGTTGGCCTCGTCGTACACGTAGAGGCCGTATTCATCGCACAACTCGTAGAAACGGCGATCTTGCGGATAGTGGCAGAGGCGCACGCTGTTGATGTTGTTCTGCTTCATCAGTTCAAAGTCCTTACGCATCAGCTCCTCGGTCACATAGTGTCCGGTGGCGGGATTGTGCTCATGGATGTTCACGCCTTTCAGCTTGATGGGCTGTCCGTTGACAAACATCACCACATAGGGCTTTCCGTTGCCAGCCAACTGTTCGATGGGCTTGATTTCGATGCGGCGGAAACCTACGTTGTAAGGAATCACTTCGGTCACCTTACCCTCTTCTTTCACCGTCATCAGTACTTTATAAAGGTTGGGGGTTTCCGATGTCCAGGTCAATACATTAGCCAGCTCCTTGTCGAAGCGTACGGTTTCCTGCTTGCCGGCAGGCACATTCACGGTCTTTTCTTCCGAAGCTACCACCTTGCCCTGTTTGTCCAGCAATTCGTAGGCAAAGGTCAAGCTGGTGGCAGCATCGCGATGGTTGCGCAGGTCGGCTTCCAAAGCCAAAATACCATTCTTATAGGTATCGTCCAACGTAGACTTGATACGGAAGTCACGCACGGCCGCCTTAGGTTGTGAATAAAGGAAAACATCGCGCTCAATACCGCTGATGCGCCAGAAATCCTGGCACTCCAGGTACGAACCCGTGCTCCAACGGAATATTTTCAGCGTAAGCACGTTCTTGCCGGCCTTGACATGGGGGTTGATAAGGAATTCAGCCGGGTTCTTGGAATCTTCATTGTAGCCCACTTCCTTGCCGTTGATGTACACATACAGACCCGACTTGGCTCCAGCCACATGCAGATAGATATCGCGGTCCATCCACTCGGCCGGCACCTCGATGTCGCGGCGGTATACTCCCACCGGATTTTCTTCGGGCAGCAGTGGCGGCTGCGGATTGAATGGCTTGAACTCGTAGCCGTGGTTGGTATAGATGGCCGTGCCGTAGCCCTGCAATTCCCAGTTACCCGGCACCTTGATGTCGTTCCAACCGGACACATCGATATCGGCATCGGTAATATTTTCGGGCAATTGCTTGTAGCCGTCCACAAAATAGAACTTCCAGGTGCCGTTGAGCAACCGGTAGTAAGGGCTGTTTTCGTACTTGCCGCTCAGTGCGTCCGTACGGTCGTCGTAGGTCATGAACGCAGAGCGGGGATACTCTTTGTTTACGGATACTACCTGCACGTCCTGCCAGTAAGGCTTGTTGCCGGTAGTTTCGCTAGCCTGTACACCGCCGGCCGCCCCCAAAAACAGGGCGGATAGCAGCATTCCTTGGATGAATTTTCTGTTCATTTTCGAGGTATTGGATTAGTTGATAATAAGGGTTACATCGTTGTCGGCCGAAAGTTTGCCGGTCTTCACCATCAGACGTCCGCCACGGTCGGCTGCATCGTAGCAGAAGCCCTCTTGGGCTGCCTCGAGCGCTTGGACATTGTCCAGTTGCGGCAATGCACGGCCGTTTACCTTCACCTGGGCGGGGGCAGCTTCCAGACGGAAATTGCAAAGGTATGTGCGTTCGGTGCAGCGGCCCTTGAAATCGCCCTTGGCAGCATGGATGGTCAGTTCGGTCTGGCCCTTGGCACTTTGCAGGTCGATGACGGTCTTGGCATAGGCGCCCTGCTCATGGTCACGGGTCAGGAAGTCGTCTTCGTAAAGAGTGAACAACGTCTTGCGGGCCGAAGGCCACAGCTCCAGTGTCAGTACATCCACCGGTTTCTGGCCCACATAGTCCATGTAGGGATACATGGGGATAATGGCACCTTCGCGCACGAATACCGGCAGGCGGTCGAGTTTGGCCTCGTACTTGGGCAGCCACTTGCCGCCTTCGTACTTCGTACCGTTCCAGTAGTCATACCAGTTACCTTCGGGGAAGTATATCTGCTCGCGCCAGTTGCCCGGCTTGTAGACCGGAGCCACCAGCAGCCACTCGCCACTCATGAACTGGTACTGGGTGGTGTCGGAGTGTGTCACCTGGTCTTCGGGGAATTCAAGTACCATGGCACGCACGGTGGGAACACCCGTTTCGTGCGCCTCGCGACAATAGCTGTACAAGTAAGGCAACAAGCGCATCTTGAGGCGCAGGAAGTCGCGGTTGATCGTTTCGTACGGATGACCGTAGAGCCACGGCTGCTTGTCCACGTCGGACCAGCCGCTCATCACCATCATGATGGGTGTAAAGCACTTCCATTGCAGGTCGCGCGTATAGGTGCGTGCCGAGCCGCCGAAAATGCCGTCGATGTCGCTCGTGGCAGCATTGAAGCCCGACAGGCCCGCACCGGTCACGGTGGGGATGTGATAACGGATGTAGTTCCAGTTGCTGTACTGGTCGCCGCTCCACACGGTGGAATAGCGTTGCGTACCGGCCCAACCGCACACCGACCACACAAAGCCACGCTCGTTGCTGTTGTTCTGTATACCCTCGAAGGCCGACTTGCAACCGTTCAGGGCAAAGTCATAGCCCGAACCAATCCAGGCCACGTCGAGCTTGCAGAGGCGTGTGCCGCAAGTGCCTACCTCGTAAGCAATCTTGTCTACCCCGTTCTCGGTCCAGAGGCCGGTATGGAAGCCGCGCTTCTTCAACTCGGTCACCACGCTGTCCAGCTTGGTGTAGCCGCATCCGTAGCCGTCGTTGGGCAGAATCCAGCCGCGCGGCATGTCGTGCCTGATGTACTCGTCGGCTATCTGCCAAATGACATCGGGTGTGTGCTGTTCCCACTTGACACGCTGCTCCAGGTTGTTGTAGCAATCGGCATCGCCCAGGGTAAGCATCCACATGGCGGGCATGAAGGGCTTTCCGGTGATGTCGGTATAATCGTTCAGGATGTTTTTCAACGACGGGCCGTAGAAGTAGAAAGCGTCGAAACGGTTCTCGAAGTGCGTCAGGCGGCTGGTCTGTTCCAGTATCTTGACCTGCATGCCGTCTAGTGTGCGCTGACCTTCCTTCTGTCCGTCGAAGCTGTACTTGCCGGGAGCAAAGGTGTTGCGGAACACGCCGTACCCCTTAGTCGACATGTAGAACGGTACCGGGTTGGAAGCCTGCTTGTCGTCCCAGCCGGTCACGGAGATGTCTATCGTCTTGCCGGCGTGCGAGAAACTGCCCTGCTGCATGCCGCCGCCATAGAAGTCTTCGTCGGCCGCGCGCTTCAGCGTCTGGTAGGTCTCGGTGCCGAAGGTGATGGGTTCTTCTTCCTCGAACAGCAGGGTACGGTTGTCCTTGCCATACAGGGCGATGCGCATGGGGTTCTTATAGACGCGCACCACACACTGGCGGGTAGTAAAGCGGTAGTAATCGCCGCCGGTACTCACCGATACGGACGGATTCTTCACGCCATAGTCCACCACAATCTCGTCGCCGGCCGGATTGGTGTACTCACCGTCGGGAGCCAGCCAGAGGCGGAAGATGTCATCGCGGTAGAAGATGAGCTTCGCCTTCGAGAAGTTGCTGGTGAACTCAAACTCGTTGGACGAGAGTTTCTTGAAGCCCGTCACCTTGCCCAGCTGCATTTTCGAGGCATAAAGCTTGGTATCGAAGGTATTGTTGTCCGTGCGTTCGTCGCCGTCCATGGAGATGTGGAACGACAGCTTGTGCGAACCCAGACCCTTGAGGCTGGTAACCGGGAAAGCCACTTCGCGCTCTTCGTTGAAGGCCAGCGGAGCAGCCGCGGCATCGAGCGTGGCGGACAATTCCCTGGTGCCGTCAATGCGGGCGGTGAGTTGCAGGTCGCGGGCAATGGTTTCCGCACCCATGTTCTTCACCCTGACGCGCAGGGTGTCGGTATCAGTAAAGGTATTGTTGTCGGTCTTGTGCGAAGTAAGGGCGGTGATGGCCACGTCGTGCTTCAACGGCTCGCACAGTTCGATGTCGTCCACCATCCAGAACCAGGAGAAGATGCCTCTCCAGGCAAAGCGCAGGTAGACGGTGGCCTGGTTGCCGGCTACGTCGGTGATGTTCAGTTCTTCCCTGACAGGTGTATGCACGCTGGTGGCGGCAGGGAGCGAGGAGGTGACGTTGAATTCCTTCCACGTCTTGCCGTCGTTGCTCACACCCACGTAGAGGCCTGCGTTCTTGGCCGTGAACCAGTTGTTCCAACGGAAGTTGTGCTCGAAGCGGAGCAACACCTTGTCCTTGCCGCGGCAGTCGATGGCGGCTGTCTGGAAGCTGGCATCGGGATACTGCTTGCGCTGGTTCCACTTGGTAACCTCGTCGCCGGTCACCACGCCCGGACGGTATTGCATGTGAAACCCGCGGCTGGTGGAGGCAATGGGCGGTTGCTGCTGGTTGAACTGGAAGGAGCCGGGATAAGGCTGGTCGGTAACCATCCAGGCACATTTGCCGGTCTGGCTATTGTCCTGCAAGGTCCAGCCGTCGGGCAGTTTCCCGGCAGAGAAGTCTTCTTTCCAGAAAGCCCCGTTCTGCGCAAAGGCAGAGGTGCAGAGCAGGAAGGCCAGACAGCCCCACATTACACGCCCCGGAAACCATTTTCCGAAGGCACGCTGCCTGCGGCTTGTATCCACGCTGGATTCGGCCCCTACCCAGGCTGGGTACACCCCGCACCCAGGCAGGGTACGGACCGTTTCCCGGCGTATGTCTGAATAAGCGAATAGTTGTTTCATACAGAAATAGATTGGGTTGTTAAAGGATTATTTCTCCAGCAGCGGAAAATCGGGGCTCTCTACATGAGCCTCTACCATGATGGCTTTCAGCTCGGCTGTTACCTCAGGATACTGGTTGATGACATTGTGACGCTCGGAGGGGTCGGAAGCCAGGTTGTACAGTTCGTAATAGGGCTTCGCACCGCGGATGTTCATGTGAACCAGTTTCCACGGACCTTTGCGCACAGCCTGACGGCCGTTCATTTCCTGGAACTCGAAGTAGAGGTACTCGTGTTCTTTCTGTCCCTTCTTGCCGGTGAGCAGCGGCAGAAGGCTTACGCCGTCTTCGTTCTTGGCTGCCTTGGCCTTGGGGTTGATGATTTCGCGGAAAGTGGGCAGCATGTCCCAGAACGAACACATGAAGTCGGTCTCGGTGTTGGGCTGTACCTTGCCGGGCCACGATACAATCATGGGCACACGGATACCACCTTCGTACAAGTCGCGCTTGTAGCCGCGGTAGATACCGTTGCTGTTGAAGAAGTCAGGGTCGGCACCGCCTTCCATGTGCGGACCGTTGTCGCTGGCAAAGATGATGATGGTATTGTCATACAATCCTTTTTCCTTCAGTTTGTCGATAATCTGTCCCACATATACGTCCAGACGGGTTACCATGGCCGCAAACGTGGCATGCGGATAGAACTGGGTGCAGTAGCCGCCTTTGCGGAAACCGGGGTTACCGGGTTCTACGCCTTTATAAGGTTTTTCGGGGAATTTGCCGCGGAATTTCTTGATAATGCTGTCTTCGGGCACAATGAGTTCGGCATGCGGGATGATGGTAGGATACCACATGAAGAAGGGTTCGTCGGCCGACATCTTATCCAGGAATTCGAGTGCTTTACCGTGGATGAGGTCCTGCGAATAGGTGCCCTTGCCATACTGCACTTCCAGCACGTTGTCTTTCAGTTCTACACGCTGGTCGTTGTCCCACAGGTGGTCGGGATAGTAACTGTGTGCCAGAAGCTGGCAATTATAACCGTAGAAAGTGTCACAACCCTGTTTCTTGGGGTCGCCGGTACTTCCTATAAAGCCCAGTCCCCATTTGCCGAAGGCTGCCGTCTTGTAACCGGCATCCTTGAAGGCATGGAAGAAAGTATAAGCATTCTCCGGCAAGGGATATTGCCCTTCGGGGTCAAGTTCAATGTTACCACGGATATAGGTATGTCCACTGTGCATACCTGTCAAGAGGCACGAGCGCGACGGTGCACTCACCGTTGTACCGGAATAGCACTGGGTGAAACGCATTCCGTTTTGTGCAATACGGTCGATGTTGGGAGTTTCAAACTTTTCCTGCCCGTAGCAGCTCAGGTCGCCATAACCCAGGTCGTCGGCCAGAATAAACACGACATTGGGTTTCTGCTGGGCGGCAGCGGTCATTACTCCTCCAATGCCCAACAGGAACGTACTGCAAAGAAATTTACCGTTCATAGATTTATAAGTGTAGATAGGGTTAAGATTGAGATGTAGATTTAAGTTCAAAAAACTGCGGAACAAATATAATAAAAGTCAGCTTCCCTTTCACCTAAACGACAGAGAAACTGACTTTTGCTTATTGTATTATTCTTCCCATCCAGGGTTTTGTGTCAGATTCGGGTTCAGCAAGATCTCTGTCGTTGGTACCTGATACAGATAATATCTCTCCTGCCAGCCTTCGCCTGCCTTGATAGGATCCGGCTCCAGATAAATATATCCTTCTGTCATATTACCGCTCATGCCAACCGGATTACCCGTTGCCTCATCCAGGAAATATTGGCTGGAAGAACCTTCCTTAATATCAGATTTCTTTACCCAGGCACCCTTGTTCTGACGATTCAAGAACCACGGAGCCATTCTCCAACGACGGATATCGTAAAAGCCAAAGCCTTCGCCCACAAGTTCAACAATGCGCTCGCGACGTATTTCCCACAAAACGGGATCGACCTGTTCGCCTGTGGTATTGCCTTTCGGATACCAATAGCCACGATTCGGGTCAAAGTCTGCATTAATCTCACTTACAACCATGTCGGCCACACCGGCACGTCTGCGCAACAGGTTGATAGACTTATTGGCCTCTGTATTACCAAACTGATTCAGTTCCCACTTGGCTTCGGCATAGTTCAACAAAACTTCCTCAATCTTGAAGATAGGCTTATCCGAAGTATTTAAGGTCACACCACCATTTTTGTTCGTTTCCCAGCAATCCGTATTTTTCCATACATAGTATCCTGACCATCCTCTGACAAAACCTGTCGCACCGTTTCCATCCATCAGATTGGGCACGGAAGGAACCAGATCGGCCGTCCAGTTTTGTGCAGGCAGACGTTTCATTCCGACACCCGGATTGCTGCACGAAGTATTTGCACCCATAATATCAATGTATTCGCGGTCGGCCGGATCATCCGTATACTCCCATTTGCTGGTTGCCAGCTTATTGACCTTATAAGGAGGCATTACCATGTGATACAAACGCGGGTCGCGATTACGGAATGTAGCATACATGCCCGCTTTATCTCCTTCATACTGGTCGGACTTCGCAATGGACTTTCCATCTTTACACAAATACAGGTCTATCATTTGTTGTGACATCTCGGCATTACCGCTGTCCATATGCTCCAATGCGCTGAAGTTGTGATACTTCAACCCATCCACAAACTGGAAATACAGAATAACTCCCGGCACTTTGCCCAAGTCTTCCGTTGTCCACATTTCACCATAACCGGCAGCGGGCTGTCCATCGGTTCCCTGATACAACGTAGGATAATCGTTCATCAGCAATTCCGATACACGCACACACTCAGACAGATAGTCCTGATAATCGCCCAACTCATGATATTTACGCCAGGTGGCCTCACGCAATGTGAAACGCGACAACAAGGCTCTCACACAATCGCGGTTAATGGTGTTAGGACCATCCACCGATTCAAAATCACCGATATTCTCTTCGGCCCATATCAAGCGCCCCAACACTTTGTCGGCAACTTCCTTACGGGGCATACGGGGAGCAAAACGCTCTCCGATTCATCGTTCAATGGCGATTCTACCCAAGGCACATCTCCAAAACGGTCAATCAACTCCATGTACCAATAGGAATGGAAGAAATACCCAACGGCCCTCCAGTGATCTTTCTGTGCCTGAGTCATGTCGGAACCGTCAATGTGCGACAACAGGATATTGGCACGTCGCAACTGGTCTCCAAAATTCCATCCGTTACCGCTTGCCACACTCGTGATACGTCCAAAAGCATACGGATTACCCGTCAGGTGGTAACCGCGGCTATACATCCAGCCGGCATTTTTATCGGCTACATAAGTAGACCCGTCACCCGTTCCGTTGATGGCGGTACCAAACATTCCCGAGTTGCTGAACACTTCATACAAAGGCCAGGCAAAGGCTTTAAAATTGTCATAAGACTGGAAAGCATTTTCTTCTGTCAAACTTGTAACCGGAGCCTTGTCCAGAAAGCTATCGTTACAAGAAGACAGCGCCAAACCAGCCAACAATGCAAAGGAAAAATATAGCTTCTTCATTCTGATTCAGATTTAAAGTTTTACAATGTTAAGTTGATACCAAAAGACACGGTACGGAAAGCAGGATAATTCCAGCTCAATGTTTCGGGGTCGATACCGGATGGCAGATGATCGAATGTTGCCAGATTCTCAATGCTGACAAACGCTCTGAGTTGCTGCAAACTAATCTTAGACACCCATTGCTTGGGAACGGTATAAGATAATGTCACGTTCTTAATGCGGAAATAAGAGGCGTCAGACAAATAGCGGTCGGTTTTACGTCCGTAATTGTATCCGCTATTGGCATAACCACCGTAAATACGCGGATATTTGGCATCAGGATTAGCGGCCGTATAATCTCCGTTAGCGGCATCGACCGGTGTCCAGTAATTGCTCAAGCCTTCATACAAAGGCTGATACTTGATATCATTTGCCGAATAAATGTACAATGGGAAAGTCAGGTTATTGGCAATCCATGCATCCCGTTTGCCGGTGCCCTGCATTACCACGCTCAGGTCAAATCCCTTGTAGTTTACTCCCAGATTAATTCCATACAGATAACGGGGCAGTTCATTACCTATCACTTTCTGGTCACCGGGATTGGCCAATGTCCCTTCACCGGAGTCAATCATATTCACACTTCCTTCATCGTCACGCAAGTTCTTCAGCTTCAAGTCTCCGGGCTTTACCGTAACACCTTCTACTGAAGTCACACCTTCTTTCAGCTTACCGGAATTCACGTCTTTAAAATCATCAGCTTCATAGAAACCGACTACTTCATATCCCCAAATCTCGCCCAATTGCATGCCGGGATAGAAATTGCTGAGCAACTTCGTGGCAGCATTATCATCGTATTTGGTAATCTCCGAACGGCTGTCTGACAAGTTAAAGCCCACACGGTAGCCTACCTTACCAATGTTATCGCGCCAGTTTACCGCTATTTCCCAACCGCGTGTACGCATATCGGCGGTATTCTGCATCGGCGCACTGGCACCTACCACGGCAGGAAGCTGCATACCCGGAGCAAGCATACCCGTCGTATTCTTCTGATACCAGTCGAACGTAGTTGTAAAGCGATTGTTCAACATATTCAAGTCAAAACCGAAATCAAGGGTTGCCACTTTTTCCCAAGTAAAGCTATTGCTTACCAATGCGGGCAATGAGTTGATGGCCGTTGTAAAAGCACCGTTATGCAACCAGCCGTTGTATGTGTTGTTCACTCCCATGACAGACCAGTATGCATAGTTGGCAACATTCTGGTTGCCGATAACGCCATACGAACCACGGATTTTCAACATGTCGAGCCAATTACGGGTAGCTTCCATAAAGCTTTCCTGCATGACGTTCCAACCGGCAGAAACAGAAGGGAAGAAACCGAAACGATTCTTCTTGGGGAACTTTGAAGAACCATCGTAACGTCCGTTCACTTCCAACAGATATTTGTCCTGATAGTTATAATTAACACGGAAGAATCCGCCACGTACAGCAAACTCATCGTACGTATCGTTAGCTGTCAGCTTACCGGTACCTGCTCCCAACGAAGGAACTTCGATTACGGTCTGATTATAAGAAGTGGCAGACAATGACTCCAAGTGACGGGCTTCCTGGTTGAAACCGGCCATCAATTTGAAATGATGGTCTTGCGTCAAATCAAAGTTGTAGGTTCCGTAAATGTTAAACGCATTGTAATCGGTATGTTGTTTGGTCTCCGTCAGATAGTCGTCTTTGGGATTGTACATGTTTGCGGCACCTTGTATATCGGTGTACTGTACACGACCGGTATAGTATTTGTAATTATATACCTTTTTGTCAAATGTATATTCAAATACGGCTTCAAATCCTTTGAAAGGCTTCAAGATAGACTTCAGGAATATACGCGGATTGTCATTGCTTGATTGGGTCGTATTGGAATTGAGCAACAAGTTCAGCGGAGTATTGAAAGGTACCTCCTTGTCCCATCCGCTGATGGAGGTCGGCATATTTCCTTCGGGATGATAAGAAATCAGGGTGGTATTGTACAGGCCCTGTCCCGGACGTTCGGTACGGTTCTTATTATAACTTAATGTGGCCTCTTGAGTAAACCAGCTGGTTACATCGGCCGAAATATACGAACTGAAATTCAAGCGTTCGTAAGTATCCTTGTCGGTCTTCAGCACACCATCGTTAGAAAGATAAGAGCCTGACAAACGGTAACGCAACTTATCCGTACCACCCGTGGCCGAGATGTTGTGAGTCTGCTGGAAGCTGCTTTCCATGAAAGCACCAAACAAATCGTGATCGTTCAGGTAATACACATTACCAGCCTCATCCTTATACATTCCATCACCCTGGATATTGAAGGCTCCGGGATTCTGCTGGTAAGCAGCCAGGTATTCACGCCATTTGCTCACACTGGGCGATCCATAGGCCCAATAGGCATCACCAAAGCCGGCATCCTGGTATGTTTTCAGGTAATCGGCCAACGGAGCCTGACGGGGCAGATTCATAGCCGAACCGAAGGCAAAGTTATTGTTGTAGTTCAGCGAGAATTTGGTTTCGCCTTGCGGACGCTTAGTAGTAATCAAAATAACACCACCGGCCGCACGGGCACCGTAAATAGCGGTAGAAGCGGCATCTTTCAGTACCGTCACACTTTCAATGTCTTCCGGATTGAGCATGTCCATACTTCCTTCTACGTTGTCAATCAACACCAGAGGGGCTACCGTATTACCATACGAGCCATCGGAATTCTTGATACCGACCGAATAAGCGCCACGCATCTGGAACGATTTACTGGTACCGGGAGCATTACCTCCGGAACTGACTACCAAACCGGGAACACTTCCCTGCAATACATCGGATACCGTAGTAATGGGGCGGTTGGCTACCAGTTCGTCCATATCGACCGTAGTAAGCGAACCGGTCAGATTGGCTTTCTTCTGCGTACCGAAACCTACGACTACCACTTCTTCCAGTGCCTGGCTGTCTTCCTTGAGACTGATCTGCAAGGGAGCACCGGCCTGTGCCTTGATTTCCTGAGTGGTATAGCCGATGAAGGTTACAACGATGGTAGCGCCTTCCTGAACCTTGAGGCTGAACTTACCATCAAGGTCGGTTACAGTACCATTACCCGTATTTCCCTTCTCAATAACCGTAGCACCTGCCACCGGACCGAAATTATCGCTCACCACACCGGTTACGGTAATGGTTTTTGCCTGCTGAGGGGCAGCACCCTGTGCTTTTGAGGCCTTGGCCGAAGTCAGGATAATCTCCTTACCCTTGATGACGTAGCTCACACCGCTACCTTGGAACATGGCCGCCAGCACTTCGTGGATATCGCCCTTCAGATCGATGTCGCGGGACGATACTGCATTCAAATCGCTTGCTTTGTAGAAAAAAGTATAACCGGTACTCTTTTCTATTTGTCGAATGGCCTCTACTACCGTCATGTCAGTACCTTTGACAACAATGGCATTGTCGCTGGCCTGTGCGCAAACCGGTACAAGAAGCACTCCCAGAAAGGCCACCATGCAGGTATAGGCCTTCAATCCACTAAAAAACTTCTTCATGTCTTTCTTTTTTTGTTAGACTTTTTCGTTTTGATTAACTCAGGTTAGATATTACGTTTTCTACTATTTTTCTTTTTCATCCGGCCTGGCGGCACATCGTTGTGCCGATGCGCCCGGCTCCGTAGGAAGATATCGTCAGTGCAACCGATAACTACCGGCTTCGTACTTGCAGGAGAGTCCCAGGTTGTAGCACAACTTGTCGAGCACTTCCTCCAGCGATTCATCGGTACGAATGGCACCATTGAACAATTCACCGGCTGCCTCTTCATTGTCAAGTACAATCTGTGTATGATAGATGTGCCCGATGGCTCGCACCAGATCGCTGGCCTTTATTGACCTGAACCGGTATTTGCCGTTGTCCCATTCCACCGGGTCTGCATCTTTCAATTCAAGCACGTCCTTGCCGGGCATAAAGAGCAGATGCTGGTGAGGCTTCATCGTCACTTTACGACCTGCCGCCACGGCATTGAACTCTACCTTACCTTCAAAAAGATCGACTTCGCAGGGCAACTGTTCCAGATTGACAACCCTGAAAACGGTACCTTTCACTTCGATATAATCGTCGTTCAGAAACACCTTGAAGTTACTGCCCGCGTGCTTCTGCACATCAAACACTGCCTCCCCATCGAGCCACACCCGACGGTCGGCCATAAAATCCTTACGATAACACAGACGGCTTCCAGGTTTCATCCACACCTGCGAGCTATCGGGCAGAAGCACCTGACGGTCGGTCTGCGCCAGAATTTCAACAAGTTGCGGAACGGCTACCGTCTCGACGTTGGAACGCAACCAGAAAGTGCCTATCACCACCAATACCGCCACACAGGCAGCAGCCAGCACCCAGGACATATATAAACGGCGACGGATACGAGAGTTGTTGCCCGTCCCGCAAGTTTTCTTCTCTATCTGCTGCCACATCCGTTGTCCAAGTCCGGCATCTGCCGGCATACGGTTTCCAGCCTCCCACTGGGCACGCATGCGACGGTCCATGAAAGGCATTTCTGACAATTCATGCAATTCTCTGGAATCGGCTTCATCCGAAAGCACTTTTCCTACAAGTTCTTTCTCCTTATTCAACTTCTCTGTTGCCATAGTCCTTATCTTTCTGTTTCACACTCAGACGGTATCCATAGTACAACCGTCCCGGAAAACGCTACCAAATACCTACCGAAGTTGCCCTTCAGCCGTTTTGGAAAGGTTGGATCTCTTGCGTTACGTAATAAATACACACCGTATTTCCCATACCCTCAGTCGAAAACAAAAAAAATTTCCGTTCAACCCGAACAAAGTACAATTCTACCGTAAGGTTTTAAAAACCAAACCTTGGGTTTTAAAACTCTAGGCTTGGGTTCTGCAACTTTAGGCTAAAGTTACAGTTTCGACCTCGTAATGAAAATTTTTATAACCCGACAAACACATTTTTTGTACGGCTTATCAATGACTTTCGAACCTATTGCCGATAAGCGCCCAAAGCGAAAAGCCCGTATTCGTTTGGGATAAAGAAATGTTTTGCATACTTTTGCATTACAACAGCCGCAATGACGGCGTTGCAAAACACATGTTTAATTTAATCCTAACAGACTTATGAAGAAGATTGGAATGTTACTGTTCGTACTTGTTGCGGCCCTGGCGGTCAAGGCACAAGTGTATGTAGGTGGAAACGTGTCACTGTGGCACGCAGATGAAAACGACAACACCAGTTTTGTGCTGGCACCTGAAGTGGGATACGAATTCAATGAACAATGGGCCGTGGGAGCACAACTATTGTTCAACCACAATAAGCATAAAATAGGCGAAAATAAGATTAAAAGTAACGGATTCGCTTTTGCCCCCTATGCACGCTTCTCATTCTTTGAGAACAAAGTTATCCGTTGCTTCGTAGATGGCGGCATTGGCGTGTCAACCTACAAAGTTAAAGGCGCAGACAGTGAGTCGGGCTTTGAACTGGGACTGAAACCGGGTATTGCCATCAAGCTGACCGACCACTTCAGCCTGATCACTAAATACGGTTTCCTGGGCTACCGCGACGATTATTTGCTGGGTGACAGCGGCTATGGTTTTGCCTTCTCCAGCGAAGACCTGAGCATCGGATTCCACTACACATTCTGATAGAACATTACCCCCGAAGGCGTGCCTGGGCGTGTGAAAAAGGCAGAAAGCTATTTCACTCCCAGGCACGCCTTCTGCTTTTCCCTTACAATCTGTTTCATCGCACGTTTCCCCCTGTAAATCAAGAAAAATATAGTTTGTTTGCTTCTTCCGAAATAAAACGCTAGCTTTGTAAACTAAGCTTGTTTGGAATGAACGAAAAAGAAGCGATAGCCAATATAAAGTACGGTGACAAAGAAGCCTTTACCTTCTTGTACGAACGCTACTGGCCGAAAGTCTACAACTTTACGAACCTGTACGTTCTGTCTTCCGATATTGCGGAAGAAATCGTACAAGAAGTCTTTATCAAGCTATGGGAAAACCGTGAGTCGATTGATGAAGAAAAGAATTTCGACGGCTATCTGTTCATCGTCACCCGCAACCTCATTTTCAACCATTCCCGCCAGGACATTAACCGTACGTTCTACCAGGCCACCCTGTTCGAAGCCATCGAAGAACCGCACTCAGTGGAAGAAGAACTCGAGACGGCCGACTTGCGCGAATACATCAATTCGCTCATCGGCATGCTGCCACCCCGCCAGAAGGAAGTATTCAAGCTGAGCCGGGAAGAACAACTTACCTATGGCGAAATAGCCCAAAAGCTGCAAATCTCCGAAAAGACCGTGGAGCGCCACATGGGCGAAGCCCTGAAATTCCTGCGCAAGAACCTGCAAATGTACAGCCTCTTCCTGATGTTATAAAGAACCGGGAAGAGCGAACCCTTTTTTACTCTTCCCCATGTAATTTCCGGTAATGGCACAACGCCAGACTTCCATCGTCACCACGGAGATGCATGCCGTTGCCCTGACAGTCGGCAAACAGGCTGCAATCCCGGCAAATGCCCGTACGCTTCCACTCCGCATCACGGTACATCTGAAAACGACGGTTCCACACCTCCCAAAAGTTGTCTTTGTAGATATTTCCCTGATGGTAATTGCTACGGATGCTCAAACACCCCGATATGCTACCGTCGCTCAACACCGAAGCTACCGACTGACCGGCCTGGCAGGCATAAAGATAATCGCGCACCCGTCCTTCGTACTCGCCCAAATAACCTTCGCAACCATAGTTCAGGCGGATGACACCCTCGGCACGCACCGCCACAATGAAGTCCATCAGTTGCCGGAATTCAGCAGATGTAAGTTGCAATTCCGGATTATGAGCCGCCCGGCCCGAAGGAAAGATGGTACAGCAACGCCAACGCTTCACACCCAGCCTTATGAGAAAATCCTTCAGCGCCGGCAATTGTCCGATGTTGCGCCGGTTGACACAGGTAATGACATCCCACATCAAGTTGTTGCTTGCCGCCAGTGCCCGGATAGCCGTAACGGCATGACTGAAGGCCAACGGGTGTCCACGCAACCAGTTATGTTCCTCCTCCAGCCCGTCGAGACTCACGGCAATGGTACGCAGACCGGCTTCCTGCAACTCAGCCAGTTTTTTGGAAGTAAGCAGATAGCCGTTGGTCACCATACCCCACTGAAAACCACGACGAGTAATCTCAGCCCCGCACCTGGCCAAATCCGTTCGTGCCAAAGGTTCGCCACCCACGGTGTTCACCAACACACGCCGGGGGTCGAGATGCGTACACAGGTCGTCGAGCACCGCCAGAAAGTCTTCCAGCGGCATGTCGGGGCGCTGCTCCTCCTTTTTACAATCACTCCCGCAATGCAGGCAACTCATGTTGCAACGCAAGGTGCATTCCCAAAAGAGTTGCCTCAAGGGATGTACCAGTCTAAGGCGTTCCCAACGGAGGCGATGAATTTCGCGGTCAATGTCTTGCAGACGGGAAAGACCGGATTGGGTGATGTATGTTTCCATGTCGTCAAGCCATTATGTCATTACCGTCCATCAGATCGCAGTCGGTGGGAGGACCGTACATCACGTTAAGATCATCCGGGAAAAGATCGTCATCAGGAAAGATTAAATCATCGTCTCCATTATCGGGCGTGGGGGCAGGACCATATACAGCTGGTTCCGGAGCAATGACCAAATTGTCGCTGATATCTTCCCATAAACTTTCTACAGTCACTTCGGCCACGTTATCCGGTTTTTCTACTACCACCACATTCTCTTCCGGTTCTACCACATTCACCTCTACCTGTTCTACCTGCCCTTCAGAACCAGCCTCGCTATCGGGTTTCACATGCACCTGCTGTGTTTCTTGAGCCTGTGCCACCTGTCCGCCTACCGTACCTGCCACGACCCCAGCAGCAAAAGCATACGCACCGGTCGAGGCATTTTTGCTTTCTTCTTTCTTAGCCATACAATTCTTCTTTTTTATTACGACCACGACTCTCTTTTATTCCATTCTTCAAGGCTCATTTCCGTCTCCACCTTTACCTGCCAGTCGGGCATAACACGAAAACAGCCACGCTTGTCGCCCCGACGATATTCGGCTCCAAAAAACCTCGGTGGAACGCCCGGACCGGGCACCGAACAGAAAGGTGAAACCGGTTTCAGCTCGTCATAGACAGGTGGAACCACCTCTTTGCCGTTCTTGTTTACCATACCCCAGCGGTGGCCTACCCGCACGGTGGCAAAGCCAAAGTTCCAAAAGCCCACTTCATCATATTGCAATGAAGGCAAGCGTTTGCCCCTCACCTCAAGCACATACTTGCCGTTTTCCTTGACAAAACGTGTAAAAGGCTTGTCGCAAGCCAAACGCACACAGTATAATCCATCGTTTTTTTTACCATACGCCGAGTAACAAACCTTCCACGGATTATACATCAGACAATACCCATACTCGATTGCCTCATATTCGCCATATTCTCCGGGTGCCGGCAAACGGAAAGGAAGCCCCGTGCACTTTTGCATGCGTTGCAAAAGCTGAGATATTTCAAAAGGAGAAAGGAGAGCGCCACCCAAACCACAAGAGTGTATCCAATCTATCTCGTAATTCGCATCCAGCAGAATTTTAGGTGCCTCTGACCATAATGCTTCTCTACTTATACAGGATGACTGAAAATCGGGTGGCAAATCGAGCGGCTCTGTTTTACCCGTCATCCCTCCTATAATGTTGCGGATAGTGCTTTGTACATATTTCTTGCGCGCAGGGTCAATATAATCCGACAAGTCCCACCGCACCGGAAATCCGTTGACCCACTCCACCTCATCGGCGTTGGGAGCCGGCTTCGCAACAGCAGGTCGGGTAACCTCCTCGTTGTCTTCATCGCTCCAGACGGTTTCTGCATCCGGATCATCGTCCAGCAAAGCAAGAAAATCGGCTATGGTTTGCGGACGGTCTTTGCGCCGGGGACTCATGGCCCGACGTACGGCCTGCACCGTAGCCCCAGAGATAGAAGACGGCATCGCAGGCAAACCCTCGTCCATGATCTCATCGGCACGGGGAGGCGTGTTGCCCGTGAGCAGCTTGAAACACACCGCCCCCAGCGAATAGATATCGCTCGCCGGCGAAAAGGTATTTATGCCACCCTGCTGGTACTGCTCCAACGGTGTATATCCGTAACTGATGCCTACCGGCGTGATGCTGGTTTGCCGTCCTGTCTCGTCGTAATGCTTGGCCAGCCCGAAGTCTATCAATACCACTTCCCCGTTGGAACGGAGCAGAATGTTGCCGGGCTTGATGTCCAAGTGGCAGACGTTCCTGCCATGAATGTACCCCAGCGCCCCGGCTACGGCACGGACATATTGCAAAGCCTCAGCCTCGGGCAAAGCACCATGCTGATGTACATAATCCTCCAGCGAACCGCCCTCAACGTATTCCATGACATAGTAGGCCGTGCCGTTCTCTTCGAACACATCATGAATGTGAACAATGTGCGAATTGTCCAGCGATGCTATGATTTGAGCCTCCCTGATAAACTTCTGCTTGAAACGGTTTACCTCATCCACCGCCCCCCGCGAAAGGATACACATTTCGGTTGTTCCCGCATCGCGATCGCAATATTGCCGCATGAAGAACTCTTTAACGGCCACTTTTCGGTTCAGGCCGCTCTGCAAGCCCAAGTAAGTAATGCCAAAACCACCCTGGGCCAGCACCTTATCTATTCTGTATTTACCTCCCTGAAGGAAGGTTCCCGGTTGTAAATTCATCTTTCTATAATTTCTTTAGTTGTTAGGGAACAAACACCAAGCGCATGCCATCATTTGCAAATTCACCCGGTTCAAATATATTATAATAGGCATAACCGGCCACACCTGGCTTCATACTATCACGAAGCCAGCTTCCATAATCACTATATATTATTAGACGAAAATCCTTCTGCGCATCATCCCACAACCATTCAGAAGCATTACCGCTAAGATCGTACAATCCTAAACTATTGGGTTGTTTGGTACCCACAGGATGGGGATGCCCACCGCTATTAGGTCCCCACCAAGCTACAGCATCCAACGTATCACTTCCCGGATATTTGAAAGTTTCGTTCTTGCCTCCACGAGCTGCATATTCATGTTCATACTCTGTGGGTAAACGATATCCGTTTCCATTTTCTTTCAACTCAACCTTTTTCCCATTGATGACATAGCATCCGTCGTATCCTTCCTGTTCGCTACGCCGGTTGCAATATTCAATTGCTTCCATCCATGCTACGCCGTAGACGGGGACATCATCTCCCTTGTATTTACTAGGATTGTTGTGCATAACGGCTTCGTATTCTTTCTGCGTTACCTCATACTTAGAGATATAAAAGTCGGAAACATTTATTTCAAGATGTTCATCAGTATTGGTCGACTGATTCCACTCCTTGGTTTTCAGTATGCCGGAAGGTACAAAGACAAAATTATCGGGAATTGTCACAGAGGCAACACTATCTGCTACTGCTATACTATCAGTGGGCATAACCAAACTTTCCGTATAATCCGACAAAGGATCATACGAATGCTTTTCACTAACTATCAGTGACTTAATTACCCATACCAGCACCAGTCCCAGCAGGGCACCCAGAATGGACATCGTCCACGATTTCCTTTTCTTACTTTTGGCCAGATCTTCCCGGATAAACGTATCCTCGTCGATGGGAGGAGGGCCATACACACAGGGAATATCTCTGGATATATCGTCGTCGAGCAACTTGCGGAACTCACCAATGCTTTGCGGACGGTCTTTCTGACGTGTTTGCATGGCCTGCTCAATGGCCTTCACGGTCAATTTGCTCACCGACAGCGGTAAAGGAGGCAGTCCGTCATCGTATACCTCGGTTGCTTCGGGTGGACACTTCCCCGACAGCAGGAAATAGAAAGTAGCACCCAATGAATAGATATCAGTACTGGGCGAAAAACGGCTTACTCCGTCTCCCCGGTATTGCTCAATGGGAGCATATCCCTTGCTGATACCTACGGGAGTGGAACTGGTTTGCCCGCCGGCTTCATCGTAGTGTTTGGACACGCCGAAATCTATCAGCACAATCTCCCGGTTGTTCCGCAACAGAATGTTGGCAGGCTTCACATCGAGATGCAAAATCTTCCGGTTGTGGATATACTCCAGCGCATCGGCTATCTGCCGCACATAATCAAGTGCCTGTGATTCCCACATAGGACCTGTGGCCTTCACCTTGTCGGAAAGCGAACCACCGTCAATGTATTCCATGACGTAATAAGCCGTCCCGTTCTCTTCGAAAATGTCGTGAATGCGCACAATGTGTGGATTGTCCAGTCCGGCAATGGTCTGCGCTTCCTTGAGGAATTTCTTTTTATAGGCTTCCACCTTCTCGCGACTGCCCTCGGAGCCGATGCTCACCTGCGAATTGGAGGCATTGCGGTTACAGAATTCGCGCATATAAAATTCCTTAATGGCCACCTCACGGTTCAGCCTCACCTGCACACCCTGATAGGTGATACCGAAACCACCCTGCCCCAATGTTTTCTCTATACGGTATTTGCCGCCTTGAAGAAAGGCGCCTGGTTGTAAATTCATAGCATGAAAAAGATTTGTATAATAACCTCAGGCCATCCGGCGATACCGAACGACAAAATTTTACCCATGCTGGGTAAGCCCTCTACCCAGCATGGGTAAGGAGGTCATCCAGCGTGGGTAGACTATTTAGGCAGCTTCCCCTCCATTGAGGAAGTAGAGTACGACAAAGTAGATCAATGCAAAAAGCAATACCAGAAATACGGCAACCTTCAGTATCTTGGAAAACGTACTGCCTTTTTTCGATACAGGGCCGTCCTCCGGCACAGCTGTCCGGGAGATGGTTTGCGAAACGGATTTCGGAGCCGGAGTTACAGCATCCTCAGCCGGCGTTTCAGCAACAGGCTCAGATGCCACGTCGGAGACAGGCTCCTGTTCATCATCTTCCACCTCGAGCACATGGATCAAATGGGCCGAATGATTATCGCGGCTATCCTTGCTGACTTCCGTCAGGATATATACCTTCTCTTCATCGGAGGTTTTGTCGTCCGACAGGATGTTCAGCAGGTTATTGTCTTCCATCTCTTCCAACATACCGTCAGAACACATGAAGAAGTAATCGCCGGGACGTATGTCAGTAATATTGCGCACATCAGCCTTGGCCCTTTTGGGCTGATGGGGCTGCATAGCACGGGTAATGATGTTTTTCTGCTTCGAGGTCTTCATCTCTTCCCAGGTAATCTCACCCAGTTCGTAAAGATCACGCACCAGCGAATGGTCGCGCGAGACGTACAATATTTCCTTTTCCGAAGGGCGGATATGGTAGATGCGGCTATCACCGATATGTGCCACCATACAGCCTCCGGCATGAAACTTGACAAACGTCATCGTAGTGCCCATTTTCTTAACGTCCTCCGCATTGTCTTTCTCATCCAGGCTATCATAAGCTGCCTGCAAGGCATCGTTGAACATGGATTCCGTAAAAACACCTTCAGCATCGGCCTGCGACAATATATGGTCGCTCATCGTCTGGCACACTGCCTGACTGGCCACTTCGCCTGCCTCATGTCCGCCCATACCGTCACACAAGATAAAAAGACGGTCGTTTTCGGTCGCCGCTCCCAATTTCGGGAATATGGAATCTTCCTGATTCTTGCGTTGTCCCAGCTCATGGATGGACAAAGGCTTCGCTAATTTATATTTCATAAGACTTTGTTTTTACAATCAACATTGGGTTTCGTCACCCGTTTCTACCACAAACGTGAGTTCCGTATTGGCCATCTTGACTACATCACCGTTAGAAAGGATAATGCGGTCACCTTTCTCTACCTTTACACCGTTGATGTACGTAGGATTCTTGTTTTCGGTATTGAAATAGTAGTGCACATATCCTCCCGACGGAAGTTTGGTCACCTCAATGGCGCCGTGCATACGGCTCATGTAGCCGTCATCGTTTTTTATCTGCACTGTGGCATGCGATGTCTGCGCCGCACGTCCCAGCGTATTCATACCCAGACTAAGCTTATAATCTCCGGGATATCCCTTCTGACGCAATCGGCCAATAACCCAGGCACGATCTCCTACCGGCTGAGTGTGGTCGCTACCTTTTGTATCACCGGACGGCAAGGTTGGATCGTCGCCACCGGTCGAGGCCGGTTGCCGTGGCACCTGATATTCGGTAAACTTATGTACATTTTTACAGATGGGACAAGGAATGTTTTTCGTTTCCAATCCCGGCATTTTCTTTACAAGGAGCACCGCACCACAATGGGGGCACTTTATTCTTAAAGATTCGTTTTCCATAACCAAATACTATCTAACAAATAAAGAATCTGTCACCACACCATGACCGGCATATTATCGTCAAACTTGCCCCACATCACCGGATGCTGCAAACCGTCGGACATCTGTGCCACCTTGAGACTGACAAACTGGAACAGTTCACGAGCCGTGATGATGCGGTCACGATTAGCATCGGCACCACCCCGCAAGGCACGTTGCAGGCAAGCTGTGAAATAGCCGTTCGACATGTTGGGATTCTCGTACGAACTCTCGTTGCCACGGGAAGAAAGGAAAAGCATCACATGCATGGAAGAAGGAGAATTGTCCCGGCCCGGTTTACGCATGTTGCCCGACAAACATGCATCGGCCAGAATCATTTTGTTCTTGCTACGGCTGGCCGCCATCACTTTGCGAACATCACCATAGGTGATTGTACCGTCATAGCCCACAAAGCCCTTACCATCGCCATGTCCACTGAAAAAAAGTACAATGATGTCATTGGCCGAAGCTTTTGAAAATGATTTCTTCATGGTGTTCAGCACGTTCTCACGCGTGGCCTGGCTATTGGTCAGCAAAACAGTTTCGGCACGTTTGTTTTTCTGATATACCCACTGTATGGTTTCCGCATCCTTTACCGGAAGGCGCAAATCGTACTTTGTCCCCGGATAATCGGCCACTCCCACACAAACCAGATAGATTTTCTGCGCCGAAGCCAGCCCCACACACAAACAAATGCAAATCAATGACACTAGTAGACGTTTCATTACTTACCTCCTCCCTTCTAAACTCATCAGGCAAAACTGTTCACATCGGCATCATTGGTATAGTCGGGCATGTTGTTGTCGGCCAGATATACATCATTGGGGTTGTGCATCTGCGCCTGTTGCTCCCAATCGCTCACCATCAGGCCTTGTCCCTCAATATTTACCACTTCATCAGAAGTAAGCTCACCATCGTGGTTAGCATCAACAAAGACACGATCAAACTCTCCGTCCTGGTCAACATCCACCACAAACACTTCTTCCCCGTTCACTTCGGCATATCCCATCGTCACATTGGCACCATCGCCTACATCTACCGTCTCCACACCCAAAATCTGTACTTCATTATCAACAGGCTGAGGTTCGGGTTCTACCACTACCACATCGGGTGATTCGTTGCCGTGTACATTCACTTCGGGAGCTACTTGCACTTCGGGTTCTGCCTCCGCCGTGTGTGCAGCAGTACCGCCACCATAATTGATATGGCTGCCAAACTCGGCACGTTCTTCAGCTGTCATGTTGTTCCATTCATCGGCATAATAGGTTCCGTAAATACCTCCACGCCATTCGAACACGCCACCGGCTCCTACCTGCTCACGAGCCGCAGCAAAAGCTTCTCCAAACGACATATCGTCGTTTACCGTAGCCACAGGTAAACCGTCGGATGTTGCCGCAGTCTCGGGCGAAATGGGTGTCCCGGCAGATGTTCCGCCTTCACTATGATTTCCATTATTGCCTGTAATTTCTTCTATATCATTTGCACTGGCCGAACTTGTAAAAAGTGTCCCGGCTGCGCCCAAAAATACACCCGACACTCCACCTATGACAACCTGCTTCCAAGTGCTTTTCTTTCCACCCGGAACTGCCGTATTTTCATCAGCAACCTTCTTGTTTTCTCCGTTACCGTATACCTGAGTTTCTTCACCAGCATTGCCCTGTTGAATCTTTGTTTCGTCTGTTTTCATAATCGTATCGTTTTTAAGTTTATAATTTCATTAAGCCATATATGAATATGGGTCACCGTTGTCAAACCCCGTGTTATCGCCCATAGTATCCAAAGCATCCGGTTGTTCGGGAATACAGGACGTACCTTCCCAAATATCATCGTTGCCTTGCAGATCGCTTATAATCTGTTCGTCCGAGTTCAAGATTTCACTTTCATCCCACCTCGTACCGTCAAGTTCCGTATCTACCACGAGTTCCACATCCGAACCGGCACTCTCCACTTCAATGGGATGTATTTCGTCAGCCAATAACAGATTATCCGAAGCCAAAGTCTCATTTCCGCTTTCTGCTACAACGACTTCCACTTCGCTATCAGAAAGAGTCTCAGTCGAAGCATCTGTTCCATTCTGTTGGGCTGCATGTACTGAAGATTCACTTTCTTCGTCACCGGAAGCATCAACCTTGTTTCCCTCGGATGTTTCGTGCGAATATACCGCTGCTCCCACGGCAGCAGCTCCCGTCACCGCACCCAAGCCTGCCAAGATGGCTTTTTCCTTATCCTGGGAAAATTCCGATTCCGGCTGTTTTGTTTTTCTTGTCTCATCCATAGTAGAACTGTTTTTTGATTTTCTCGATTCAAAGATAAGAATTCTCACTCACAAGACCTTACCTCCAAAGGCATACTACACAAAGTATAGGGATTTAGGTATGAAATGGAAATACCTTTGCAAAACACCTATTTTTCCACCTTTATCTGAGTTACCGTATGTATCAGATTAACTCTTTTCAATTCCAGTATTTCCATTTGTACATCTACCAGTTGCGAGCGCAAATCCAGGCAAATGGAATCCTGGCGGTCATTCAACATTTCCTGCGTTTCGGGCGAAACATCCTTATAAACCGCATTGCGTTTGCTATCTTCTTCTTTAATCTTGTTTTTCAAAACTGTTTCCTTGTTAAACAAGGTTTTCAGTTTTAAATTCATGGCAATTGTATCGTTTACGGTAATCGGAGTACAGATGGCAACCCGAGGTTTCAATTCCTGTTTGTCTTGTGCTGCAACAGTTACAGCACAGACACACATTATAATCATGCATAAAACAAATTGCTTTTTCATTGCTGTCTCTTTTTTAATTATCAATCCAGAAAGTTAATATCAGAAAGATGATCCATCTTTTCTGTTGACATGCTTCAAATCCAGCAGTTTAAAATTTCTTGCCTTTCACCTGTTTTTTTGTAAGCAACTCACCTGCTTTTACCTGCAAAGGAATAACAGCATGTTCGGGCGAAACACCTTCGGGTATATTACCGGGAATTTCTGTATATTCACCTTCTTCCGAACACAAGGTATTTTTATACTCTTTCTGTGCAAATTTAGGGACCTGTAACTCTACCTGCTGAGGATTTACCACCTTCAACAAGAAGACTTCCTTGGTGCCCAACTTAGCCGTCATCAGTGGTTTCTCTCCCCGTATCACAATGGTAGTAAGTTGTTCCAACCGTGCAAATTCACGGAACGAAAGGGACTTCAGTGAAGCAGGCAGATCGACCGACGTGATACTCAAACAATCGGCTAAAGCTCCCCAATAGATGGTGGTCGTTCCTTCGGCTACCTTCACCGCACCGTCAAAAGCCCGGGGACAGCCCAGCAATATCGTTTTATTTTTGTTATACAATAGCCCGTCAACCGATGCGAAATTCGGATTGTTAACATCCACCTCAACAGTCTTCAAACCTTTCAGGGATTTCAGATTCTGCAAACTGACCAGCTTGGCCGGAATGGTTATCGACGCCAGTTGATTGCTCCATCTGAACATCTTCAGGTTTACACTTGTCCAGTCACTGCCCAAAGTCACCTGCGAAATGGAAGGACAACGGAAGAACACTCCTTCGCCAAAACGTACAACATTACCGGGAAAAACGACTTTCTGGAGCTTGGTACATCCCTCGAAAGCAAAATCGCCAATAGATGACAAACCGGAAGGAAGTATAATACCCGTAAGTTCGCGGGCATTGCTGAAGGCTTTTCGGGAAATACCCGTCACCTGATATACCTTGTTGTTATGCTTTACCTTTGCTGGAATGGTTACCTCGCCCGAATAGGCAGAAAGCTGAACCGAAGTAATACTTCCCTGGTAAGTAACTTCCACATATTGACGCCTGGCATCCGTAATCTTGAAATAAAGTTTCTGGCCGTTTTTACCTGTCGCCACAAAATCGTGCGCCCAAAGGCTGATAAAACACCCCAAAAGTAAAAACGACATGAAAAATACAATGCGTTTCATAATTTGCGAGAATAAGTAAGGTTAAACAAAATCAGGCCATAAAATCGCTTACATCGGCATTGTTGGTATAGTCGGGTAACCCATCGTTATGTGCGATCAAAGTGGGGTCTTCGACTGCATAATCCGAAGTGCTGTTTACCAGATCGGCCATCTGTACATTTTCGTCGCGCACGTCAAGTATTTCATTGGGAGTCAGCACACCATCACCATTCAAATCGGCAACAACGGCATCAACCGTACCATTACGGTCGACATCAATGGCAGCCACTTCCGAACCATCCACATTAAATACGGCAACATCCATCGGGGTACCGTCGGCGCCTACCATTGTTTCACACGAAACCAATGTCACATTCGGCTCGTTCACGGGCACTTCCGGCTCAACATTCTCCGGTTTTACTTCGGGCTGTACTTCTGGAGCTACCTCAACCTGCACTTCAGGCTGATTACTTACAGGAGTTACTACCGGGTGTTCTACCTCGGCCACCGGTTCTGCAGCTGCCACCGACTGAGCAGCATTACCTCCGACTACACCTACGGCTGCTCCGATTGCAGCACTTGTACCTGTTGCCCAATTGCCTGCCGATTGTTTACCTTGTTGTTCCTGCTTGTTCTGTCCATTCTCCGGATTCATGCTTTTAGTTTTCATAATGTACTTATTTTAGAGGTTATTATTTTTTTGATTTCCTGGAACAAAAGTAGGAACCCTAAAGCAATGTACCAAATATGGGAACGGTTACTACACAAAGCCCCCGGTTTTAAGTATGAAACAGATTTTCACTTGATTTTTTCAATCATTTTTCCGTAAACTTGCTTTTGCAACACGGACAGGCTGGTTTACGTTTCAGCTCATCATAAGGCTGATAACCCATAAATTGCCCACATTCAGGATTGGGACAAACATAGTTGCTACGGAACTTTTTATCGAGTGCATCAAGAATCTTGGGCTGTTCGGATGATGAACGGTAGAGTTTCACAAAGAAATAAATCGCCAGTAACAGACCTATCGCATAAAGCAATATCCGCAGTGCTGTAAGTTCAGCAATGCCGGGAATAAATCCACAAGCCACGGCCGCCATCGAAAACACACCGGTAACCGAACGGATAGCTCCCGCCTTGCGTTCTTTGATCTGCATGTCCAGTTTTGTATCGTGGTATTCGTCCCACACCTTTTCCAAATGGGCAATGGAATATGTTTTGACATCTCCTTTGGCACCCAGCAACGCCTTAAGAATAACGGGTACAGCCAGCACATAACGGTCGGGGCCCAGTTCCACGCGATCCTTTTTGGGGTCAATACGCTTGGAAGCTATAGCCAAACCATTGACATACGTCTTATTTTCAGGCTTCAAGTTGACAAGCGTGTAACTTCCGTCATCTTCTACCGTCAGTTTACAATGCTGCCTGCTTACCGTACGGGGGACGCTTCCCGCAGCACCGTAGACACAATCCTTACCGTTCATTACAATGTGGAGCCTGCTTGCTCCCGATTCTCTCCCCAATATCAGCTCTGTTGCCATAGTCAGTCTATTTTAGTGGATACATAAATATCTTTCAGATTTTTCAGCGCTTCCTTCGATACTTCGAGTTGGAAAGCAAAATGTACGCCATCGCTCAATACAAGGCGTTGTTTCAATACATTGATCTGGTATATATACTTCAGGTTGATGATATACCGTTTGCCTATGCGCGCAAAGCTACGCGATTTCTCCCCCAACCGGGAACTCAATGCCTTCTCGGTCTGGGCCAGATTAATACCTATGCTTCCCTTCAGTTTGTTAGGAAGGACAAAGTGAGTATAATTGCCGTCGGCTTCAAAATAAACAATCTGGGAGATGTTGACACGCAGCAACTCGTCTCGTGAATTAAAATAAATAAAATCTGTGTTCATAGTTTCTCATACTTTTTACTTTATGTCCGTGCCACATAAACGTATTTTTTGACATCCAAAGGTATACTTACCAAACGAAAAATACAAACCCGTAAAGAAAAATTTTCGCATACTTTTGCAAAATGTCACCTTGCCCCCGATGAGATTCATACAAAAAACATTAGCACTCTAAAACAAGAACCGGGTACCATGTACCCCTCCACCTTAGTTTATAAAGGCAGACAGGTTACACAGTACCCGGTCATGGAAAAACGGCACTTGCACGGCAATGCCGGCACGAGACCTTTTATTTCAGTTCAAATGGAACACGGCCCTTAATGTCGGCAGCCGAAGCCGCAACAATAGCCTCAAACTTACCCGGTTCGGCTACCCAGGCATGCTTGGCATCGTCAAAGAAACTCAGGTCTTCCTTATCAATCGTGAAAGATACTTCGGTTTCTTCACCCGGAGCAAGTTTTACCTTCTTAAAGCCTTTCAGTTCCTTGACAGGACGGGGCAACGACGATTTCTTGTCACTGATATAGAGTTGTACCACTTCCTGTCCTTCACGGTTACCGGTGTTCTTAACGGTTACTTTCACGGTCAGAGTTCCGTCAACAGCCATCGTTTTGCTATCAGCTACCGGTTTGCCATATTCAAAGGTAGTGTACGACAATCCATGTCCGAAAGCAAACAACGGTTTCACCTTCTTCTGCTTGTCAGCCCAACGGTAACCTACGAAAATGCTTTCGTTATACTTGATGTTGACGGTATCCTGACTACGCTCGCCGGTGTATTCGCCCAGGCTATGTGCCGGCACGTCTTCCAAACGTACAGGGAAAGTGAACGGCAAGCGTCCGCTGGGATTCACATCACCCGACAAGACTGCTGCCAATGATGTACCGGCCTCCGAACCCAGGTACCAGTCCTGTACTACGGCCGGAACCTTGTCCAGCCAAGGCATGGCCACTGCATTACCCGAAATGTTGACTACTACCAGATTCTTGTTGGCGGCAGCCAATGCCGAAATCACGTTGTCCTGACCATAAGGCAGTTCCAAACCACTACGGTCGGAATCCTCACAATCCTGTCCGGCGCTCTTGTTCAGACCACCGATAAATATCACGCAATCGGCCGTTGCAGCTTCCTTCACGGCTTCGGCAATCAGCTCTTCAGCCGAACGGTCGTCTTTCAGGTTCTGACCCGTTACCACGCCGTTGTATTCGCCGCTGGCATCGCCTACATAGCCACGTACCCACTTCACTTCGGCCTGACCGCCAAAGCGTTTACGGATACCGTCGAGCGGAGAAATCTCATGTTGTACCTTGAGTGAAGAGCTACCACCGCCTACGGTCATCATTTTAACCGCATTCTCGCCTACCACAAGTATCTTTTTCACCTTTGCCGGGTCGATGGGCAACACGGCACCTTCGTTCTTCAGCAGCACGATACCTTCCTCACCGATGCGGCGGGCAGCCTCGTAGTGCTCGGGCGAAAGCATGGAACCGAAAGGACGCGACGTATTCATATTGGTACGGAAAATAAGACGCAACACGCGGCGTACCTTGTCGTCCAGTTCTTTGGTTCCTACTTTTCCTTCCTGAATGAGCTTAAGGTAAGGAGTAGCCAGGTAATAGTTGTCGTAGGCATTGCTGGTACCGGTCGAAAGGCCGTTGGTCCAGCTACCGAATTCCATGTCAAGACCGTTGGTGATGGCCTGTTCGGTGTTGTGCACACCACCCCAGTCGGAAATTACCACACCATCGTATCCCCATTCTCCTTTCAGAATATCATTCAACAGATAAGGATTGTGGCAATTGTGCAAACCTTTATAAAGGTTGTACGAACCCATAATGGCCCACGCCTTACCTTCCTGTACGGCAGCCTTGAAGGCAGGCAGGTAGATTTCGTACAAGGCACGGTCGTCTACAATGACGTTGGTGTTATGACGGTTCACTTCGTGATTGTTCAAGGCAAAGTGCTTCACACAGGCGGCCACACCATTCTGTTGCACACCCTGAATGTAAGGTACTACCATACGTGCTGCCAGATAGGGATCTTCGCCCATGTACTCAAAATTACGGCCGTTGAGCGGCGTGCGGTATATGTTGATACCAGGTCCCAGCAACACATCTTTCTTGCGGTAGCGGGCCTCTTCGCCAACGCTCTGCCCGTAGAGCAATGACATTTCGGGATTCCACGTAGCAGCCAGACAGGTCAGTGCGGGGAAAGCCACACACGAGTCGTTGGTCCATCCGGCCTGGTCCCACTCGTCCCAGAACACTTCGGGACGGATGCCGTGAGGGCCGTCGTCGGTCCATACTTCGGGAATGCCCAGACGGGGCACACCGGCACTGCTGAACTTGGACTGTGCATGCACAAGTCCCAACTTTTCCTTGAGGGTGAGACGGCTCAACGCATCTTCCACTCTCTCTTCAATAGGTTTGTTTTCGTCTAGATAGACAGGCTTCTGCTGGGCGAAGAGAGGCAACGCCGCGGCCAGAGCCAGTGTAAGAACTGTTTTCTTCATCGTTATTGGATTTGAGTGTTTTTTTATTTGGTTTAGTTGTCGGTTTCACATGCTTGCAGACCTTCGTGTTCCACCCAGCCTGCCTCGACAGTCTACCCAGCGTGGGTAAGCTGCCCACCCAGCGTGCCTGGATGACTTAGCCAGCGTGCCTCGGCGTGCACCGTCGGGCAAGGATAGACCGGAGAGGTTATTTTGTCATGCCCAGCGAGGCAATGTAGCTTTCCTGCACCACACAGTTTTTCAGCTTGCAGGCTTCCAGCAAATCGGTCATAGCCTGACGGGCAGCAGCCTGATCGGGACGTGCTTCACGCACTTCCTTGTATGTGCCGCGAGGAGCTTCGGCAAAGTCAACCACAGCTTGCCAGCCTTCGGGCGGCGTGATGCCCACAAACGACGAACCTTCCATCTTCTTATAAGGCCAGAACGTATAGCCGATGTTGTTGTCGCGCATTACCTGACAGAAAGCGGCCTGCCACTCGTCGGTATTATGTCCTATCTCACCCATGTACATAGGCAGATTCACGCTGTCGCGGAACTGGATGAATCCACGTATGGCATCTTCGGTAGCCGGTCCTCCGTAACGGTGGCAAGTATACATCAGCTTGTCGTCGAACTTGGAGTCACGGAACACGGAGAAATTGCCGTTCCATTGTGCACCGCCCAGCAACACAATGTGGTTGCTATCCACCTCGCGGATGGCCTTGACACCACGCTTGTATACGGTCTCCAGCTTGCTGTTCAGCTCGGGTACGTTGTCAAAATAAGGAGCGATAGGCTCGTTCATCAGTTCATAGCCCAATATGACGGGTTCATTCTTGTAGCGGTCGGCAATGCGGCGCCAGATGTCGCAAAACAATTGCTGGCTTTCCTCGCTTTCCAGCAGCCAGGGATAGCCATAGCTGTCGTCAATGTTGTCGCCCGTCTGACCGCCGGGTGCATCGTGCATGTCGAGAATGAGGTACAAATCCGACTCGCGACACCATTCCACCAGGCTGTCTATGCGCTGGAATCCATCCTGGGCGGCAGTCAGACCCATATAATCTTCGTCGGTAAAGAGTTTGTAGTGGAAAGGCAGACGGATGGTATTGGCTCCGGTGCTCTTGATGAAACGGATATCCTCACGCGTTACGTAGTTGTCCTTAAAAGTCTTCCAGAAACGGGCCGTAAAATCAGGTCCCACCAATTGGCAAAACATATCGTTGATGAGACGAGCCGAATTGGCCTTCTCAAACTTGAACATATATCCTTCGGGATTGAGCCAGTTGCCCAGATTGGTACCCATGATAAAAAGTTTCTCACCGTTAGGCTTCACCAAGTCTTTGCCCTGGATGGTAACAAATGCCGGCACCTCGTCCGATTGTGCTTTTTGTGTCTCGCTGCATCCCGTCATTCCCCACATCAGCAGGAGTAACGTAATACCGGTAGCAAACAAATGTTTCATAAGTATTATTTTTAAAATTATTGAGTTTTATTGAGTTGTCCGCATCTTCTTTTTTTGCCGCATTTTCATTCGGCAATCTTCAACATATTTGCTTCTCAAAGATAGCAAAGATTAAAAGAATTTTTATACCACATATGGAATTTATATAGATACACAAATGTACCATTTTAAAGCAATAACCTGTTTATCAAACAATTAAAAATACAACCAGACGTATAGAAAGTGGATATAAAAATAGGACGTGACGTATTTCCGACGTACCGGAGCTTAAGTTTTCAGCAGGTGCCAGAGAGTGGTAAAGAGGTATGGAACACCCAGCAAGGAGACAAAAAAGCGTGTCAGGAATCGGATTACGGAAAAATAATTCACCTCGCACATCGGTCACTTAACTTGCCATTTTGGACGCTTCACCGCCAACGGCCAACGGGGAGTCAGAAACGGGCATAACTTTGCAACCGTAATAAAACAGCCCATTCAAAACTATGTTTGCAAAAATCGTACACTTTTCCATCCGCAAGAAACTGTTTGTGATACTGACCACCCTGTTGCTGCTCGCCGGGGGAATCTACTCCATGTTGACCTTGCCCATTGACGCTGTACCCGACATTACCAACAACCAGGTACAGATTGTCACCGTATCGCCCACACTTGCCCCGCAAGAAGTGGAGCAGCTCATCACCTTCCCCATCGAGATTGCCATGAGCAATGTGATGAACGTAAAAGAAATCCGCTCCGTCTCCCGCTTCGGGCTTTCACTTGTCACGGTCGTGTTTAAAGAAAGCGTACCGACTTTGGATGCCCGGCAGCTGGTAAACGAACAAATCCAGATGGTAGCCGGGGAAATTCCGTCCGAACTGGGGGTTCCCGAAATGATGCCCATTACCACCGGACTTGGAGAAATCTATCAGTATGTCTTGAAAGTAAAGCCGGGATACGAAAAGCGTTACGACGCCATGGAGTTGCGCACCATCCAGGACTGGATTGTGAAGCGCCAGCTGTCGGGCATTCCCGGCATTGTCGAGATAAACAGTTTCGGAGGTTACCTGAAACAAT
>ENA-OOXJ01000467-OOXJ01000467.1-human-gut-metagenome-genome-assembly--contig:-NODE-467-length-34481-cov-7.158398_pt1 | contig 34481 bp, 44 predicted proteins | sample MGYA00241587_ERZ501343 | MGnify/ENA primary metagenome ERZ501343 (study PRJEB25962, sample SAMEA2042918) | human gut metagenome | biome: human gut; feature: human-associated habitat; material: faeces... | reverse complement strand
ACCGTACAGGTCAGCATCGCGCAGGTCAGCATCGCGCAGGTTGGCATCGCGCAGGTTGGCACCGCACAGGTCGGCATCGCACAGGTCGGCATCGCACAGGTTGGCACAGCGCAGGTTGGCATCGCGCAGGTCGGCATCGCGCAGGTTGGCATCGCGCAGGTTGGCACCGCGCCTAATAGCGTCCAAAACCGTTTCGGTGATTGTGTTTCCCTCTTTCGTGTATTCAAATACGACCGAGCCCGTCCAACGGTTGCGGATTTCGATTTTAATCTGTTTCGTTGATTCCATTGTGGTAAATTTGTTTATCCGGATTCATGTATTGATTTGCGGCAGCAATAGCATCTTCGAGCGTGCGAACTACAACATACTTGTTCCCCGCAGCCTCAAAGGATTCCTGCCATCTTCTCTGTACGGCACTCTGACGACTGCCCTTTCCCTGTGTCTTGAACTCCAAGCCGAGCGATCCGTATTTGCCCCTCGGCACGAGCAGAAGCAAATCCGCAGCACCGGCCGTCATACCTTCGGCCTTCATGATTGCGGCTTCGGTCTTACTCCGGAGTCCGCCGTTCGGGACACTCGTCAGACATAGTGCATAGGACGGATATTGCATCCGGAACCAGCGGACGAACGACTGTTGTAAACGAGATTCAACGTGCCTCATTTGCGCAGACTGTTTCCATTGAACGCAACACGATAGCACAGGTATTTAATACGGTCATATATCCGGTCACCATAGCGTTCCTTGATGCCTTCACCCGACAGATTTGAGGAAGCTATAACCATCCGATCGGGGTTATCCTGCACCTTGTTCACGATCTCGACTACCACATTCCGGCGTGTACCGAATTCGACGCGATCCACCTCTACACCTATATCGTCCAATGCGATGAACTTGCGTTTTAATACCTCGTCGATACATACGTCCTGCGCTCCGCAGTCCACGACCGTAACGATTCGATTAGCGAACTTGCGCAACAGCATGGGAATGGCGTAGCGGGTTATCAGGGATTTTCCGCGTCCGCAATTACCGAACAGCAAAAGTCCCTTACCGTTGTTATCCGACAACCACGCTGCAACCTTGTCGTATTCGGGAAGCCATACCAATCGTTCTCCCATTGCCGACAGCACAGTAACCAGCGCGTTTTTCAATTCCGTCCGCGCATCGGGTATCCGAAACCGGAAGCGTGCGCATGGAACCGGATTACCCTCAGTTTGTAGTTGTTTGAGTATTTCTTCGTAAGACATATTCAGAATTCATCATAATGTTGAGTCGGTTTTGCATGGTAGGTCGTAGCCGGATGCCGAGTGTTCGAACGGGGCAACGACGTTTCATTACGCCGACGCGCCCAATTCAGAAATGTCAGATAGGCCGAACGATTGCGTTTCAGCAAGGGTTCGTAGTTATGCATCGCGCGCAATAGGTCGCGGATGAAGTCAAGAGCATAAGCCTCTTTTAAAGCCGAGAATTGCGCCTCGGAAAAAGGCTCTTTCATTTTCGCGACTCGCGGTGCATTTTCCGAAATCCATTGTTGAAACTCCAAGAACTCGCGGGAGGGGGTGCCGCGGAACTGGGGGAGGGTGTTGGAGGAGTCAGTTACCTCTGCCTTCTCCGAGAAGGGCGGTAGTACGACTATCTCCCCATTAGGGGGATTATAGGGGGTAATATTATTCTTGTCTAGTCTATCTTCTATACAAGAAGTATCGCCTTCGTTTTGGCTCCGTTTTTGGCTCCGTTTTTGGCTCCGTTTTTGGCTCCGTTTTTGGCTCATGTTTTGGCTCATATTTAAGCCAATTGAACCATTTGAAACGATGCCTGATTCGGGATTCGGTTCTTCAACGAATGAAAAAGCTGTGCGGTTCCCCTTCCCGCGTCCTCCCGTTATGATATGTAACAGACCCGCTTGCTCCAATCGGTTTTTTGCTCTCGAAATTGCATTGCGTGACGCCCCTACATTCTCGGACAGCCTTCTGTCGGAATGCGTGAAGCTATTCGGCCAGCCTAACCGATTCGCTTGTTCTACAAGGTAGAAGTAAAGCCTCGATTCACAGCAGCCAAATTGCCACGTTGCATCCAATTGCCAAAATTTGCGTATCAGGTCTATATAGCTCATAATCGCATCCTCTCTTTCTCGAAACTTATCATCGTGCGAAGGTTGTCGCATTGGTGCTTGCACGCCGCATTGATCCGATCCAGCCACTTTTCAAGGGCATTCAGCTCGGAAGACGCACTGCCGATCAGTTTGTTCGCAAGCGACGGGGAAAGGCTGAGAATAGTCTCTTTCTCGTCGTGAAACAGCTTGGCCACAGCTGCATCGCGCATTCCGACCACCTCGCTCAGCAACGCCCCGCTGCGAGCATAATATACACCCAGTTGATCCAGCCGCCCCACCATCGAATCGATGTCGGAAAAAGTCGTACATTCAAGAAGATTCTGGATGTCTCGCGCCTCCCTGCGTATCTGTTCGATCCTTGTCATGACGTTTGTTTATTTTCTTCAATAACAACCTTCCGCGGCGTAACGCATCCAATTCCTTTGCAGTCAGCAACGTATGCCCGCGGATGCGGGACAGGACGCGGAGGATGCGGAGCGCTTCCTGCGCCTCCGCATCGGTAATCCGCATATCCATCGTCAGAAGGGAAGATTATCCGTATTATCCGCTACGGGCAAATCGGAGACTTGATCCGGCGTAGGTTCCGCAGGACGGAAGATAACTGACTTGCCTCGGCCGACATACGTGCGCGCGTCTTTTCGTTCGCGTTCCTCTTTGCTCTGACGGATGAATACGCAGTGCGTATTCTCGTACTGATCCGGCTGGCGAAGCTCCGAAACGCATATCGAAATGTCCTTCTTGCCGTTTTCGGCGACGGAAATTTTGTCTCTGGGAATATCGCTCACGCAGAGCGATACATTGATTAAATCTGCCATTGCTACCGTTTTTTTGAAGGTTACTTTAAGTGTCGTCTTGCTGCTTCGCGCAGGAGGATAGAAAATTTCGCCCGTGGCGGGATCCGTCAGGCCGGAGGCCGGCAACGCCCGCAATATCTTCTCCTTCTCCTTGATGTCGGCCATGACCGCATCACGCATTTTGTACAGGTCGTCCAAAGCCTGGCAATTACAGCCCGAGTAGTCGTACTTGACGCCGGCCTCCACCTCTTCGATCGTACAGTCCGAGGATGTTTTCCCGTGTCCGTATTTAGCCAGTTCGCGCAACGTAATGTCGCGCACCTCTTCGGACTTCTTGAACAGCTCGATCGCCTTCTCCATGCGGGATATATTCTCGTAAGCGACGAGCGGATCGACGTCTCCGCGGGTAACGGCGTCGACGGCGAGCTTCGCCAGCTCCGTGGGGCTGCTCGTCTCGCGTATCAATACAGGTTGTGTGTTCATATTTTCTGCTGTTTACTGTTTAGATATTCGTCGTAAAATTTGGCGAAGACTACCGCCGTCGTATCGTCCGCATCGTAAGTGCGACGAAGGAAGGCGATGACATCGAATTTCGTCGGGTCTTTGACCGTCGTACTGCCCTTGTACGCCCAGCGCATGAACTGATCGCGCAAGACCGGATCGTTCAGCATATCGGCCGTGATCCGTTTCTTCGGAGCTGCCTGCACGGCTGCGGCAGCCGGTATCGGGTCGGGAGCAGCCGGCAGGCGTTGCACGGAGCTCTGAGGTGGCGCCCCCGCGCCGGTCTGTCTGCCCTTGAATACCTCGGCTCCGATACCCAACCAGGAACAAACCTTCGTCAGCGCATCCGTGGTCGCTCCCTTGCAGGCGTCGCCTAGATCGGCGTTATCGTTGCCGCCAAAACACTCGTAATAGATGCCGTATTCAGGGATCGAAAAACGTAGCTTGACGACGACCATGCGCTCGGAACGTTCGACGATCTCCGTCTCCACACGCCATGAGCCTACGCCGAAAACCTCGTTGAGCCGTTCCGTTACATAAATCGACTTGATAGACGACAGGAACTTCTTCGTCGGATGCTGCGAGACGGCTTCATCGGGAAGACGTCGATCCAATGCCTCCTTCTGTTCGGGGGTGATAGTTCGTGTCTCCATAGCCTACTCCTCCTCGACTATTCGATGCGTGAACTTCTTCGCATCGAGATGGCGCATCATGTACGCGATCTCTTTGCGTATCTCGTGCGTCCGCAACTTGCGGCTCCAACTCCCCGACGCTACAATATTCGTAGGACGGGCGATCTCGTAGATTTCGATTCTCGTTTTCATGTGTGACAGATTGGTTAGTTGAGTTGCTTTTCAAGGATTATTGCATAGTCCGGATATTCTCGGCCATATTGGTCATATACCACGCGAACGCATACCCTGTCGCCCGTGTATTCGGCGTAGCGCTCCACACTGCCGTCGTCGTGGCTGCCGCCGATGCGCGATTCGTATTCCGCGTAGAAATCGACCGAAGCCGTCAGACCTCTATATTCAACCTCGCAGGTTCCGGATTCCAGCCCGAGATCATGGGTGATCGCTTCGTTAATCTGTCTGGCGAACTCTTGCAGTTCGGAAGGAACGAGATGTATTTTCGGTTCCTCGATACCGCAGACCACCACAATCGGCTCGTCTTTCGACTTCGTGTGCAGGTCATACCCGTAACGGGCCGGTACACTCAAACTCGGATAAACCGCGTATTCTTCTTTTGGCGTTTTCATGCTTTTCTCAGAATTTTGTATGTTGACGATTGTAGATTCTCCGCATGGAGTTCATCAGATCGGGGAACGTCCGGATATGCCCCATATCGACCGAGAAAGCCAGTTTGCGTTGCAGGTCGTCCAACGCCCGAAGCTGATTCGGCGATGCCGTGTTCCGGATGTCGCGTTCATGCTTGTTGAAGACGATCCAGTTCAAACCCCGCGCAACCTGAGAATAATCCACATCCGGAAGCGCGGCGATCGACCGTGCAAGTACGTTGTAGTTGTCGCCCGCATGATGCCGGTACTCGATCAGCTGGTCGTAAACGAATTTCACGACTTTAACCTCGAAGCGGGGATTGAGCCACATCGCAAACTTCACGAACAGGTACGGGTGCATCCATGTACCGCCGTTGTATTTGCCGCGTGTTTTTAAATATGCCAAATTTGGCACCTTTAAATTTTCCTCCTCCATCAGCGCCTCGATGAAATCTTTGGTGTTCTGATTTTCAAAGAAGTCCTGTATTCGTTTGTTGCTGTTCTTGGCTTTGTTCCATTGCGCAAGCAACGACGTCGCGTTGAACATGCCGTCTCTCGTGCGTTGGTATACCTCGAATTTACCCAGCGGGCGGGTCATGATGACATTGCTTTTCATCGTTCGTTGAAGAATTCGTTAAACTTCCGTTCGAAATATGCTCTGTGCGCGGCCGCAAACCCGTAGGCGGCCAGGATCGCACACGAGAAAAGAACAAGGATCACAAGCTCGGCCATAACATTTGCGGTTCGGAGAGACGTTTGCGCTCTCGATAGATGAACAGATCGTGTTTGCGACGCTGAGTATGTACTCGTTTATACCACATGCACCAGAAATAACCGGCCACTCTCTTCCAGAGAGGCGCGGGCTTCAATTCGAATGAATCCATGACTATCGGTTTTTGTAGATGCGATAGAGGCTGTCGAGGATTGCCTTGACGCTCTCCGTACAGGTGAACTGCCCGTCGTGCACCCTGCGGCACCAGCGGGCGACAACAGCAATCGCGCAGCGCGTGAATTCGCGCGGCGCGAGTGGTTCTTGAATATCTTCAAGGTGGAACAATCGAACGATCTCCGATTTCGTGAGGTGACTGTACGGGTAAGGTACGGATGTAGCCCCGCTACTGTTCTTCGCGGGTCGGCTACTTTCAGAGAGGTTTGGCATGGGTCTGAAAGTTGATGTAAGTACATAAAAAGAAGGGCGAGCCTTCAAAAAGTCGCCAAACTCTCCACTTCGCAAAAGGAAGTGCCCGAAAACTCGCCCTAAGGCTTAAAGATTATGTACTTCGCTTACACGAAGTGGAAAGTTTGGCATTGCAAATATAGCGATTCATTTTGAATTTGCAAAAAAAATCATAGCTTGTTGTATTCCATCAACGCCATATATGCCTCGTGACGTGACGACGATGTTTTCAATCTTCGTGGGTGCTCTCCCTTGCTACGCGATCCCACGAAGGCGCTGTACAGCCAATACGTGTATCTTCTATTTTTTATCGAATAGCTATGTACCCACCCGCTGACCCATCCTTGGGTTGGACGAACATACATCCCGTTAGGAAGCACATAACGGGCTTTGGCCACATTTTCGAGAACATCCCCATGGAACACTTCTCCCATCATACCGCGAATAGCCATATTCAACAGTAGAATTGGAATCGATCTATCTGAGAGTTCCCAGCATGTGAATATACAGGTGTGCGGTTTGAAACGCCAAGGCAATTGCTTCGATGCCAGCTCCCACCAATACTGAATAATGAGCCCTCCTGTCCCCGCAGTAGGTTCGTGGATAACACCTTCGCGCGCACCGGTAAGTTGCGTTTCAAGCATAGAGACCTCCCGAGGTGTGAAATCTTGACCCTTCTTCCGCCGCTCGGATAACTCTTCTTCGTAGACCTCTTGAAACCAATCGTAGGAAAGATCGCCTGCATGGCAGCGGATAAGTTCGCGAAATACGTCGTCGCGGACTTCCTGATCCCCGAATAGCAGGCTCATGATACATTCCGGTAAGGTACGGATATCGTGCGTACCGAAAACCGTGAGAAGTTCGTCTTTTTCATTTGTTTTTTTTATTTTGTCGCGCCGGCAGGATTCGAACCTGCGACTTCACCTCCAAAGGGTGACGTGTTGCCCCTACACCACGGCGCACTGGATTCATTTGTCCCGGTGGTCCTCGCCGCTCGTGTCGTCGCAGCTTCGGAGCCTGTGCCGGTTTGTTGCGCTTCGGCTATTCGCCGTCGCGGGGCTGTCTCTTCGAGTCTTGCCCACGACCCGCCGATTTGGGTATTATCGGCCTACCCGATACTCTTTCTGCCCTTGCGGGCTGGGGTGATTTTGCCAGAGCACCAAACCCCTCACCTCTGCGGGGGGGGGGCTATCGTTGTGGTGTAGGCAGGATTCGAACCTGCAACGAGCCGTTAGTCGCGAGTCGGCTCTCGTACCGATGACGTCTATCCTTCGTGCGTCTACCATTCCGCCACTACACCTTTTGCCGGTCTTTCCCGGCCGTCATCCTGCTGCGAGCCTCACGGAGGACAGCGAGGAATAGAATAATAAATATGAAAAGATACAGCACATTAAAGGCGCGCAAACCTTTGCCAAGCCCCGAAGCCGCAAAACACCCTTCTCTCAAAAACTCTAATCATGAACACCTCCGGCTTCGGGGCGCTCTCATTTCAATCCTGCCCCGTCGATCTTCTCGGCTTTCAGGAGCGCTTCGACTTCGAGCCGGCTGAACAGTATCGCAGAGTTTTTAGCCGCTCCGGCCTTTATTCCCTGGATATTCTTCCGCTTGATATGATAGTCGAGCCAGTCGTTGGGATAGCTCTCGTACAATTTCCGACGTGTCATCATGTCCGACTTCGGAGCATTACGACGGCACACGGCCAAAGCCACGAGATCGGCCGATTCGATCAGCGCATTCTGTATATCTCGGATGTTCATCATTCACAAAATTTTGCATTATGACAAAGATTCAAATTCGCGTCAGAATACGCATTCGCGCAACTGTAAGAACTTCGGTTCGAACGGTATACCGATAGCTTCTGACCGTGATATGGCGGGCAATTTCCGCCCTCTCTAAATTTCTCCTGTCATCCGTTGTTATTCACGCACCCACCTGACTTTGGTGTTCTCGAATCCCCCGCGTTCACGAGCCATCCGGCGGATGCGATCCGGCTGTTCGCCATAGGTAGGATATGTGAGATTCAATGCGTTATTCACAGTGTCAACCGTACACCCCAGCTCTGCGGCGATCTCCTTCTTTATCGCTGGCGCAACATCGATGAATCGGATCTTCTTTTTGGTCAGTTTGTTTGTAATCTCTTGATTCTTCATTATATTTGCATCTAATATTATTCGTTCGGTTATCGAAACGGTTACCGTTCTATGACTTGATAATGCAAATATATAGCATTTTATAACTTAAAGCAAATATTTTTGCTATAAAAATACACATTGAAGTTAAAAAATGCACACATGTCTGATTTTGAAGTATTTATAAAAAAGAACAATCTGAAAAAGAGTGCAATAGCACAATATATTGGGGTTTCTAATGGATTTATAAAGATATATGAGTTAATTGGAATAGAGATGCCAGATAGTATACAAAATGCAAATACAATCACAAAAGTAAAAACCATTTTTCATCAAGGATGATAACGCTTGTCTCGACTCTCCGGCAGGCTTGTCCCTTGCGATTGCATTTTAACAATACCTCATGGAACTGCAACCCATCCAAAGCAAGATATACGAAATCCGAGGCCAGCGGGTGATGCTGGACTTCGATTTGGCGGAACTCTACCAAGTGGAGACCCGAACACTCAAACAGGCGGTACGACGCAATATTGAGCGTTTCGAAGGCGACGATTTTATGTTTGAACTCTCGGATAACGAGTATAACGCATTGAAAGACAGAATAAGGTCACAAAATGTGATCTTAGAAATCGACGAACTCGTCGCACGCATCAAATCAGGATTGAAAGGCGGAGAGCGATTCCGGCTCGATTTCATAGCGTATATGAGGCAGGAAGCGGCGCGGATGAATTCCGGTACGGCATCGATTTACATGACAGCCCTCAACGCGCTGAGACGATACATTGGCCGCGATACGCTCGACATCGGCGAGATCACGGCACCGTTCATCAAAGGATTCGTGCAATTCATCGAATCGGAGCCTTCGCAACGAGGCGCCAACCGAAAGCAGAAAGGTGAAACTGCAACCAAAAACAAGGGCAACAGGGCACTGTCTCTGTATATTTCGCGCATCAAAACCATCTATAACCGCGCGAAGGAAGAGTTCAACGATGAAGAACTCGGACAAATGAATATTCTGGGCAACCCTTTCAGAAACTTGCGCCTCGAAACACCCGCGCCGACGGCCAAACGAGCCATCTCCGCGGAGTCGATACAGCAGATAATCGACTTGCCGCCACTCGCCAACGAACGCGCTCGGATGGCGCGGGATTGCTTCCTCCTGTCGTTCGCACTGATGGGGATGAACAGCGCCGATCTGCTGACCTGCCCGCCGGCCAGGAAGGACGAAATCGTGTATTTCCGGCAAAAAACCGCATCCCGCCGCACGGACCGTGCAGAAATGCACGTTCGGATAGAGCCGTGCGTCAGCCCTTTGATCGCTCGCTATTCGGATAAGACGGGGAAACGGCTGCTTCACTTCTACCTCCGCTACAAAGATCGCGTGTCATTCAACAAAGCGATCAACAAAGGCCTGAAAGATGTCGGCGAGGCGATAGGCGTCGATGGCCTGACGTTCTACGCTGCGCGGCACTCCTGGGCAACCATAGCGCGGACTCCCCGAGAGGAGGGCGGAGCCGGACTGGACAAATACGTGATTCATGAAGCGTTGAATCACGTTGACACATCCATGAAAGTCACCGATATTTACCTCGTGAAAAACTGGCGTGTCATTTTCGACGCCAACAAAGCCGTAATGAATCTTTTCGATTGGAGCGGAATCGGGAAATAATTCCGGCAACGAGTTATCGGAACACGGCCCATCCTATTTTCGTGCCGACATATTGTTTTTCCCGGATCGGATCATACCCTACTATGACCTCACCGCTCCATCGGCCTCTCGTATAGCGTCCGTAGATGCCCGCCCACTGGTTGTATGGATCGATTCCGAGGGCGAGCCCCATTTCCCAGCGCGGCGGCCGCACCTCAGTATGCAGCTTTGTAACCGTAATCTCACGGAAAACCGGCTTTACTACGGCCGAAGCCCGCAACAGCCGGTTTTCTCCTACGGTCGCATCAACAAGGAATGTTCCGGTCGAATCGGCGGAGAAATCCAGCCGGTAATCCCGTTCGAGCAGATAGTCGGCGATGATTGCGGCTGTATCTACACTCATGTATTTCCACACCGTATCGGCCGGTTCGCGCACCGCGACCGGATAAGATTCCCGAATGGTGTCGTACACGGGAACCGGCCACGGCACCCATCGGGTAACGGTGCTGTCGCGCATTTCGACGGAAGCCGCCCCGCGGCGGTAGCCCCAGCCGAAAAACAGTGAACCGACGATGAGCACGGCCAACAAGTATGCGAGCAGTCGTCTCACAGATGCAACACCTGCCTTCGGTTCTTCCCGTCGGCACGGTATGAAATATGGATCCAGCGGCCCCGATTCTCGTCGATGAGCTGGTCGAAGGGGATCGCGCTGGCTGCGATGCGTTCGAACAGCCGCAGATTATCCGCGACGCTGCCGGTGGTGATGTCGGCCGCTTCGCCCTTCATGTGCTGACTTGCCGCAGCTCCGCCGACGGCTGCGTTGAGCGCCGGCGATCGGTAGCCGCTGTTCACGCCGATCGGCTTGCCCCAAAGTTCGCGCACGGGATCGAGGCATTCGTCCATCAGCGCATTGAGCCGGCGAATGACGTCGTGCGACGGCGCGTTGTCGATGCTGCGCGCTGCGGCCGTATCGGAACGCAGCAATTCGGAAAGGGTGAAATACGTTGCCATACCTATCCTTTCATTCGGTCATACCACATCTTTGCCTGCCAGCCTGCGGCGGCTCCTGCGGCCGCCCCGAATCCTGCGCAGAGCGTCGCCGTGGTGCGGATGCCGCTCGGCAGGAGATTGAACAGAACGACCAGCGCAATGACGGCGGCCGACACGCAGAGCGCGATTTTGACTTGCTTTTTCATGGTTTTTACAGTACTAAGGTTAAAACAATATATGTTATCGATACTCGGGCAGCAGGTATTGGATGTTCATGGCCACCGTGTGCATGATCTCCCGCGCAGTCTCCTCCGATACGGACAGCGGGCGGGTGAACTCGCAGAAGATGCTGCCTATCCAGTCGTGGCGGTTGTCGTTGAGCCGTTTGATGATGGCCGCCCGACATCCGTAACTCGAAAGGATGGACTTCGCATATTTGTCGTTCACCTGCTCGTCGATGTCCGTGATGTAGAGGAAGAGGTTCTTCACCAGATCGCTGCTGAACTTCGGCACCTCCGAAATCGGAAGGCCCTGCATGTGCGGTTTCATCGGTTCCACCCCTTTGCGCTTGACCTCGTAATAGACGGACAGCAGGCTTTCGTTGCCGAGCGGATGCGGCTGTACGATATAGACCCGATCGGCATCCAGCTCGTGCAGGGCGTTCCACAACTCACCGTACACGATAGACGAATTGTCGGCCCGACGGATACTTTTCGCCTCTTCGCCCTTTTTGAACTTCTCGATTTTCAGGTCGGTCAGCTTGTTTTTGCTGTACTGGTTATAGGCGAACCACGCAGCGATAATAGTTCCGAGGGCACTGATGATTGCGGGGAGGTATTCCATAGCGATTTCAAAGGTTAGGCGTCGTGTACATGCAGTGATTCCACCTCTTCGCGCTGCGCCACCCGCTCGGCTTCGAGCTCGGCGAGGGTCAGTTCGTTACGGTTGTACTCCTCTTCTATCTGCCGGCGTTCGTCGTCTGTCAGCGACAGAATTTCCGAATCGGGCGGAAACAGAATGCCGGAATCCGTGTAGTTCCATTTTTCCAATCCCCGTCCATCGGTAATCTTTCCCCCGTACAGGTTGCACAGGACGCTGCCGTCCTCCACGATTTGCATCGCTTCCGCCTCGCTATAAGGCGGGAAATCGATCTTCTTTCTCATACCCCTAAATATTTACATATTACTCTTACTCGCATACCTCCGGACGTTGTATTTCCTGTCGCCATAACTTTAAGATATTGGACAGTAGGGTCTATCGTGATACCTTTCCCACTATATACGGATTTGTTACCGGCGGCGGAGACTGAATACACGGCTCGTGCGTTATTGACCGTCGCGCCGTATATGAACGCCCGTTCATCCGTCCAGTTTTGCACGATGATATTTGTCAATGCAGACGCATTGTAATTATAAACGGCCACGGCCAGAGCCACATATCCTCTCGGTACGTCGATCCGTTTATTGGCTGTTCCTTCGGCAATATCGGTAAAGAATATACCGCTGTCTATGACTATTTCGCCTTGATTCGGGACACTTTGATACGACAGTTCTGCCGTGCCGCCCGTTGCGGTCGGAACATACGGCAGATCGAGGCCCGCGCCCGACGTGTCGCGCCACTTGTCTGCCAACAAACCGGCGGCGATGTATTCGGCGACAAGTCCGGTGCGCATCTCACCCGACAGAGGCAGCATATACCGTTCGGGCTCGCCGCCGTTCCACAGCGTAGCGACCTCCGAGGCCGTAAGGGCGTAGTTGAAAAGACGTGCGCCGAGGATGACTCCGGAGAAAGACCCGCTGCCGTCCGATAGTGCCCCCAAACAGAAATGCGTGGGGTCGGTGATCGTGGAATAGTCGGTGGTCTCCCGATCCTTTACCGAATTCATATATCCCGCAGAGGTTCCGTTTTTGTCGAATGAGACTACGACCTGATACAATTTCCCCGATTCGGGATTGAACGACACGAGGGTCTTGGGGCCGATGTTGCAGTACAGACGGTTCGATGTAATGAATATGGATACTCCGAGGTTCGCGTTGGAACCGCCGTGGTCGAAATAGAGGAACGAGTTCGGCGTTCCGTCGCATTTGAAGGTTACGACGAGTGTCTTGGCGGTGGAGAGGCACAAGGCAGGATCAGTCGACACGAAGCCTCCGTTGCCCGTTTTGACGCCCGTCTGACGCCCCTGCAAAGGGGCTATCTGCGACGATTTGACGAAGCCCGTCGCGGGGTCGAGGTCGGCTTTGCCGGCGAGTGCATCGGGAATATCCGATACGGACACAGAGGTACGCATCGCCGAAAAGGTGCCTCCTGACTCTGTAATGGTCAATGCAATGTATTTCCCCGAAGATATATATTCGATTTCGAGTGTTATTTTCAGTGGCAGACCAACACTCCTTTTTGTATCTACTATCACAGGAATAGATGCACTCCTGTTCGCCACAGCGGGATCGGTCGACACAACGACGATACAGTTTCTTCGCTTGCGCAACTTCGAGCATAACTTTTTGAATGCGTCTACACCCCCGACGGCCGCACTGATCTCTTCGCTCGTACTGTCGCTATCGATGCCAAGATAACCGGAGGGAAGGGCCGTGTTATTGAGCAGATCGGCCCACTCCATCGATGATGCCGTATACGGCAGTCTCGATAAGGTAAATGTTTCCGATGTCAACGTAAGACTGGACGGGAGCACGTATGTCTGCGATGCATAATATCCGATGACGGCCTTCGCATCGGCATGCACTCCATATCCTGACGGTACGAGGTATTGTCCTCCGTTATCGGGAATCCTGACAACAGGTACCGTGTGAATCGGATCCGCAACGATCCGATCGTATGCTGCCGCGATTTCAGAGGCAGACATATCGGGCAGATATCTGTCGCCTGTGGGGTCGGCTTTGGTCAACAACACCACAGGGGTTGTGTTCCCCAGAAACTCGGCGATCTGGTCGAGCGTGGCGAAGGTGGACATGCTATCCCCGTCCTGAATCTCCAACGCAACCGCACCGTTCAGGGTCTGAGCTTGCTGTAAGTCTTTGATCTTATAATTTGCCATAGTGTCATTCGGTTTTGGGTAGATCGCCCAGACGCAGGAAATCGTGTACGTTGGACGGATGTTGTCTGAGATGATGCCGAGCCGCTGCGGCCGTCAGATTCAAGTGTGTGTAGAGTTTTCCGCGATAGCGGATCACGACGCCGGATTTGAGCATGTAACCGCCGTTTGCGCCTTTCTGCTCCTTCCGCAAATAGGAGGCGATCATCGCGGCCGCATCACGGAACCGGTTGGGACACCGGCCGCTGAAATCGGAAAGCATCGGACGCCCGAACACTTCCCGATAATCCGATTCGATCCGCTTCTTCTCTTCCATGCACAGAGAGGTGCCCGATGCGCACCTCTCCATGTACCAGTCCAACGGTTGCATACCCCCTACTCGGCCGGAGTACACAATGCTTCCAGCGCGGCGCGAGAAGCGTCGATACCGCCGGCGTCGAAGAAGATCTGCGGCGTCGGTGCGTTCTGCTCGATCAGGTCGCCGCCCCAACCTCCGTTGTAGCCGTCGCCGTACTTGTCGAGCGTCGCGTTCTGCATCGATGCGCCCTGTTCGTAGCCGATCACACAGAACGCCTGGCTGCCGTCCGCACCCTTCGCCTTGTTCTCGTAGACAGCGACCCAGTCCTCGTTCTTGAACGCCTCGATGTTCCGCGAGTTCGCGGGGCTGTCGGCCAGCATACGCAGCGGCAGCGTCTTGTTGATGGCGATGCCGATTTCGGCGTTCTGATCCTCGTAGATCAGTCCGTTGTAGGGCGTTTTGGAGGGAATCGAGAACCGATAGGCCCTCTTGCCGGATTTGAGTGCGATCTTGGTGATCTTCGGTTTGGTGTAGGTCGTCGCCGATTCGTCCAGATCGGACTTTTTGATAAGATAGGCAATCTTCTCGACGCCCACCCCATAGACCGTGTTGCAATCTTGCAGGATATCGCCTGCCAGATCATTGATACATTCTGCCATTGTTTTTTTTATTTATTATAAAAGGGTTAATTCGTGTTTGAAGCAAATATAGGATACGCAGGAAGGGTTCCTCCGAACTTTTCGCTGTTTTTTACCTTTTGCGTCCGGCGTAGCGCGCCGTCTCATCCTGCACCTTGACCCGCCGCTGACCGTTGTTTATATCCCTGACCGTCACGACAGGGTTCGGAAGCCGGCGCATCACGCGCTCGAACATCTGTTCCATCTGACGCATCCCCGAACTCTTCTCCGGAAGATGCCGCGTCGGAATGGCGTTGCCGCCGCTCGACACGTTCATCATCGAGAGCACCGGCCCCCAATCCACGACCGCACGGGCCGTCATCACGGCCTCGCCGTTGGACAGCCGCGCAGGGATGCTGTCGCTCGTACCCGTACCGGGGCCGGTCACAAGACCGCCGCGGGCAAATTTCGGCGTAACCGGTTTCTCGGCTTGATTCAAAACTTGGTACGCCTGCGCAATAGCGGAAAGGACAGCCGCAATCGCAGCCGCCATTTTGATCGGCCGCGCGGCATTGCCTGCAATCGCTTCGGAGATCGCCAACGCCGTATTGACACCGATATTGAACAGCGCCAACAGTTTTGCGAACTCGGCAAACTCCGCATCATCTTCGGCCAGCGTATTGAACAGATTGGCTGCCGCACCGCTGATCGTCGACATCGCCGTCAATGTGGTGTTTAGCTGATATTCGGCCTGCTCTTTGGTAATTCTTGCCGTCTCCAATTTCGCATCCTGAACCGCCATTTCACCATTGAGAACGGCCGTCTGGTATGCAACATCCGAATCATACAGAGATTCTTTCGTTGCTTCGTCCATACTCAGCAATGCCTGGTATTTATCCATAGCGATGCGAAGCTCCTCCTGCGCGATCGCCCGCTGGGCGGAGAGACGTTTCCCATTATCCTCGCTTTTCAGGTCGGAATAGTTCTCGTTCTTGACTTGCGCACGAGCCAGGGCGTCCATCTGGGCATCCATACCGAGGCGGGCCCTGATGCGCGCTTCCTCACGCGCCAACTCCTTGCGCAACGCCTCCTCGCTGTATTTTTCCTCGACGGATATTCGGTCTTTCTGATACTTTTCGTCCAGAGCCAATATCCGTTTGTTCAGCGTCTCTTTCTCTTGAAGGAGCCACGCCGCCTGCTCTCCTTCGGCGGTTTTCAGCAGGATGTCGATCTCGCTGATTCGCTTTTCTGCCGATTTTTTCGCAACCGAGTTTTGCTCAGAAATGCTTTTTAACTCGCTCTCTTTCGTCTTGGTACGCATCTGCTGGACGAGTTGGAAATAATCCTTCTCCGCTTTGAGGGCCGCATCTTTCGCTTCCTTGATGGCTTTGGCGCGGGTTTTGGCGGTTTGGGTTGCTTTTGCATCGGTTTCATTCAGACGTTCTTGCAATTCCCGCAGAGCGGAATTTTCCTGAGCCTCTAGACGTTTTAACCCCGCTTCCATTTCTGCAAGTTTGTCGTTTGTCTCAACTGAATTCTTAGTCGGTTCGGCACTTAATTTCGCGATCTCGAAATCCAACTGGGCGATGTCCTTTTTGATTCTGAACATTTCCCGCGTCTTGTCTATTGCTTCCTGTGCATATTTTGCACGTTCCGCATCCGAGTTTTTCAATTTATCGTTCGATTTCAGTCGCGCATCCGCTATTTCCGCTTCGAGTTCTGCAATCCTTACGACGCCTTCCCTGTATTTGGTGTTTCGTTCTTCCTGTTTAGCGGCTAACTCGTCGAATGTTTTTTGTAATTCATTAGCTTCAACACCTTGCCCCAAGAAGCTAATAAAACCACCTGTAAACCCCGAGCGCATTACATTTTTCGCAAGGATTTTTAACTGCGTCCAAAACGTTTTGAATTTCGATGTCGTCTCTACCATCACTTCACCCATTCTATCGACCGAATTAGTGTAGGCTGCATTCCACGCATCTGCGGCCGACATTGCTCGCTGATTTTTGTAGAATAGTTCCTCGTTCTCCTGAATACGGGCATTTACTTCCCGAATGGAAAACGATAGCGCCTGATAGCTGGCGTAGATAGCAGCAATAGCAGCTCCGATAGGCGTAGCAATGAATGCCGCCATCTGTTTAACAAGAGACCCAATGGCACCTGCTGCACCCTTAATGACATTCGTAACGCCTCCCGCATTTTGAGCCGTTTGCGCAAGTTGCAGCAAGAAATTGTTCCCAACAGGAAGCGTGTTCTGAATGGCATTCTCATAATTGCCGACATTCGAACGATAATCGCCGATTGCGGCCTCCGCCTCTTTAACGGCGTCGCGCTGCGCTTTGATATGATCTGCTAACGCTTTCCCGCTGGCGCTTTCGCGTTCGGCGGCCGATAACCTTCCATACCGCGCAATAAGGCCGTTCAGATTCGCGCGTAGTTGATTCAAAGACCCGTCAAGCTCTTTTTCGACCTTAATGTTATTTTGAATCTCTTTTTCATACTGTCTTTGTTCATCCGTCAAGGCTTTTGTGGTAGACTTCAATTCTAATTGTGCCTTTTTATAATCGGACAGCGAAATTTGGCCGGTCTCGTACTCTTTTTTGAGGTCGGCCAAAATCTTCTTATTGTCTTCAATAGCTTCGTTGGCTTTTACCCAACCCTGAACGAGTTCCTTATAATTGAAGCGAATATTAATAATCTTATCGATCGAATCTTGTGTAGCCATAATTTTGCAGTTTAATCAATTTACACTCGCATATACCGTCCTCACCGGTCGTGACGGAGTAGATGGCGAAATAGCATCCGTACACATCGAGGTAAACCCGCCGCGTATAGTCGAGATTGCAGATGTCGGCCACGGTCAGTTTGACGTAGACCGTAATCATGCGGAACTTTTTCAGGATCCGCTGGTAGGCTGCATACCGTTTCGCCACGATACCCTCCGACCCGCCGAAATACATCGTGCGGGGGAAGTATCCGTATTCGAAATACGCCAAACCGTCGGATGTAGTTATATTCAAGGCGAGAATCCGAGGTGAAGGCTCGTTATAGGTTACATCGGTGGTATTTCCGTCTTTATCCTTTTTGACATCGTAGCATGGAACTACGGCAAATGTCGTCTTGTCGTGGATGCTGTCCGTATTGTTGATGAAACGATTGGCCGAAGCCGAGAAATTCAATGATACCAATTCGTTCTCCAGCTCGATGTTCTCGTTGTCGATGGAGATGATACCCTGCGTGTTCAACATCTCGGCGTCCTCGTCGTTGTCGTAGTCGAGCGTGTTGGTCTGGGCATAATCCCCCATCGTGAACTCCGTCCCCTCCGGCCGCCAGATTTCGCCCCGATCGTTCAGAATCACTTTGCGGCTCCAATCCTGAATCGTTGCGTCGAGATGACTGTCGACGATTCGTCTGTCGGTCTGCGTGTTCGGCGTCCGGTTGTCTCCCGAGCCGACGATGCGGTAATCGTAGTCGATCGTCTCCGTCGAATTATAGAACTGATCGGGCGACATCATGCGGATCGTATTGCTATCCGAACTGTCCGGATAGGCGAAAAGTCCGGCCATTGCCATCAATGCCGACAGGAACTCCGCGTGCGTCATATCCGGCAGGTTCTCGGCAATCGGAAACGGAGAGGGAAACGATATATCGTCGAAATGGGGCGTAATGATGAACCGGGCCGAAACGAGAGTTTGATCGCCACCGTTCGTAACGAAATTTTCCAAACTCCACCAGATCACATTGTATTCCTCGACGTCGACTTCTTCCTTGTTGAATATATCCGACAAGGCGAAAACGACTCTGTTACCTATTCCGCTTCCCGAATCATAAACTGACAGCAACACCTGCTCTGTGCCATCTGTTTTGCGGCCGGCAAGACGCAATTCGACCGGTTTCGTCGCATCCTGTCGATGTCCGTTAAAAACAATAGGCCTCCCGTCATAACTAAGTATCGACACGTCTACTACTTTTGTATTGGCAATATAGAACTCTTTATATTCTTTCACCTCCGAAGGCAAGCCCTTATTTATTACATCTTCGACAACAATCCCTCTCTTATCCCATACCGTATTATCCTTTTGATAAAACAGCGGATAATATCCATTATCGCTATTCGTAAAATAGGCGGAACTTGCCTCGAACCGATCCGAGTACCAGCTATCCGGCCCTGAGTTTTTCGACACGAGCGGAATTAACAAATCATGACCGTCTATTCGACTTAGTGCAGTTTTGTCTTCTATTATAATTCCGTGGTACCGTTCTATTGCGTTTAATACGGCTTCCACGTAGATAGACGGATGCGTATATTTCCAGTATTGGCGGCTTTCTCCGGGTATGTACCAGTTACCGGAAGAGTCTTTTGCATATTCGATAAGCGATGCGCCGAAATCAACTGCGATAAAACCGGTATACGGAGAAACCGGGCTATTCCTAAGTAAATAGCTTGTATCTTCATTCCACTCGACATAATCCGCTCCCGCCACCTCGATGATCTGCTCGCGCAGATCGCGCAGCGAAGCGTCGAACAACGGCTGGAAGTTGTCGATGTTGCCCCACACGAGTGTGATGTTGATCGTGTCGGTTACGTCCGTAACCATCGCATACCCCCGCGTGAAGATCGGGAATCCGCCGAGGTAGTACGCTGCCGAATGCTTCCTGTATGCCGCCGAATCGTCCAAGATGTCGATGCGGTCGATCAGACCGAAGGCCTTGCGGTTGCGGGGTGTCAGTGGCAGATTGATCTCCGCGCTGCGGTTGCTCTGGATCACGTCGAGATCGTTGAAGACCGGCGACTGGAAGATCAGCGACGGAGTATCTTCCAGATCGCACAACTGACCGTTTATGTAGAGTTCCTTCGTCATAGCGTCAAGTGCTTTATCGAAAGTTCTACCACGCAGTCCTGCATGCAGGCATTCGTCCGCGAGATGTCGCCGTCTTCGACATAGGCGTCGATCCACACCTTCCGCCGGGCGTCGTACAGCTGCACCTCACGTCCGGAGAGAATCGATGCGCACAGGTCGAACAGTTCGCGGTCGACCAGTCCGCTATGGAGCGTATGGGTCGTGGTCGCCGTGATCGTGCGGTGGCGTTCGGGTGTCAGTTTCTCGGAGAGCGTTTCGAAGGTCTCGTCTTCGGATACGTCGTCGACGCGCTCGGTCGGATGCCAGAGAAAGTAACGCATCAATCCCGTTGCATCGCGCCAGCGCACGAACGATCCGCTGTCGCAAGGATTCACCACGACCGTCAGACGCGCGCTCTTCACGGCGCCGGTCGTGCCGCCCGTCGAGACGATCAACTGCCGCTCGCCGCCTCCGAATTCGCGGAAGAAGGTCATCGGAAGGGAGAACACGGGATCGACACGCGAATAGACCTCCCGCCGGCCGCTGTCGGCATCGGTGAAAGCGAAGTCCTGCATGGCGCCCGTATAGGAGTTGACGAGGATCTGCTCGCTGTAATCGAACGCCGGAAAGACCACGATCTTCGACGGCTGGGGCCAGCTGATCGGGGTATCGGCCTGCGCATTGTTCGTCATCGCGCGCGCCGACGCCCCTTTGAGCAGATAGAGCGGAGACGAGACAATCGCCTGCCCGTCTACTTCGAGGCTGATCGTCGTTTGCGCATTCCCGTCCTGTGCGATGATTTCGAACAGATCGTCCATCGGGAATACGGCCGAACCGTTGATGATCGAACGCACCAACGTATAGCCGCCGACTTTGACAACGGCCGCATTGTATGTCGGCGCTTCGCTGACTCCGACCGTATTGTAGTTTCTCGCCAGCGAAATGGCGGGTGTTAATCTATATTTAGGCATAATCACTGATTGTTTCATTCAACATCGTAAACACGCTGCGGTCGAGCTGCTCGGAGAGTTGCCGGTCGATGTCGTCCACGGCCGGCTGCAACAGGTCGAACAGGATCTCCGTACCGCCGCCCTCGCGGTAGAGCACCGTGCCCTTGCTCCATACGTTCGCCGCCACGGCGTAGGCGTCGATCTCCTCGATGCCGTAGAGCCCCTCTTTGGCCTGCGCCCATCGTTCGATCGCAAGGAGAAAGGCATCGAAGGAGGCGTATTGCGCCTGCACATCGCCCGCAGAATACCCCTCATCGACGCCGGCGATCCCCTGCCGGCCGACGAACGCCGCTTCGAAACCGTCGTCGTTCTGTTCGACCTGCGTTTGGAGCGATGCCGCCGTCGCGCCCGTGGCCCATTCCGGCACGCCGAGGCTGTTGACCCGCTTTCCGCTGCTGCCCGTCTTCGTTTGCAGATTCGCCACGACCTGCGTGCGCAGCGTATCGAACCGCGCTTCGCACACCTCGATGAATCGCTGCGGATCGAAATAGCGCAGTATCTTGTCGATCCTATCCATTGTTGCAGGTCGAATAGGTCATCGTCGCCTCGCATTCGACTCCGCAGACCAGCTGATCGAATCGGGCGGCGAACGGGGTGATCTTCGTGACCTGCACCTCGACTCCCCGATCCCGCAATGCCTCGAAAAACTCCGCCGAGCGGTCGATCATCTCCTCGACGATCGGCATGACCTGCGTCGCGGTATCGGGTTCCGCTTCGCCGAGGTCGCCGCAGAAGAGGAACTTCGAGGCGCGCTTGTAGACGCCATCGAGATCCGTCGGCGTGATCATCTCGAAGAATTGCCGCACGACGACCGGATACTCCGTGATCGTTCCCAGGATGTAGTTCGTCTCTTTAAGGCGGGCATAGATATACGAACCGAAGCCGCACGCCCCGGCGGCCTTGTCGATATGGTCGTTCAGCGAGTTTATCTTCACTCCCACGATACGGCGGGCCGGCGGCGTCTGCCCGACGACCCTGTACTCGTATTCCTTGTTGTCGGTCATCTTCTTTTGATTTTAGAGGTTTGTATCCTGCTGAGATTGCGCTGCTCGATCATGTCGTTCGTCGTCGACTCGAAGGCTTCGTAGACGACGCTCCACTCCATGCCGTAGACTGACGCGGGCGATACGGCGCCGTTCATGATCTGCACGTACTTGCGCACCACGGCGGCGATGCCTCGGTCGGGGCGGTCGATCTGCGCCTGCCGCTCCTCGTCGGTCGGTTCGATTTTCAGATCGGCGAATCTCTTCGAGATGGCCGCGAGCGTGTCCATGCAGTGCAGAAAGTAGCGGTACGCACGGATGAACCGCAAATCCGCGACCTTCTCTTTCGGGATGCCGAGCATTTGCGACAACACGTTGACGAAGTAATCGGTGGAGCGGTTCGTCGCGTTCAGCACCGCCAGATCGCGCATCGTCATGTGTTTCGGATCGCGGGCCGCAATACGCCTGTCCGGCAGCCACCGCCGATGCAGTACGCAGCATTCCGGTTCCGCCCGTCTCCTGATCTCTTCTGCAAACCTACGGCTTTCGAGGTTGAACAATGCCGCCCTGCCGATGATGATGTCCCGAACGGTGTCGGTCGATTTGACGATCATAATCCGAATAAGTTTGCGGGTTCGAAAATTGCCGAACAATAGTCCGGCACGGCCCCCAGTTCGACGAGCTTCGGCCGCAGGACGCAGCATTGGCGCACCATATCGTTCCAAACCTCTATGGCACGGATGCGCGGACTCGCTTCGTCCGAATATTCCCCACGCTGCACCTTCTCGCCGGCCGGTGTGCCGACCGTAGTATGCGTGCGCAGCCAGTAGAAATAGACATAGTTCGCAATGGGCGAGGTCTTGACCGCTTCGTTTCTGAGCAGCGCAACGATCTGCGGATTCTCCTCCGCCGTCTCTGCCAGTGCCTCACCCAACAGATTGCGGAGGAATCTCGGCTCGTAAATGGCGATGTAGGAGTTCGCCGAATCGATGAGTGCCTGAGCGAGCGCCGTCGGCTTGTCGTCCTTCCGATTGGCGATGCCGGAGATGTAGATCGGATCCTTTTCGAAATAGGTATTGTCGATAATCATGGAAAATGTATTTAGCGGGCGCAGGGGCGATCAAACCCCTGCGTCCTGAAATTACTTCACCGTTTCTCGGTGGCGCGGCCCAACTTGATGAGCGTCTTGGCATGTACGGGATGCACCTCATAGGCTTTGCCCTTCTCCAGCGTATTGCCGGGGCCGCCGGTTCCGTAGACCGTCACGCGATCGTTGAAGTCCACATTGGTCTTTTCTTCTTTCGTTGCCATATTCTTGTTCGTTTAACTTGTTTGACTTAGGCTGCCTTCTCCTAAGGCTCGGCAGCCGGTTTCTGCAAGGCGGCGATAATGGTCGCGAACGCGCCTTTGACGAACGCCCCCTGATCGACCGATGCGAAGTACGAGTGCAGACGCTCCTCGCAGATGACCGTGAAGAGATTCTTCTGGAAGTCGTCGTCGACCCACCCGAATTCGACGCGAATGCCTTTGTACGGGCGAACGTTCCATTTGCTCGTATCGGCAACGAGGAAATCGCCGGCCTTGACGTAGGTCGATTCCACGATCTCCACCCCGCGGATGAGCCGGAACAGCTCGTCCGAGATGTAGTGACCCGTCGAATCCTTCGTCAGGTCGATGGAGGCCCGATCCGAAGGGTTGAGCATCACCACGTCGGGATAGAAGTTCAGGTTCCGCATCTGGAGGATCGCTGCGCGGATCGCATCGGCCTTGTTCGCCATTTCGACCGTCCCGTCGAGCGCGGTGGCCGTATAGGTGGCAGCAGCCGTAAAGATGCCTTTGAGATTCACGCCCGTGCCGTCACCGGTGAGCAGCTGTTTCGTGCGTTCCTGAACGAGCGACGTGCGCAGCATGTTGTCGATCTCCGACTGCATATAGTCGAAATCGTCGCGCATCTCGTAGGAGATTTTGGCCGATACGGCCACTTTCTTCGCCGTCGACGTCTCAGGGACATACGACCAGTCCATAGCGGGCTTCAAGGCCCCCTCGGCGATGAATGCAGGAGCGCCGTTGCCGGGCTTGCGATCCACCCACGTGATATTGGGCGAGTTGGTCGAGCCCTTGAACAATCGTTCTACGACGCGCGTGTCTTCGCTCGGCGCGTAATGGATAGTGCGGTCTACTTCGGTGTTGAGCGCTGCAACCGCCGCGGTATTGGCCGCCACGGTGATCGTCGTAGCCGCCGCTTTGATCTCCAGTTCGAGCGCCGTATTGCGTTTCTCCGCGAAAGCGCGTTTCGCCTCGTCGCTCGAAAGGAACGCCTTGATCTGCTCGCGGATCGTGCGGCCCTTGCCGGCTCCGCCGCTCATCGAACGGCGGATCTCGCTCCCCTGCTCCTTGAGAGCCTTCTCGATCTCCGCGATCTTCTCGGCCGACACGCCCAGTTTCCCGAGCGACGATTTTACCGACTCGACGATCTCTTCCTCCGATTTGATCCCCTCGGCCAGCATTTCGAGCTGGTCGTTGATGTGCTTGCCGAGCAATTCCATGCCCTTGCGATCCACATCCGAGAACTCCCCGCTGTCGGGCAGTTCGAATTTCTTGAATTTGAATGCCATGTTTTTCAGTTTTTGATTTGACCTAATTTTTCGAATACCGAACTGCGTGAAGTGAGTGGCGCGGGGGCCGGCTCGGCTTTGAACATCGACAGTATTCTGCTGTGTACTTTTTCGTATTCATCGGGCGCGGTCTCCCGTAATGCCTTGACATATCGTTCCATGTCGTCCAAGGCTTTCATGTCGCCGATATACTCCGTGTGCTCGTTGGCGCCGAAGGTGACGACCGAAATCTCGTGCAGAATAATCTCCTTCACGATCAGGCAGTCGAGGTCGGGATCGTAATCGCATTTGTCCCATACATACCGATAGCCTATCGAGAACTGGTTGAGCACCCCTTCGTGCATCTGCACCCATGCGCGGCGAGCGTCCGGCACGGCATCGAAATCCGAGAGCTGCACCGTGGCGTATCCGCCGTCGTCCTTCTCCTCGATCGACAGGATACGGCCGATCGGGTTCTTCGTCTCGTGCTGCCACAGGAATTGTATCTTCCGGTTCGTCGCAGACGCCGGCCCGCGCTCCTGAATACTCTTGCTGATGCAACCCTTCATCAGCATGTCGCCGTCCGAATCGACCGTTCCGAACGAACAGAACTTCACGAGAATGATGTGTTTCTCCTCGTCCACGACATCGGCCTTCAATATCGGCGCTTGCTTGAAAGCCCCGCCGCGGCTCATGACTTTTTTATACAGTAGTTTGTCCATTATTCCAGAATGTTTGCAATGATGTTTTTCCCCTGTTGCTCGGTAATGAGACCGGAGGCGATCGCGTTGTTGGCAGCCGTCACGGCCGCCGTCAGCGAGTCGGCATACAGCCGCTTCGCTTCCTGGAAGATCGACAGGTGATCGAAATAGGGAACGATGCGGAATCCATCGAACCCGTGCGCCGCGTTCAATACCTCCGATATTCGCTCTGCATCCGGTTTGATCGCATCGTTGTACAATTTGACCTCGGCCGCCGTAAGATTCGCATAGGTCGTACCTTCGGTGTCGATCAGTACATACGGCACTTGATAGGCATCGGCGATCTCCTTCTTGGCATTGCGCTGCACCTCCGTGAGATTCATGTCCTTCATGTTGGCCGAAATCTGCACGAAAGCAGCCTTCAATCCGGTCACGATGTACTTATATTGGCCCTTCATCACGCCGTATCGCCGCAGGGCCGCTTGTGCCTGCTCCCGATCCTCCTTGTTCTCCGGCAACACGGATGTCCGGAAATCCTCGCTATTCAACGAGATGATACCCAATGCCCCTCTGTTGATGATGAGTTCGTTCTGCGCCTCGAATGACGACACGAAAGGATTGACGGCGTTCTGTAAGGCTGACAGACGCGACTGCGATGCTCCGAAGATATTTGGATTATAGGCCGAATCCCGCACGACGAACATCTGATCCCGATCGACACGAATTTGATAATCGTTGATCGAAACCATATAATAATCGATCTGCGGATCGGGCCGGAAACCGGTGAATTCGGAGGTCGTCACCTCCTGAACAAGCGGATTCGGAATCACGTAGAATTCGTAGGCCGTGGGCACACCGACCGGCTCCCAGCGAAGAATATAGGCTTTTCCGTAAATATCCTTGAAGGCTTCGATCATCGCCGTGAAATCCTCGATCGTTTGAAAGTCATTCGGATGCTTCCACCTGTTCAGTTCCTCCGTGCGACCTGCAACCTGGCGAGCGTCGTCCGACGGATCGACAGCCCACCAGCGGGCGTTGCGAATTGCCGCGGATTTCTTGGTCACGACCGAAAACAACGCGCTGCACCGAGCGTAAGCGATAGTCTGTCCGGCAACGGTGTCGCAGTCGATCGTACTACCGCTGCCCAATCCCATTGCCGAGAGAAAATCGCGCACAGAGACGAACCGCTGTTCCTCCGCTGTCGGAGTTCCGCACTCCGATTTCGTCGTCAAGTCCTGACTCTTACTTCGCCACTTCAAGCTGAATCTCATTGCACATAGCCTTTGAAGCAAATGTAAGGGCGATAAAAGAGGGTTCTCCGAACTTTTCGCTGTTTTTTCATTTTCGGCGGTTGCAGACCCAATAGAGATACTCCATTACAGCGTATCGGGCCGCATCCCACAAGTGATTGAATTTGTCGATCGGCTGGTTGATCGTAATGCCGTTCACCGAATCCCACACATAGGAATTGGCCTCGGTTTGGAAATTACGGCTGCGGACGATATGAAGGCGGAACGATTTGACCATGTGAATTCCGTCCGTTACGGAACCGGCATATTTCTTCGCCTTCACCACGCTGAGCCCGCGCAGCAGCAGGCCGTCGACCATCGATTCGGGATTTTTAGCGTATTTGTCCGCCGAGTCGGCGAATATGGGCATCCGCCCGACCACCCCCTCGATCGCATCGTAGAGCAAGGCCGGATCGGAGCAGGGTGCATAAAACTCTTCCTTCATGTATAGATCAAGCCCCCGAAGCCCCAGACGGACGAGCGCCGTAGGATCGTTCGTAAATCCGAAGTCAAGGCCGAACACGACCCTTTCCAGGTCGGACGGAAATTCATCGATCCAGTCGATATTCGGATAGACAAGACCCTCTTTCGCTGCACGGATTCCCAATCCATAGACTTTCCATCGCCACTCGTCGGCCGTGCCCGCAGCAATGTTCGCCGGTGTAGGTTCATAGGATTCGATTTCTCGTATGACCCCAGGCGGGCAGAACGGATTGTCTTTGTATGTCGTGTGCGTAAAATAGGTGTGCGGCTGCCCTTCCAGTTCGAAGGCCCAATGTTCGGTATATTTGGGATTCCAGTCGCCGATGACCATCGTCGTGCAGCGCATCGTGATATTTTTGTACTGCTGCTTCGAGATGTCGTCCAGCATCTCGTTGATGTAGATGATGTCGCAATCGTATCCTTCACGGCTATCCATTCTGTCCAATCCGCGGAAATGGATCACGGAGTTGTTGATATAGTAGTCGGGATGTTGATTCTCGCTGCGCATCGCATCGGGATCGTAGACGCCGCGCAGGGTCAGTTTCTTGCGGAAATCGGCAAGGGTGATCTCCTTGCAGGCCTGCAACGTATTTCGATATACGAAGATATTGAGCGGGGATAGCGCGAGCGTACAGATGTCGTACAGAAAATCGAAGGCATCGTAGGTCTTCCCCGAACGGCTCGACCCTTCATTAAAAATCTTCAACACCGCATCCTGTTCCCTGTACTGCATGTACCGATACATGAGGTAACGATACACTTTCCCCCGATAGGTGCGGATGTCAGGCAGACGATGCATCGGCAGGCGGTGTTTTTTCGATCGACAACGCATCCTCCGCGTCTATTTGAATGACGACGGGAGCGACGGCAGGATTTTCTATCTTTCCGGATAGTTTCACCTCCTTCGGCGCTGCGTAACCCAACATGTTCATGATGCTGTCGAGACTCTTCTGCTTGTCGTAGCACTCGATCTTCACGAACTCCTCGACAATCTCATCGCCATTCGAAGCGATCCGTTTGACCTGTTTGGTATTGATCGACTTTATACATGCCTTCTCATCGTCCGTGAGCGACTCGAACTCTTTAAGCGACATCCAGCCGTTACGAATGCGGGTCGCATCCGAAAAGGCGATCTTCTGGTGCTCGCGGATGATCTGCAAGGCCGAGATGCCCGCAGCCTCGGCAAGGTGAGTTTTCAGATATTCGATCCTCGCTGCAACCTCGCGGTTTTGTAATAGCAGATAGGCATTATTCCATACCGTGTTATCGCTCATGTTCGAACATCTGTAAGCATAGCGATATGCCTCGGACGCATTACCGCATTCGAGGTACTTATTGCAAAACTTTTCCTGTTTGATCGTGAGCTTGCTCATATATGCAAAGATCGCCTATCGGGGAGACGATTCTTTCAACTTTTCGCTCTTTTTCATTGCCCGGTATAGCGGTATTGTAGGTGTGCATGTAAATCATGCCACTCTTCGATCAGTCGGGGATGCCGTTCGACAAATGCCTCCCACTCGATGCGGCGCAGATAGATCCGCCCGTTGCGGACGACTGTGCCGAGTGTCCGATCCACTCGAATCGATTTCCATATCCATCGTGTCGAAATGCCGTACTCATCGGCTGCGGCCTGAATTGAGATAAAATGGTTCATTGCAAATCCCGAATTAATTACTACCTTTGTTCTTGGGTGAGGGGTGATCTTTCGGGATCGCCTCTTTTTATATCAAACAGTTCACCTGTTCTACTTTCCGGAATATTACATCCGTCCCATCCTCTCGTTCGTACCAACGACAGTTGCCTGTCATCTCGTTGTAAGAGCAATTGCCAAAACGCGCACAATCCCGACATGCACATCCCTCTTTATTTCGATCATACCCTACAACCTCTACGGTCTCGCCTTCATACACGAACCGCTCGCCGACCGGACGGGAGTAACGTTTTTCATCTCTGGGTTTCATGGCTTCCCTACCTTTCGAGTTTCACCTCCTCGTCCATTCCGACGATACCCCGCCGGCGCAGACGCTTGATGAAGTTCTTCATGTTCAATGCCTGCTCATAGTAACAGTCCTTTTCGACCTTGACACGCGATTTGCGGTCGCTCTCGACCTTCATGTTCTCAGGATTCAGCCACGAATCGGCCGACACCTCCACTTCCGCTCTCGACGCTGTCCGCGTAACCGTATTGAATTTATAGAGGGTATGACCGGGCACCCGAACCAGTTGCCCGATCAGTTTGTATTCGTTCTGCTTTCGTTCGACGGCCTCGATCTGCGCTTTGGCTATCTTATCGTTCGTCACGCCGTCATGTGGAGTCAAGATGTCCATCGTTCTATTCGTTTTCGTAAATCGGTCGCCAGCCGATAACGACACCGTGATGTCCGAGCGTATTACTGAAATAAGAGTCATACCAATATCCAACGGAATACATAGTTTCGTCATTCCCAACAAGTTGTATTTTCAATAACACGTCCTTGCCACGCTCGGGTGAATCCTTCGGATTGCGCCAGCGGAGCAGTTCGTTCCGTTCACTCATAGCACCTGCAACAAATCCACGTCTTTCCAGCATAGATAGATATCCCAATCTGACCGGAAGCATTTCGTCAGGATCAAGGGGGGGGGCGATTACGGCTTCTTTTGCCCGTTCTTTAATCGTTTTCATATTTCGTTCGGTTTATAGCGACCTTTTTATTCCGAAGTAAAAGTCCTTTTTCTACCAGCCTTAAACAGATAGGGGGAAGCCCAACAACTATGGTGTGCTCCGGAAAACCCGAAAGTTCGAGCGTGTTCAGTCCCTATCACCGACGGCGACACATAATCTTTACCTTTCAGGTAGGATATTATCCACTCTTCGCTTTTCGTCAGTTTCATATCTCATCCAATTTTTGGATAAATGATCTCAAATCTTCACACAGCGCAGGGTGGCAATCCCTGCCGATCCCGCCACAATCGTCCTTGTATTTGCATGAGGATTTGAATGCCTCTATTGCCTTTTCACGCATCCGTTCCTCGGCCTCCTGCTCGGCGATTTCGACACACTCAACCGCTCGGCCCCTCATCATGGAAGGTGCTGCATCACGGCTATTGCCAACGGCATATTTTTCAATAAGCTCTTTTGCTTTTTGGCTTTTCATCATTCATCTCCTTTCAGCATTTCGGGGTTGTCGTGGATATTCCCGATGACCCACATCTGATATGAATCATCAAAGCAATCGGAGATTTGAAAAACATCAACGTCCCCAAAGTTCACGACGAAACATCCGTTTTGCCATTCGACAACTCCGACGCTTTCAAATTTGTCGGTAAGGACGTCGCCCTCATAGACCTTTCTCGTGTTCTTGTCTTTCATCCCCGTGTATTGGCCGACGGTAGCGGGATCGACCTCCCATACGCAGGGGTACGATGCAATGAAATGCCTTACCTCGCCTTCGCAAAGGCCTTGATAGTAGAACCCTGTTACCCAGCCATCAGCAGGGCCAGTTTGTGTATTGTTGTCGAGGCGCTTGCCTCTGAATTTAATTTCTCTCATATTCACATTTGGTTTTACCGGTTATCACCGTTCCCGTCGATCACACCGCGTTCTTATCGGTGATTTCACCCACTTCTGTCATCAGTCCGAACAACATGTAGGTGTCATGCTTGCAACGCTCCATGCAGGTTGTCATCGCCTGCTCTTGATACTCATTCAATGATATCCTCGCTATTTTGTCCTATTGAAAATTTCAAACAACCGATTATAAATCTCTGCAAAGCGTTTTCGCTGTTCTGTATCGGTCAATGTATTTGTGAACTTATGGGCGACAATCCGTTTCCTCTCATCCCATATTATTCGGGCCTTATCGACGCCGGGGACAAAAAAGATATTCGGATATTTGCGCCATTGGATCAATGTGCCAGATTTAACCATCGTGAGTATCTCTGCCGGAAGCGTCTCTTTCGTCGCTTCGACAGAAAATATTTTCCCTCGTTCTCGTTCGATTGCATTCTTCGTTTTTTCGATTTCTGCCTGTAAACGTCGGAGTGAATCATTCTGTCGATCCCATTTATCGAGTGTTGACCGACCGTTGCGCTTATCATTCAATGGTTGACCGTTAGATTGTTTAACACAATTGAAATGGTTTAGCAATCTGTTATCGAAGATCTGCTGTTTCTTTTTCAGCGATTCTTCGAGGATTTCAAGGCGTTTTGTCGATTTCATTGCATCCATCATATCTGTAATTATTTCGAGATTTTGCGAGAATCTCGCTATTTCACCAATTCGAACTCATAAGCCACGACCCACGGATTGCGTTTCCACGTTCCCCGTCCGGACACCTTGTCGATCAGCGAAGCGAAGGCTTCGCGGGGAGTGTCAAACCCATCATCGCTATTTCCAAAAAGGCCGTAAACTTCGTATTTGTCGTACTCTACATCCCCTAAGATACCCTCCTTCATGCAATCCTCCTCCGAAATATCCTGCAACCGTTCGCACTTGATTCCGGTGATGCGGATTCGGTGCGGCATAAGGTCTGCACGGACAAACTCCTTGTTGCTCCACCCTGCAAGCTTAACAACATCATCTGTATGTTCTATTCTATACGCTTTGCATAGCCTATCATCATACTCTTGGCCGACGACAATATTTCTGACATAGAAATAGCTTTCCGCAATGGCAATGAGTTCACCGATCTTGTAGCGGGTTTTCACATGATGAATATCTACACCCTGAGTGGCGAATACGAGATATCCGTCGTCATAATAATACGAATCGGAATCAGTCACCATCTGTTGAAGATCGGAGTTAAATTCGATTCGTCTCGTCATGGTCTTTCGGCCCTCAATGACCGCCTGCGTCAAGCCGTAGCGGTCGTTGAACATAATCTTTTTCATCCTTTATAGTTTTTGAATTCCACACTCTTGAAAATCGCCCGATGATTGCACCAGCGGGCCAACCGTTTCTGCTCATTTGTCGGCTCGACGTTATTATCGAAATCCCTGTATGGCTGGGCGAACGGGAGTACTCCCAATTTGCGCAAAGCATTGATTCGCTCCAATGCATCATCGACATCTTGAATCAGGCAGTAGACAAAAATCCGATAAGGCTTAACACCTCGACGTCCCAATTCTTTCACACACTTGGCTACCGGTTCCATCTGTGACATCCGGTCACAGGCGAATCGTATCTGATTCATCCATTTCACGCGGGACAACAAGTCGAGGATGAAGGCGTCGTCGCAAGCCCGACGTGCATCCAGACCTTGATTGAAATCTACGGAGATACCCATACGGACGATCTCCTCGATCTGTTCCAACCCGAAGTCCGACGCCAGCACATTGTTGTCGAGCAGCACGGCGCGCCGTTTGTCGCCGATGAATTCACGAAGCGGCGATGCCGGACGGATCGAGCCCTCCTTATGCGGAACGATGCACCACGGGCAGCGGTTCACGCATCCCCGCGTCAGAAAGCCATAGGCTTCGTCCACTCCGTACAGCGAATAATCCGGACAGTCGGGCGTGAAGGTGAAGACCTTCGACATGTATACCCGATCGTAATGCCCGAACATCGGGTCGGCGAACTCCACCCTATCGCCCTGCGACTTATGCCACGCCGACAACTTCATCAACGCGAGATTCGGGAAATGATGCCCGTCGACATCTACAAGGCCTATTTTCTGCATCGTTCGTATTCGTTTATCGTTTCGAATATCCGCAGCGCCACCTGCGGGACTATGGCGTTGCCATAGGCTTTGATCGACTCCCTGCACCATGCCGGAAAGGTAATTCCGTCCAGTCCGGCGGAAAGCCCATCATCTGGGCCACATATCGGGGATTCAGTCGGGAACCCTTCCCAATTCGAGACGGATGCGAAATCATGACGTCGTGGACGACTCCGCTCGGCTTGACTGGGTGGAAGACTGGAATTTATAGCATCGTTGACCGTCGGCGTCGACAACAGCCCCATCCGCGCTGCAAGCGCGAGCGTCGGCCGGGCAGTCGCACCCTTCGACAGGCTCCTGTTCACACGCCCGCTCCCGCAATCCGACGCGACCGGTGTCGGCGGCATCGCCGGCGGCAATGGCTCCGAACCGCTCTTGCCATGAACTTTCAGCCCTTGTGTCACCACGGTGGGCAACAAACCATGTTCTGTATCGCAGGCGGGGGAGCACCGACGCCCGCAGCTGGTATAAGGTACGCTTGCACCTCGTATCCTGCCGCCTCCAAATCAGCGCACACCTGCTCGAAAACCATTCCCTGCGACCAATTAACGATTCCGAGAACGTTCTCGCCCACGACCCAGCGCGGTCGAACAGTCCGAACAACTCCGAGCATTGCGGGCCAGAGGTAGCGGTCGTCGGCCGTACCCCTGCGTTTGCCCGCGAGGCTGAACGGCTGGCACGGGAAACCGCCGGTGAGCACGTCGACGCGGTCGCGCCAAACGGTAAAGTCTGTTGTTCGTATGTCTTCATATTGTTCCGATTCGGGAAAATGATACTTCAATACGCGCCGGCAGAACGGGTCGATCTCGCAGTTGAAGACGTTCGTCCAGCCGGCCCACGCGGCCGCCAGGTCGAAGCCGCCGATGCCGCTGAATAGGGAGGCGTGGGTCATGGTCATTCGCATAATCCGTAATAACTCATGCAGCTCGTAGCCGTGTCGTCGTCGAACAAACTGCCCGTCGCGTTCTGCCACTCGACATACCGCACGACATCGCGGATGTATGGGTATTTGTTACCGCTGCTGATTGCATGGGTCGGGATCTTACTCGATCTGAAAAACGTGGATCGCAATTCATTTTCGATTTTTGCAATGTAGTCGATCCGCTCAGGGGATTGCCGAACAAGACTGAGAATGTCCCGATGATTCGTCATCACACACGGCCAGCAACCGACACGCTTGTATCCCATCCGGTAGAGCGGGTTCGGCTCCAACCCTGCGGCAAGGATATAATCTATCACCTGCTGTGCCGACCAGTCGAACACGGGCCGCAACAGATCATCAGCGAACTGCGCCCGAAATGCTCGTACCTCCTTGCCTCGATAGGAATGTCGTTTCGGTCGGCCGTTTTTGTCATAACCGTAAGGCTCGAAATAGTACTTGAAATACGTGCATTGGGCTTGCATTTTGGCCCGCGCCGATGATTCCGCTGCTCGAATGCCTTGAATTATCAGCATATTGTCTTTTACCTCGTCGAGTACATAGTCGATCATCGGCTTCGTTTTAAGTTCCTCTGTACAAAACCGTGCATAGGCAGAGGGCCAACGCTTTTTCTGCCGCGCGAGATCGACCATCCCGTCGTACTTCTTCGACTTCAATGTTACCAAGTCAAGATGCAGCTTGTCGGCGATGCGGTGGATATACTCGTAGGTCAGCGGGTGTTCCCAACCCGTATCACAGAACACCGTCGTGAAATTATTGGTGATATGCTCCCGCGTCCAAAGCAACGCCGCAAGGCTGTCTTTACCGCCTGAAAAGGATACGATGACTTTCATGGTTTTATCTCGTTTAGTACTCCACCGCTTCCCTGCGATCGATGAAGAAATGAATACCCGGTGCACATTCGCTCCACCTGTTATCGTCGAAATCCGGAACTTCCACAGTAGCACCGACAGTGTAGACGAAGTCTTTGTCATGGTCGGAACGAACGGTATCCTCAGTTGCCTTGGTGCCGTCCATGTTCTGAATCTCCATGACGTATGCTTTATCGCAACGGCATTTGTGTCCCGTTGCCGAACTGCGCCGTGCATCTTCCGGAATTCGTAATTTTACGATATGCCCAGAGGCTTTTTTCCAACCGATGAAACTACCCTCAGTCGGACATGATAGATAACATCCCTTGGCACCGCGCAGGTCGGCATCGCGCAGGTCGGCGCCGTACAGGTTGGCACCGCGCAGGTCGGCACCGCGCAGGTCGGCGCCGCACAGGTTGGCACCGCACAGGTTGGCACAGCGCAGGTCGGCATCGCGCAGGTTGGCACCGCGCAGGTCGGCATCGCGCAGGTTGGCACCG
>ENA-OOXJ01000466-OOXJ01000466.1-human-gut-metagenome-genome-assembly--contig:-NODE-466-length-34565-cov-7.164764_pt1 | contig 34565 bp, 41 predicted proteins | sample MGYA00241587_ERZ501343 | MGnify/ENA primary metagenome ERZ501343 (study PRJEB25962, sample SAMEA2042918) | human gut metagenome | biome: human gut; feature: human-associated habitat; material: faeces... | reverse complement strand
GCTTTGAAATTATATCCAGTTCAAGAGCGAAGCGGTCAAGATGCCCCCACAGGTTCTTGATGGCCGCTTGGGTGCTATACCCTTTCCCACAACCATCAATGGTTTCTTGCATTTGGTAGGATCGCAGTTGCTTGTAAGGTTTGTTCACATACGCTGAACAATGCTTGAACGCTGAACAGAGGGAAGAACGGTTGGATTCCCCCAGCTTCGGGGCCTTCTTTTCTTTCCAGAGGTCAAAAAGCTGTTGAAGGGTGATCTTGGCCCGGTCAACATCCCAAGGATCACGGTTGTATTCAGCAAGCATGATGTTCCCGGCTTCACGGGTTTCAGCATAGCCGATAATGTCATAGATGGGATGGCCTTTGTCATTCCAACCTATGGTTTTCTTCACAATGTATGGGCGGCGGCGTTGGCCTGATAGCTTTGCAACCGTTCCATACCCGTTTGGATTTCGCATTATATCACCTGAACTTTCAAAATTGGGTATGGCAAAGCTAAACCCCATGTGATATAATGTTCAAAGGCGTTTGAAACATTAACTTCAAAAGGGTTTGTTTCGCCTGACCGCTTCCGGTGTGCAAGACCGGGGGCGGTCATTTTTTTTTTGCATTTGTTCCATATCCGTTCCGCTTAAAACCCTTGCGGGGTGTGGCTTTGAGAGAATGGAACACTTGGAACGGATATTATATTACTTCAAAGAGTAGATAAAAAAATATAAAAGAAAAAGAGTATATAGAGAACCGGCGTTTTATCTGTTCCACCTGTTCCAAAGCCTTGATTTTCCTGTGTTTTCAGGGATTGGACGGCGGAACGGATGTGGACAGATCAACCTTCGTCAAATACAGAGCCATAGGAAATCTTGGTCATGGTGATTTCGCTATCATTATATTCCAACCACAAATCATTCACACCGCAATAGAAGGCCCGATAATACGAACCGGTATCATTGATATTGGTGTTGGAATATTTCTTCAAATTAAACATTGGAAGAAAATCATCCTTGCTGGAATAGGAAAATTTATCGTACAAAGTAACCCGCTGAAGGTTGTCATTGTTGAAGCTATATTCATTATTCCCATAGTACAAAGTACGAATGGGAAAGGTTTTTCCGCTGGCCGTGGTATAGTTCCAATCTTCGGTTCTATCAGGTTCACCCAACTGTTCAATAAGTTCGGTTTCACTAATGTTTTTCTTGTCCTTCACTTCATATTGAAGTGCGTCAAAGACTACCGGAACAGTTTCCTTATTTGTGCTTCCGGGATTGTTTGTCATTTGGCTGACCCCAACCCCAATGCCAACGGCAAGAGCGACTACAACAATCAAGACGGGGATTAGGCAACCCTTCTTTTTCATAACAACCATTCCTTTCATTTATCTTACATCACTTTGGAAGGCCACGGCCTTACCAAGAATGATGATATGATCCAACTGTTCCCCGGTATAAACCAAATCTTCATAGTTAGAGTTTTCAGCCTTTAGGATCAATAGATTTTTTTCGGGATAGTAATTCACCCGCTTTAGGGTTGCTTCATCATCAATGATAACAGCGGCAATTTCGCCATTGTTCACCATTTCCTGTTTTCTGATGAACACAATATCCCCGTCATAGATTCTGGCCCCGATCATGGAATCACCCTTGGCCTTCAAGCAGAAATCAGCATGAATGTTGGTACCAGCTTCCACATACAGTTCCTTTTCTTCGTTTGCCATGATGGGTTTACCGCAAGCAATGTCACCGAGCAGGGGAAAACGCTTTGTAGAGATTGGGATGATGTTATCAAACTTCATTTGTGGCTGTGAAGGTTCAACCGCCACAGATTTATTGATACTTTTCAACCAATCATTCCGGTTCGGAATGTCTGATCTTCCCATGAGGTAATCCAAATCAACATTGAAATAGTCAGCAATGGTTTCCATTGATTCAAGGCCCGGTTCCCGTTCGCCCCGTTCATACATATTTACACTACTTTTGGAAAACCCGAGCTGATCCGCCAAGTTCTGTTGAGATAGGCGGCGTTCGGTTCGTAACTGTTTGAACCGATCAGAAAACTTCGGCATAAGTGCACCCCTTTCAGAAGTCTTTCTATATTCCATTATACACATTATGTGCACAAAGTCAATCCGTCGATGTGCACAATTAGTAACACATTTCTTTGTGCACAATTTGTGCTTGAATAGCCTTGACATTGAGCACATATCGTGTATAATGATAATCAGACGAGCACAAAAGGTGCACAACCTGAAAGGGGTACATGAGATATGAGCAAGTATTATGAAGTTCGTTTTTATACAAAGAAGGGCGGGGAAAAAAGCTGGATAATCCATGTTGAAGCAAAAACCGCCAAAGAAGCCAAAGAAATTGCAATTCATAAATGGGCTTGTGACAGGCGCTTCAGCGGTATGCACCAATTTGGGATCAAGGTTCGCCTTCTTAAAGCTGATGAAGAATTTCGTTGGCATTACTTCGCACTGATCGGAGAAGGATGTTTCAATTCTTAAAGCCGAAACGGGCCTTCAGGCCCGTCCACCGGAACCGCCCCACCGGTGCTGATGATGGCAGGGCAACAGCGACAACATGAGCGTTCCCGGTTTATGGGTTCGGGTATTGGGTATCAATCCCCATGTAAAAGGTATGACCGCCCGGAAATTGCTTGTTGGGGCTTTGGCTGTTTTACTTCTGAAGAAAGGATGTGCAACGAATGAGTGTCGGAAAGAAACTTCGGGAACTGCGAGGGAGCAGAACCCAAGACGAAATTTCCAAGGAACTTGGAATTACCAAATCTTCTTACGCTATGTATGAGCGTGACGAACGGGTTCCCCGTGATGAAGTGAAGGTTCGCATTTCCAATTTCTTTGGTGTTTCCGTTCAGGAACTTTTTTTTAACTAAATCGAGCACATATAGTGTTCAATAGGAGTAAGCACTATGAATGATCTTCGACACTACGCCGGGGAACTGGAACAGATGCAATCCCTTCCGCTTGAAATCAAAATCCGCATGACGAAAATGCGGATTCAGCAATGGGTTTATGCCTTTAGTGGTGAAGCCTATATCAGTTTTTCGGGCGGTAAGGATTCCACGGTTCTGTTAAACATTGCCCGTGAGGTATTCCCCAATCTTCCCGCCGTGTTCTGTGATACTGGTTTGGAATACCCGGAAATCCGGGAGTTCGTCAAAAGGTTTGAAAATGTGGTTTGGCTGAAACCACAGATGAACTTCCGTCAGGTGATCCAGAAATACGGTTATCCTTTGATTTCCAAATCAGTTGCAAACACCTTGCGGGGTGGACACGAACCGGGTTCTTACCGGTGGAAAAAGCTACATGGGGAAGTGTTCCTGAAAAACGGAAAGCCTTCCAAATTCAACTGTGTGAAGTGGCAATTTCTATTAGATGCACCTTTCAAGGTTTCTGAACAGTGCTGTGATGTGATGAAAAAGCGCCCATTTCACAAGTACCAAAAAGAAACTGGACAAATGCCCATCGTGGCGACAATGGCTGATGAATCCATGATGCGAAAAAATTCATGGATGAAATACGGATGCAACGCCTTTGATCGTGCTTCCGGGCCGCAATCCCGCCCAATGTCATTTTGGACGGAACGGGATGTTCTGGAATATCTGATTAAGTACGATGTTCCTTATGCGTCTGTTTATGGCGATATTATCGGCTTGATGCCCGATGGAACAATCATTCCTATGCAGGAACTTCAGAAGATGGCAAAAGAATGTGGAATCCCGGAAGAAGCTGAATTGAAAACAAGCACTTGTGATCGTACCGGTTGTATGTTCTGCGGTTTCGGATGCCACCTTGAAAAACAGCCTAACCGATTCCAGCGTATGGCCGAAACCCACCCTAAACAGTATCAATTCTGTATGAAGCCATGGAGTGAAGGCGGTTTGGGGCTGGATGAAGTTTTGAATTATATCCATGTGGATCATTAAGAAAGGAGTAAGCGCAATGACCACCTTTGCAGAGCGTTTGAAGAACGCTATGGAACAGGCCAACATGAGCCAATCCGCCCTGTCTGAACAGGCCGGGGCTTCCAAGGCCGCTATCAGCCAATACCTTTCCGGGAAGAACACCCCCGGCCCTGACCGTATCAAGGCCCTTGCCGATGCAACCGGCGTTTCCTTTGATTACCTGATGGGTTATGGAGCCGCCCCGGTTGCTGAACCGCCCATCAAGAAGATCAGCGTGAAGGAAGCCGCCCGGTGCATGGGAAAATCTGATCAGTTCGTCAGAATCGGCCTTCAGCGTGGCCTTCTTCCCTTCGGGAACGCTGTTCCCGGAACCGGCGCTTGCTGGAATTACTACATCAACCCCACCAAGTTCCGTGATTATGTGGGTGCTGATCAGTTCAATTCTTTCTTCGGCCTTACGGCCTGAAAGGGGAACACCGATGGATAACACCCGTGATGAACTGTTGGATTTGATCAGGAACGCCACCAACATTGATATGATTTGCTTCTTCGCCATTATCTATGTGGTTGCGCCCGATTCCCCCCCCTACACGCCTATCGCCACCCGTGGCGAACTGAAGAAGGCAATTAAGCAGTTGCGGAGCGCCCAGCATAGCCCGGATTGCCCCGCTGAAATGTCTGAAGGCTTTGAAACGGCGATTCAGTACATCCGCCGTGAATGGCTTCACCAATGAAAGGATGGTTTATATGCTTCAGATCGGAATGATCGTTAAAATCTTGCCCGATGCGGAATACAGCGGCAAGTTCACCGGCTACATCGGCAAGGTGAAGAATTACTTTTCGCAGAACAAGAAGGTTGGCGTGGAACTTTTTCAGCAGACAAATGACGCAAGTTCCAAGGGCCTGTTTTGGTTCTCTGAATCCAAGGTGGTTGCGGCGGGTAGTCTGCCTGATGCCATGATGGAATATATCAAGGCCGATCTTAACGCCACCTTTGGCGTTGCAAATCACATCCGCCGTTCCCGTCAGACCGGCCTTCCGCAGATCAAGAAGGTCATTTATAGCGGCCCCAAGACAATCATTCTGTGGGCCGACAACACCAAAACCATTGTTTCCTGTGGGGAAGCGGATTCCTATGACTACTATTCCGGTTTCTGTGCCGCTGTGGTCAAGAAACTGTTTGGTTCCACCACCCACGCCAAAAAGGTTTTGGGTGATTCCATTCAGATCAATGATTAACCTGTTTCAGCACCAACAACAGGCCCTTGATGAAACCGAGGGAAAAAACCGGGTGGCCTATTACCTTGATATGGGCCTTGGGAAAACCTTTGTTGGTTCCGAAAAAATGATGAAGCTGAACAAGCGGATCAATCTGGTGGTATGTCAATGTTCAAAGGTTCAAGACTGGATTGAACATTTTCAAGACCACTACACCCGGAATTGTGTGTTCGACCTGACCAACCCCAAAACTTTCAAATGGTTCTTTGAACAGGTTCAGCATGAAGTTCCAACCCTGATGATTGGCGTGATCAACTACGAACTGACTTTCAGGCGGAATGTGCTGAAAACCCTGACCGGCTTCACGCTGATGTTGGATGAAAGTTCCCTGATCCAGAACGAGAACGCCAAACGGTCAAAGTTCATTCTTGGGCTGAAACCGGATAATGTGATCCTTCTGTCAGGCACCCCCACGGGCGGCAAGTATGAAAATCTGTGGAGCCAATGCCAACTGTTGGGGTGGAAGATTTCAAAAGAACTGTTCTGGAAGCAGTACATTCAAACGGAATGGGTTGAAACCGATGGATTTTGGCGGCAACAGATTACCGGCTATAAGAATGTTGACCGGCTGAAGATAAAGCTGGCCGAACATGGGGCCGTTTTCATGACTACCGAACAGGCCGGGATTAGCCTTCCAAAACGAAACTGGATCAAGGTCAAAACCCGCCCTTCACCCCTTTATTGGAAGTTCTGGAATGATCGCTATATTGCGATTGACAGCACCAACCTTGGTGAATTTGAACTGGATGCGGATTTCTACGGTTCCAATGCCCATTGTAAACGGGAATTGATTGGTGATACCAGCTTGACCCGCCGCCTTTACGCCCGTCAGCTTTGCGGCCTATATAACCCGGCCCGTTATGAAGCCTTCCGGGATTTGGTGAACAGCACGGAAGATCGCTTGATTGTGTTCTATAACTTCACGGAAGAAATGGAACGCCTGAAGGGGATTGCCAAGGGCCTGAACCGGCCTGTGTCTGTTCTTTCTGGTGAAGAAAAGAACTTGGATGCTTACCGCTACCAGCACAACAGCATTACCTTTATTCAGTATCAGGCCGGTGCAATGGGCGGTAACTTCCAACTTGCCAACAAAATCATTTACTTCAGCCTTCCCCAAGGTTCTGAACTGTGGGAGCAATCCCAAAAGCGTATTCACCGCCTTGGGCAAGAACGGCCCTGTTTCTATTACCTGATGATCTGTCCGGGAACGGTTGAAGAAGATATTCTTTCCACTTTGGAAATGAGAAAGGACTATACCGATGAACTATTCAGAAAGTATGAGCAAGCGGCAACAGCGCCGCAAAGCCCTTAACCAGCGGTTCAGGCGGATGTTCCTTGTGGCCCTTCTGATGGGCCTTGCAATGGGGTTTGTATTTGGGCGCTGTTCTGCTGTCAACAGTAAGGCCCCGGATGCCCCTATTGAATCGGATCAGCTTACCGCCGTGATCCCGGATGTGACCTTGGAGCCGGTGGAACCCCCGCTGGTGGAAGAACCCGCCGAACCTGAACCGGTGCTATTGGGCAGTTTCAGAATTACCGCCTATTGTTCCTGTGAAAAGTGTTGCGGCGAATGGGCCAAGAACCGGCCCAATGGCATTGTATATGGTGCCGCTGGCGTGGAACTGAAGGCCGGTGTTTCCTGTGCTTCCCCGCTTCCCTTGGGAACCGTGGTGGAAGTGGAAGGTTTGGGTGAATACATCGTTCAGGATCGCCCCGCCCAATGGGTGATTGACAAATACGGTGAAAACCAGATCGACATTTATTTTGACAACCATGAAGCCGCTTCCGCCTTCGGCCTGAAGCAGTTGAATGTTTATCTGAAAGGAGAACCCGAAAAATGATCAAATGTGAAAATGCTTGCCCCCGTGGAAAATTTGATGGGTGTTGCCACAAATGCCCGGATTTCCACACTTGTCCTGATTCCTGTCAGGAAAACCCGAACGCCTGTGGTTCGGCCACCTTCGATGAAGAAACGGCCCTTCAGGAGTTCAAGAACACCCAGCTTGCCACCCTGAACGCCATTGCTTCCCTGACCGCCCACAAGAAGGCTATTGAGGATCAGGAAAAGGAAATGAAGGCCAAGCTGTATGAAGCAATGGTGAAGTTCGGCGTGGATAAGTTTGAATCCGATGTTCTGAACCTTACCCTTGTGAAGCCCACCAATGCCACCAGCATTGATTCCGCCAAGCTGAAGAAGAAATACCCGGACATTGCTTCCGAGTGTTCCAAGACCACCGCCAAGGCCGGTTATGTGAAGATCACCCTGAAGGAAGGTGGGCAGTAATGGAATGTTTGACCCCGAAAGAAGCTGACGCTTGGGCAAGTGAAATGACCCGCATTGTTGGTGGCACCATTCATGAACTGATTGCGGCGGCTGATAAACACAATATTGACCGTGATTCCGCTGTTCGGTATTATTCCGATCTGTTTTCGGCTATGGCAAGTGTGGCAACCTTTGAACATTATGAAATGGACGGTGGGGCCGATGGCAAGGGATGAAGTGTGGGATGCCCTGAAAAATCATGCCAAACAGGTTCATTCAGAACGGGTTGCAAAGAACCCCGACCGGATCGCCTATGCCATTCAGCAGTTTGAAGCCCACGGCATTGAATACCAACTGAAGAATGAGCAAACCGGACATTTCCATTGTTGGCGGAAGTCTGATGATAAACTGTTCCAATTCTACGCCGGAACAGGAAAAATTCAGGGCTTCACCCAAGTCAGAGGTATTCACAGCCTGATTCAGATGTTGGAGGGTTGAGCCGATGGAAAAGCAGATTGATATTTGCGCTACCTGTGTTCACGATGAACCCGGTTATTGTTCCGTCATTGGCACCATTCCCCATTGCTGTTCCCGCCATTGGCATTGTGAGCCGGGAAAAGCCGCAAAGGACTATGTTCCCAAACAAGAAGAAGGTGAAGCCGATGTTCGGTAAAAGAAAACTTGAATTGCTGGCCCATACCGCACGGATCAAAGAACTTGAAGAAATCCTTTGCCCCTGTGAACAGCATGATTGGATCAGCAACGGCTATCATTTCAGCGGCGGAACCGGGCGGGGAGATGAAACCACCATTTACCACTACATTTGCAAACGCTGTAAAAAGCGGATGCAAAGTATTCAACCGTACCTTGGGAGTGATTCCGATGGCCGGTGAAAAGAACTTTGAAAACCGTTTGAAGAAGTGGTTGGAAAGTGAAGGGATTTATCCCTTGGGTGAACCAGTTGACCGCATGAGCGCCCCGCCCTGTGGTTTTTATGAAAAGCGTTGGGGCGGAAGCCGGTATGTGAAAAGTGGCCTTCCTGATATGCGGATCACCGTGAAGGGCATTGCCCTTGAAGTAGAACTGAAGGCCACCAACGGAACCCCGTCAGAACTTCAGAAACGGAACCTGAAGCAAATCAACGGTTCCAATGGGTTTGGGTTCATCCTTTACCCGGAAGGCTTTGAAGCCTTCAAGACTATTGTGAAAGGGGTGAAACAATGCGAGTTTCCCACAGCCGGGTTGAAGTCTTTGATAGATGCCCATACAAATACCGCTTGCGATATGTGGAAGGGATAGACACGATCCCGAACACGGATGCAGACAACGCCTTGATCCTTGGCACCGCCCTTCACACCGGCATTGAAGAAGGGGTTGAACAAGCCCTTGACTTCTACAAGAACAGCTTCCCGGTTCTGACGGATGATCACATTCATGAAATGATGAAGCTGGAAGCCATGATCCCCAAGGCAAAGGCCATGTTGCCGCCCGGTGGTTCCTTTGAATTGCCCATTGGGAACGCTGATTTCATCGGCTTCATGGATTATCTGGTTCCCGTGGGGAAGGGCCTGAAGCTGGATGGCCTGATCACCGGTGAAGATTTGGATGAATTTGAAGCGTTTGATTTGTACGATTTCAAGTATTCCAACAACGCCAAGAACTACGCCGTTTCCGGTCAGCTTCACGAATACAAGTATTGGTATGAACTGACCCATCCCGGCCACCGGATCAGAAATATGTATTTCCTGATTGTTCCCAAGCCCAAGATCAGGCAGAAAAGCACCGAAACCCTTTCCCAATTCCGTGACCGCTTGCAAGCGGCCTTGAAAGATGCTGAACCAACGCTGATGCCGGTTCAGTACAACCCCATGAAGATTGTGGACTTCCTGACCGATGTGAAGCACATGGTTGAAGCCACAGACTTTCCCAAGAACCCAAACCATTTTTGCGGATGGTGTGAGTATGAAGAATATTGTCAGAAAGGATGGGATTATATGTTACTTCCCAAGAATGAACGCCGTGACCTGAACGCCACCAAGAAGAAGGTTGTGTGGCTTTACGGCGCACCCTTCAGCGGCAAAACCTTCTTTGCCAATCAGTTCCCCGATCCCCTGATGTTGAACACGGATGGCAACATCAAGTTTGTGGATGCCCCCTATATCGCCATTCGTGACACCGTTACGGTGGAAGGCCGTATCACCAAGCGCAAGTTGGCCTATGAAGTGTTCATGGATGCCGTGGCCGAACTGGAAAAGAAACAGAACGATTTCCGAACCATCGTGGTTGACCTTCTGGAAGATGTTTATGAATCGTGCCGGGTTTACATCTGTGACCGTCAGGGCTGGAAGCATGAATCTGATGATTCCTTCCGTGCGTGGGATATGGTCAGAAGTGAGTTCCTGAACACCCTGAAGCGGCTGGTAAATCTGGACTATGAAAACATCATCCTGATCAGCCATGAGGACAGAAGCCGTGACCTGACCCGCAAGGGTGGCGATAAGATCAGTTCCATCAAGCCGAACCTTCAGGATAAGGTGGCAAACAAGGTGGCCGGTATGGTTGATCTGGTGGCCCGTATCGTGGCGGACGATGATGAACGGGTGCTGTCTTTCAAGACTTCTGAAGTGATCTTCGGCGGTGGCCGTTTGACTGTCCGTGATAAGGAAATCCCGCTGACCTATGACGCTTTCTGTGAAGTCTACGAGGAAGCCAACCAGAAGGCCGCAGGAGCCGTGAAGCGTGGCGGCAATACCCCGGCTACCCCCGCACCTGAAACCACCGACACGCCCACCACAGCGCCCAGCAGAAGGGGCAGAAAGGCCAAGACTGAAACCCCGCCCCCGGCTGATAACTATGATCCGGCTGAAGATGCGGCAAAGGCGGCTTGTGGTGATCCTGATGGAACTTGGACACCGGGCGGCGGTGAAAAGGATGATTCTGTTCCTGTTGCTGAACCGGCCACCGGTGACACCCCGCCTTGGAACGATCTTCCCAAATGCCCGGACGGTGAGCGCATTTTCAAACAGCATGACCAGAACCCGGAAATTCCCCTTTGCCCGTCCATTGACGCTGGCCACCGTTGCCACAAGGAAGGTGGCCCCGATGGTTGCCCCCTGTGGGATCGCCCCAAGGCCCCGGCAGAGGAAGCCGCACCCAAGATGGATGCCAACCCGCCCCGCCGCACCCGGAAGAAGCGTGAAGCATAATGGCTGATGTGCTGATGATTGCCGGGAAGCCTGAAACCATCTTCAAGGCCCGTGATTTTGAATATCTGGTTGAAAAATACATGGGTTATGAAGCGGCCAAGTATTTCCGGGAATACGCTGAAAAGGCTGATGAAGAAGTCAGATCGGCCAAGGCCGGTGAGAACACAGACCTTGCTTCCTATGAAGCTGACCTTGAAAGCAATCACAGAGCCTTTCAGGACATTCAGACGGAAGCCGCAGTTATCACGGGTGTTCTTCAAGAAAAACGGATAAACCGTGAGAAGATCGCCCATGCAGTCAGGGAAATTGGAAAAATTCTTTCCAACCAAATATAAAAACAACATTTTTGGAGGTAAAAAACTATGGCTATTGATTTTGACAAGATTGATCGTTCTGTTGATCTGAAGGGCCTTCAGGCTGATGTGGAGGATGCCAAGAAGAACGGCGGCGGTGATTTCCCCACCATTCCCGCTGGCAAGTATGAAGTGAAGCTGGAAAGCATGGAGATCAAAGGCACCAAGGCCGATCCCAACCGCCCCATGCTGGCCGTGTCCTTCAAAATCCTGTCCGGTGAGTTCAAGAACCAGCGCCTTTTCATGAACCGTGTCCTTTACGGCACCAAGAATGACAAGAACATGATCGCTTCCGCTATGGGCTTCCTTGAAAAGCTGGATTCCGGTGTTCCTGTTAGCTTCACCAGCTACAAGCAGTTTTCCCAGCTTGTTCTTGATGTGGCGGAAGCCATTGATGGAAACTTGGAATATGCGGTGGACTACGATGATTCCCGCTTCAATTCCATCACCGTTGAAGAAGTTTTCGAGGTTGAAAACTGACCACATATTTTTTATAATCAAATCGAGCACATATAGTGCTTGATGCGGTTTTGAACCTTAACTTTCAAGCACAAACTGTGGGGCTTCGGCCCCACAATGGCCCCAAGTGAAAGCCTTCCCGTGGCGGGGCTGATAAGGCGGAAACGCTGACCGATTTCACAAAAGCTGAAAGGATGTGAGTTGATGATCTTCTATGATTTTGAGGTTTTCCGGTATGACTGGTTGGTTGTCCTGATCGACCTGAACGCCCGGAAAGAAACCGTGATTATCAACGATCCCGACAAGCTGAAACGCTTCTATGAGGAACACAAGGGTGTGATTTGGGCCGGTTACAATTCCCGGAACTATGATCAGTACATTCTGAAGGCCATTCTGTGTGGGTTTGATCCAAAGCCTGTGAATGATTGGATCATTGCAGAGGCTAAACCCGGTTACAGATATTCAAGCCTGTTCAGGGAATACCCGCTGATCAATTATGATGTGATGCCGAACCCGCCAATCAGCCTGAAGGCGCTGGAAGCGTTCATGGGCCATTCCATAAAAGAAACTTCTGTTCCCTTCGACATTGACCGGCCTTTGACTGAAGCAGAGTTGGCCGAAACGGTCAAATATTGCCGCCATGATGTGGAACAGACAGTGGAAGTGTGGCTACGGCGGAAGGAAGATGAATTTGATGCCCAAATGTCACTTGTGAAGGCGTTCCACCTTCCCATTTCTGACATTGGCCGCACCAAAGCACAGCTTTCCGCCAAAATCCTTGGGGCCGTTCAAAGGGAACACAATGATGAATTTGAAATTGAGTTCCCGCCCAGCTTGCGGATCGAAAAATACACGGAAGTTTTGAATTGGTACAAGAACCCCTTGAACCGTGATTATTCCAAAACCCTTGAACTGGATGTGGCCGGGGTTCCCCATGTGTTCGCTTGGGGTGGCCTTCACGGGGCCATTCCCAAATATCACGGGGAAGGTTGGTTTGTCAATGTAGATGTGGCTTCCTATTACCCGTCTTTGATGCTGGTTTATAAGTGGCTTTCCCGTAATGTTCACGATCCTTCCAAGTATGCGGAAATCTACCACACCCGCCTGAAGCTGAAGGCGGAGAAGAACCCCATGCAACAGCCTTACAAGATTGTTCTGAACAGCACCTATGGCGCTATGAAGGATAAGCACAATGCCATGTATGACCCCCGGCAAGCCAACAATGTTTGTGTGGGCGGTCAGCTTCTTCTTCTGGATTTGATTGAACGGCTGGAAGATCATTGTGAAATCATCCAGAGCAACACAGATGGTATTTTGGTCAAACTTCGCCGGTATGAAGATTTTGAAATGCTGGACGATCTGTGTTGGGAGTGGGAGCAAAGAACCGGGATGCGCCTTGAATTTGATGAATTTCAAAAGGTGTATCAGAAGGATGTGAACAATTACATCATTGTTCCTTCCGGGCCGCTTCGTGATGAAAAAGGGAAACCCCGCTGGAAGTGCAAGGGCGCCTATGTCAAAAAGCTGTCTGATCTGGATTATGACCTTCCCATTGTCAACCGGGCCATTGTGAACTATTTCCTTCAGGGGATCAGCCCGGAAACAACCATCATGGAATGTTCCAATCTTCGAGATTTTCAGAAGGTTGTGAAGGTGTCCAGCAAGTACAAATATGCCCTTTATTCCCCGGTGATTACGGAAGCCAAGATCAGGGATGAAAAAGGCCGTTCTAAGAAAATCACCCGCTTCAGCGGCGGTGAGGTTCAGACGGATAAAACCTTCCGGGTGTTCGCTTCCAAGGATCAGAGCAAGGGCGGAATCTTCAAGGTTTCCGGGAAAATCGTCAAGGGCCGGGAAAAGAACCCTGAAAAGTTCGGCAACACCCCGGATCATTGTTTCTTCATCAATGATGATGTGACCAACCTTCCTATCCCGGATGAACTGGACAAGCAATATTACATTGATGTTGCTTGGGATCGGTTGAAAGATTTCGGGGTGGAGCGATGAACAATAAAACCTTTCGGGGGGGGGAGCGTTGAAGCATGGAACTGTTTAGGGGCTATGTGCCTACCAGAAACAAACAATGCCTTGAAAAGTTCAAAGGCGTTGAAAAATTGAAAACCCGTTCTGAAGTCCAAGACCTTGATGAATACGCCGGTATTCTTGGGGAAGAAACCATCCTGATTGATGTGGACGATGCGGAAACATCTGAACTTTTGTTCAGAATTGTTCAGGATTTAGAACTGAAGTGCAGAGTGTACGCCACCACACGGGGAAAACACTTCTTGTTCAAGAACTGTGGTGTTAAAAAAAGCTGGACGAAATGCACCTTGGCCGTGGGTATCACCACGGATGGAAAGGTTGGAGCCAATAACAGCTATGAAATCTTGAAGTCCGGTGGCGTGGAACGGCCCATTCTGTATGACTTCCCTGAAGGGGAGATTCAGGAACTTCCCAAGTGGCTGACCCCAGTAAAAAGCAACTATGATTTCCCGAACCTTGGGGAAGGTGATGGGCGGAACCAAACCTTGTTCAACTACATTCTGACCCTTCAGAGTGACGATTTCACCAAGGAAGAAGCCCGTGAATGTATCAGGCTGATTAACCGTTATGTGCTGAAGAAGCCCCTTTCCGACAAGGAACTTGATGTGATCCTTCGGGATGATGCCTTCAAGAAAACATCCTTCTTCCGGGATAAAACCTTCCTGTTTGATAAGTTCGCCACCTACCTAAAGAACAACAACCATATTGTGAAGATCAATAACCAGCTTCACATTTACAAGGATGGTATCTATGTTTCCGGTGCCGGTGAGATTGAAGGGGCCATGATCAAGCTGATCAGCAACCTGAAACGGGCGTGGCGTTCGGAAGTCCTGTCCTATCTGGAAATCATGATTGAGGAAAACACCAAGGCCACCAACCCGAATATCATTGCTTTCAGCAACGGCCTTTACAATATCCGGGATGGTTCCTTCAAAGAGTTCACCCCGGATGTGGTCATTACAAATAAAATCCCGTGGCCGTACAACCCCGCCGCCCATGATGATCTGTTGGATCATACCCTGAACCGGCTGGCCTGTGATGATCCTGAAGTCCGGGCCTTGCTGGAAGAAATGGTGGGCTATTGTATGTACCGCCGCAATGAACTTGGCAAAGCCTTCATCCTGATTGGCGATAAGAGCAACGGCAAATCCACCTTTCTTCATGTGGTGAAGAACCTTCTTGGGGATCAGAACATTGCTTCCCTTGACCTGAAGGAATTGGGCGATAGGTTCAAAACCGCTGAACTGTTCGGCAAGCTGGCGAACATCGGTGATGATATTGGTGATGAATTTATTGCCAATGCTTCCGTGTTCAAGAAGCTGGTCACGGGTGATCGGGTGAATGTGGAGCGCAAAGGCCAAGATCCTTTTGAGTTCAACAATTATTCCAAGTTCCTGTTCAGCGCCAACAATATCCCCCGTATCAAGGACAAAACCGGAGCCGTTCAGCGGCGTTTGGTGATTGTTCCCTTCGATGCCAAGTTCACCCCCAATGATGCAGACTTCCGCCCGTTCATCAAGGATGAATTGTGTGAACAGGGTTCAATGGAATATCTGGCCTTGCTTGGCCTTCAGGGGTTGAAGCGGGTTCTTGGGAACGCACAGTTCACCACATCCAGCAGAGTTCAGGGGCAGTTGGACGAATACGAGGAAAACAACAATCCCATTATTGGGTTCATCAATGAAGTGGGCCTTGACGGGATTGAAAATGAAGCCACCGATTCCGTGTATCGCCGGTATAAGGAATATTGCATTGCAAACAACTTCCAAGCCCTTTCCAAGATTGAGTTTTCCCGGCAGATCACAAAACGCTGTGGCTTCACAACGGTTCCCAAGTGGATCAGAAACCGAAAAACCCGTGTATTTGTGAAAGGCGGTGACACAGAATGAGTGGTTCCAAGAAGGTGTTCACCACTTTGGGCAGTTCCAACCATGTTCCTGAAGAACGAGAAGCATTTGATTACTACGCCACCGATCCAAGGGCCGTGGAAATGCTTCTGGAACTGGAACAGTTTTCCCCGGTCATTTGGGAACCGGCCTGTGGGGAAGGTCATATTTCCAAGGTGCTTCAGGCCCACGGTTATGAAGTCATTTCAACTGATCTGATTTACCGGGGCTTCGGTGATCCTGAACCGTTGGATTTCCTGAAGGAAACGCTGGACGATTTTGAAGGCGATATAATCACAAACCCGCCATATTCAATGGGGCTTGAATTTGTTCAAAGGGCGCTTGAAAGCGTCCGCCCCGGTGGGAAAGTGGCTATGTTCCTGAAGGTTCAGTTCTTGGAGGGGCAAAAACGGGGTGAGTTCTTCAGGCATACCCCCCCCCGAAAGGTTTATATCAGCCGTTCCCGGCTGGCCTGTTATAAAAACGGTGATATGACCGGGAAACCGGAAAGCGCCATTGCCTATGCGTGGTATGTGTGGGAAAAGGGCTTCACCGGTGATCCGGTGATTAAATGGTTCAACTGAAAGGATGGTGCTGAATGGCCCACGAATATTCCAAGTTCAAGAACAAAAACATTCCCTATGCCAAGGTTGGGCGGCGGGTGTTCAATAGCCTGTTTGATGCAGAAACCTTTTGCACCGAACACGGCCTTGATGTCAATTCAGCTATTGAATATCGGGATGATCCTGAATTGAAAAATAACATTCAAACAATCGCTCAATACCAGAAGGCCATTCTTCAGGAATGTTTAGACCGGCTGAAGGCCCGTGCTGAAGCCTTGGTTCAAGAAATCAATCGGTGTAATGCTGATTTGGAAAAGTGCCACCCGCTGGATCGTGGTTTCTTGACGGATCGGCGGAATGAAGCCATTGCAAAGCATACGGGTACAATGGAAGCCCGTGAGATTGTGGCCGGATTGAAAAATAATTTAGAAAGGTTGACTGGTTGGCATGATTAAAGACAGCGGTGAACGCACCGAGTTTGGAACCGGCGCTGTTCGTGATATGCACAGCGGCAAAGGCCGCATGGATTTACTTCCTTGGGAAGCCTTGATAGAGGTTTCCAAGCATTGTGAAGAAGGGGCCTTGAAGTATGGTGAACGGAATTGTGAAAAGGGTATTCCCATTCACAGCCTGATTGATTCGGCCTTCCGCCACCTTGCCAAGTACATGATGGGCATGAAGGATGAACCCCACCTTCGGGCGGCGGCTTGGAACATCCTGTTTGCCCTTTACATGGAAATCAAACACCCGGAACTTCAGGACATACCAACCCGGATCGACAAAAGCGAAAATCCATCGGTTCCAAAACTGAAACGGAATTTGGAACCGTGCCGCCGTTGTAAGCACCGTGACAAGTTCGGGGATGAACCCCCTTGTGATGAATGTGTTCATAAAAACAATGGGGTTGAAGATAGATTTTACCCCTTTGACTGTGTGGAGGATGAAGAAGAATGAAAATTATCAAGCCTGATGTGCAGTTCATCACCCCGATTGATGGGGCCACTATTCTGAAGCGGCTGGAACAATGTGGCCGTGTCTGCTACAAGTCCGAGGACAAAATCACGGAAGGTTCCGCTGAAAAGTTCGTTGCCGGGATAATCAAGCGTGGGCATGAAGCGGTTTTGGAACATTGTTCCTTCACGGTGAAGTTCATTTGTGATCGTGGGGTTTCTCATGAGATCGTCCGCCACCGGATGGCTTCTTACTGTCAGGAATCCACCCGCTATTGCAACTACGGCAAGGGCAAGTTCGGTGAGGAAATCACGGTGATTGAACCTTGCTTCTGGCCTGAAAGTTCTGATTTGTATTGGGCATGGAAAAACGCTTGTCTGATCTCTGAACAATGCTATTTTTCTTTGTTGAAATCAGGAGCCACCCCGCAAGAAGCCCGTTCCGTTCTGCCCAACAGCCTGAAAACGGAAGTGGTCATGACGGCCAACATTCGTGAATGGCGGCATTTCCTGAAGTTGCGCTGTTCACCCGCCGCACATCCGCAGATGCGGGAAGTGGCCCTGATCCTGTTGGACAAGGTTCATTGGCTGATTCCGGTGTGCTTCGATGATATTTGGAGTGAATACCATGCCGATGTTTAAGAAGTCCGGTGGTAAAATCTTCGCCGTTCAGTTCAACAAAGCTGAAGAACGGGCCTTGGATCAGGAAATCAAGAAACAGATTGTGGAAAATGATCGGGCCTTTGACATGGACAAAGAATCATCCATCCTGTGGATGCTTCACACCCAATTTGGCTTTGGCCCAAAGCGTCTGAAGCTGGCGTGGAAGCTGTTCTATGCCGAAACCTTGAAGCTACGGGAACATTACCTGATGGAACAAGCCGATGATGGGTGGCTGGCCCGTAAAAAGTTGAAGGACATTGGGTGTGACATTGAAGAATGGTACAGAGAAGAAGGAGGGAAAACCGATGCCTAAACCTTGGGAAAATGCTGAAGGGTATCACGATCCGACAGCCTACCACGGCACAAAGAATATCATCCGTGACGAGGATGAACAGCAGAAGCGGGTGAACACCCTGATCTTCGTCCTGAAGTACATCACCCGTTTGGCGGGGTTTGAACTTCTGAACCGCATTGAAATCAAAGACCGTAAAACTGGGAGGGAATACCGATGATGAATAAACCTTGCCCTTTCTGTGGTGGAGAACCCTTTTTCATGGATTGTGACGGGTGGTATTGGGTTCGTTGTAGAAAATGTGGGGTTGAAACACCCGGATCAGATATAATAGAAATTGCGGAAAATCAATGGAATAGGCGGGTGAATGACGATGAAGAAAATGCTGATGGTGCTGGCCCTGGCGCTGTTCTTGATGGCCGTGGCGGAGCATTACAACATTGATCCCGCTTGGTTCCTGATTGTCTGGTATCTTTCAGACAACATTCCTACCCGGAACGCCTGAACAGGTGCTTCTTCAGTAGGGGTTGGAACAGCGTGTGGAACAGGTATGGAATAGATGTTTTTTCTATATCTGTTCCGCACGAAAACGCTTGATTTTCAAGGCTTTTTCACTTGTTTTCAGGGAACGGAACAGATGGAACAGATGTAAATATACTTTCTTCTTATTAAGAAAAAAATATATAAGAAATGTGTATATAAGGAACTGCCCGTTTTATCTGTTCCATGCGTTCCAAACCCTTGAAACCCCTTGATTTTTCGGCATTTATCCACGGTACAGATGCAATGAAAACGGAACAGACTACCACAGGAAGGATGTGTTACATAGTGAATGACAAAGACCTTTCCCAACAGGCCAAGGATTTTCTGAACCAAATCAGCCGCCTTGATGCCTTGATCAATAGACTTCTGAACACGGTTGCAACAGAGCGTTCCCGGTTGACTTCCATCGGGTGTGAACTGAAACAGGATAAGGTTCAAACTTCAGGCCCCAAGAACAGCCTTGAAGAAACGATCTGCAAGATTGATGAACTTGAACGAACCATCAACGCCCGGATTGATGAACTTGTTGACCTGAAGAACTCTACCCTGAAAGCAATTCAGATCCTTCCTGACTTCGATCAGCAAAATGTTCTGATTGCCCGATATATTGACGGGAAGAAATGGCTTGATATTGCCTTTGACCTTAACTTTTCAATTTCACAGGTTTACAAGATTCACGGGAAGGCCCTGATTTCTTTTTCTGAAAAGAACCCTAATCTTTTATTATCGCTTGAACAGTAGTGTAAAATCCTATTCTTGTGAAAATGTGATAGGATTTTAGAGTATCACCCGTGCGAAAATAATAGTGTAAAAATGCACCCCTTATAGGGGTGCATTTCACTTTTTTAGGAAAGGGGTGAATACCTGTGACACCAAGACAGCGGAAGTTCTGTGATGAATACCTGATCAGCGGCAATGCTACGGATGCGGCAATCAAGGCGGGGTATTCGCCCAAGACCGCAAAGCAGACGGGTTCTGAAAACCTTGCAAAACCTGACTTGAAAGCGTACATCGAAACCGAACTTGAAAAACTTCATTCGGCCAAGATCGCTGATGCTGAAGAAGTCATGAAATACCTGACTTCGGTGATGCGGGGTGAACATACTGAAGAAATCCCGATCCTGTGCGGTGATGGTTGCCAAGAGTTGACGCAGAAAGAGGTTGGAGCCAAGGAAAGGCTGAAGGCCGCTGAACTGATCGGCAAGCGTTATGGTATGTTCACGGACAAGGTAGGTGTGGAAGGGGCCGTTCCGGTGATTATCACGGGGGATGATCAACTTGAAGATTAGCCCACAGGCCAAGCGGGTTCACCTTCCTGAAGTGGTTGGCAAGGGTTACGGAACCTTCTGGAACTTCAAAGGCCGTTACCGGGTGTGTAAGGGAAGCCGTGCTTCCAAGAAATCCAAAACAACGGCCCTGAACATCATCAAACGGATGATGCAGTACCCGGAAGCAAACGCCCTTGTGGTGCGCAAGGTTTTCCGCACGTTGCACGATTCCTGTTTTACTGAACTGAAATGGGCAATAAACCGCTTGGGGGTTGCGGCGTTTTGGGATATTAAAGAAAGCCCGCTTGAAATGACCTACCTTCCAACCGGGCAGAAAATTTATTTCCGGGGGCTTGATGATCCGCTGAAAGTAACGTCAATCACGGTCGAACATGGTTATTTGTGCTGGATGTGGATTGAAGAAGCATACGAAATCATGAATGAAGCTGATTTTGATATGCTGGATGAATCCATCCGTGGTGCTATCCCGGAAGAAACCGGCCTGTTCAAGCAAATCACGCTGACATTCAACCCGTGGAACGAAAAGCATTGGATCAAAGCCCGCTTTTTTGACAACCCTGACGATGAAACCCTTGCAATGACAACGAACTACCTTTGCAATGAATGGCTGGATGCAGCCGATTTGAAGGTATTTGAAACAATGCGCCTGAACAACCCCCGCCGTTACCGTGTGGCGGGCTTGGGTGATTGGGGCATTGTGGAAGGGCTGATTTTCGAGAATTGGGAAGAAAAGGCGTTCGATATTGACAAGGTTCGGAAGATGGCAAGCGTGAAATCCGCTTTCGGGCTGGACTTTGGATATACAAACGATCCTTCCGCTTTCTTTTGCGGCTTGATTGACGTTACCGCAAAAACGATATGGGTTTTCGATGAAATCTATAAAAAGGGCATGAGTAACGAAGCGATATATGCGGAAATTACGAAAGCCGGATATGCAAAAGAGAAAATCCGGGCAGATTCAGCCGAACCGAAATCCATTGATCGCTTGTATGATTTGGGACTTTCCCACATTCACAGAGCGAGAAAGGGCAAGGACAGCATAAACAACGGCATTGATTATATACAGGACTTCCACATTATCATTCATCCCCGGTGCGTGAACTTCCTGACGGAGATTTCAAACTACACTTGGGACACGGACACAAAGACCGGGAAGCGCCTGAATAAGCCGATTGACGATTTTAACCATTTGATGGATGCGATGCGCTATGCGCTGGAAGATTTCAGCAAAGGCGAAGCGTTCAGTTTTGAGTAAAAATAACACGTTAGTAACAAAGAGCCTTGAAAACCCCGTGTTTTCGGGCTTTTGTCATTATTACACGATAGAAAGGGGTGAAAAAGTTGAATGTGCTTGAACAGACCTTGAACAAGATTTCCAACTTTGTTCTTTTCGGGTTCAAATCGAATATGAACAACAAAGAATTTCTTGAACAGCAGATTATGCGCTGGAAGGGTTCGCCGGAAAGGATCATGCAGATCAAAGGGCAGCTTTACTATCAGAATGAACACGATATTCTTTCCCGCAAGCGTACAATGATCGGCGAGGGCGGCAAGCTGGAAGTTGTTGAAAACTTGCCCAACAATCAGATCATAGATAATCAGTACGCAAAGATGGTGAACCAAAAGGCAGATTACCTGTTGGGACAACCCTTTGCTATCGAAGGAAAAAATGAATTGTATGTTGAACTTTTGAAAGAAGTTTTCAATAAGCGCTTCATGCAGACCTTGAAGAATGGCGGCAAGGCGGCGTTAAATCATGGCATTGCGTGGCTTTACCCGTATTACGACAAGAACGGCGAATTCCGCTTCCGTCTGTTCCCCGGTTATGAAATCCTTCCGATTTGGGAAGATAGCGAACACACGATTTTAGCCGGGGCAATTCGGCTTTATTTGGTGGCGGGGTATGACGGTATCAAGCCCGTTATCATTGAAAAGGTGGAAGTGTACGATTTACAGGGAATTCATTGCTATATCCTTGATGGAAACGTGCTGATCCCTGACCTGACCGTTGAAGAACAGGATTGCGCCTACGTTATGAGTGGCGGCAAGCCGCTGAACTGGCAGCGTGTTCCGCTGATCCCGTTGAAGTACAATGAACAGGAAATCCCCCTGTTGAAAAAGGTAAAATCCTTGCAGGATGGGATCAATGTTATGCTTTCGGACTTCACAAACAGTATGCAGGAAGATGCCCGAAACACGATCCTTGTTCTGAAAAACTACGATGGGCAGGACTTGGGCGAATTCCGGCGCAACCTTGCCACATTCGGGGCGGTCAAAGTTCGCTATGACGGCGAAACGAAGGGCGGCGTTGAAACCCTTGAAATCACCGTGAACGCCGAAAATTACAAGGCGATTGTGGAGATTTTCAAAAAGGCGCTGATTGAAAACGCTATGGGTTACGATGCGAAGGATGATCGGCTTTCCGGCAACCCGAACCAAATGAACATTCAATCCATGTATTCAGATATTGATTTGGATGCAAACGATATGGAAACGGAGTTGCAAGCGGCTTTTGAAGAAATCCTTTGGTTCGTCAATGCTCACCTTGCCAATACCGGGCGGGGGAACTTTGAAAACGAAGATGTGAATATCATTTTCAACCGGGATATTCTTATCAATGAATCCGAAGTGATTGACAATATCGGCAAATCCGTTGGTATTCTTTCGGATGAAACCCTGATTGCAAATCACCCGTGGGTTGACGATCCAGCCGATGAACTTGACAAGCTGGAAAAGCAGAAAGAAAAGGAACAGGAAGAAGCCCTTGCGCAACAGTATGATCCATTCGGGCAGCCGAAACAGCTGAACAGCCCGCCGCAAGGTGGAAACGGCGGTGATCCGAAATGAAAAACGCCGATTATTGGGCGCAGCGGTTCACACAGCTTGAAGATGCCCAAAACCAACAGGGCGCAGATGCCTTGAAAAAGATTGAAGCGCAGTACAGGCAAGCCCAAAAGCAGCTTGAAGCGCAGATTTCAACATGGTATCAGCGGTTTGCGAAGAACAACGGGATCACCCTTGCGGAAGCCCGGCAATGGCTGACCGGGAAAGACCTGAAAGAATTTAAGTGGGATGTTCAGGATTATATCAAGTATGGGCAGGATAACGCTTTATCGGGCGGCTGGATGAAGGAACTTGAAAACGCTTCCGCAAAGTACCACATTTCAAAGCTGGAAGCGCTGAAAATCCACACCCAACAGAGCCTTGAAAGTTTATTTTCAAAACAGGGCTTAACCGTTTCCGGGGCGCTTTCCGATGTTTACACTTCCGGCTATTATCACACGGTTTACGAACTTCAAAAGGGGTTCAATATCGGGTGGGATATTGCCGGGATTGACGAAGCGCAGCTTGAAAAGGTGCTTGCCAAACCGTGGGCGGCTGACGGGTACAATTTTTCTGAACGGATTTGGAAGAACAAAGACAAGCTGATTTCAGAGGTTCACAACGAACTTTCACAGAATATCATGCTTGGGGCTGATCCGCAAAAGGCGATTGATGCACTTGCGAAGAAGATGAACACTTCAAAGCACAACGCCGGGCGGCTGGTTATGACGGAAGAAGCCTACTTTTCTTCTACGGCGCAGAAAGAAGCGTTTCAGGAATTGGGCGTTGAACAGTTTGAAATCGTGGCAACGCTGGATTCCCACACTTCCGAAATTTGCCGCATGATGGACGGAAAGCATTTTCCCATGACCGATTTTCAGCCGGGAGCAACCGCCCCGCCCTTTCACGTTTATTGCCGTTCAACCACAGTTCCCTATTTTGACGATGATTTCGGGCAGATCGGGGAACGTGCGGCAAGGGACGAAGAAACAGGCAAAACGTATTATATCCCGGACGATATGAAATATCAGGATTGGGAAGATACGTTCGTAAAGGGCGGCGATAAATCCGGGTTTGACGTGCTGGACGATGGTTCGGCGCTTCACTACTCACACCACAAAGAGCCTGAACCCGAAGCCCCGCCGAAGGAAAAGAAGGTGTATTTGACCGAAAAGAAGTTGAAATCCCTGATTGCGGATGCCGATGTTCAGCTTGAAGATTTGAATAATCAGTTCAACGGGATAACGCAAGGTTGGACGTATGACGAAGTTGTAAAGGATTATGGTTCTTTGGATGATGCGTATGACGGGGCAACAGGCAGCGATTTAGAAGATTTGAAGAAGCTGAAAGCCCTTGAAACGCAAATATTGGATATTCAAAAACAAAAAGACGAATGGACGGTGAAGTTGAATGAAAAGCTGATTGCCAAACAGAAAAAAGCCCTTGCGAAAGAACAACTTGACCTTGAAGCCCAAAAAGCAGCCCTTCAACAGCAACTTGACGATTTTGAAATCAAAACCTATTCGGGGATTTGGTATAACAAGGACGTTACAACCGCTGATTGGGCGGGTTTGAACATTCAGGGCAAAAAACAGTTCTACGAAGGGAAGTTCATTACCGAAACTGACCCCGACAAGATGAAGGAATTTCAAGAACTGTATAAACAGGTGCAGGAACTTGATACCGAAGGAAAGGCGTATCACGATATTCAAGCGGAACTTCAAAAAGTTCAAGTGCAAATTCAGAAAGTTCAAAGCGATTTGCAAAAACTTGAAAATGGTGGTATAATGGATGCGGTGGATGATGCGTTCACGCAAGCCCGCAAAGATGCGGCTATGTGGGCGAAAAGCACACAGGAAGCCGATAAACAGTTGCGGAAGGTGTGCGGGGACGTATGGCAAGCCGCAAGCCGCACGGAAAGACACGCTATATACGATTATACTTCCGGTTCAGGCAAGTTCAACCGCCCGCTTTCAGGTTTTCAAGGCGGGTGGGGCAGCTACAACAATAAAGGCGTTGGAAATGTCGATCTGAACTACGAAGGGGCATACAAAGAGATTAAGAGCATGACGGATATAATCAGCAAATCCACTTATGATTTCGATGTATGGTTGCAGCGTGGTTGTGGTACGGAAGCGATTGAAAGTTTTCTTGGGTTGCCAAACGGCACGTTGGGCAGAATGACCCACGATCAACTTCAACAGTTCGTTGACCGTGAAAGCAGGATTTTTTCTTTCACTTCAACAGGCGTTGCCAAAGGCAAGGGCTTTTCCGGCAATGTGATTATGAACATATACGCCCCAAAGGGTACGCAAATGATGTATGCTGAACCGTTTTCCGCTTTCGGTAACGGTGGCGGTAAATCATGGAACGGCATTGACCCACAATCAACATTCGGGTACGAAAGCGAAATGATTATCCAGCGTGGCGCATATTACCGTATTACGAAGATTGAGAAATCGAACGGTACGATCTACATTGATTTGGAAGTTCACCCCGAAAAAGGTTATGAATTTGTTGAAGATATGCCGGGATATAAAGGAAGTAGGTGATTGAATGGCTGATTCCCGATCAAAAGATTTGAACGGTGAAGTGTTCGGGTGCAAACAGGTAAATGCTTTATGGTGTGAAACCTGTATTTTCGCCGAAACAAGAGAGCCGTTCGGCAGACTTCCAAAATTGGGGGTTTGCAAGGTTTTCAAAAGCAAGCCGGAAGAAGTTCTTTTTGACGGCGCACGATGCGAGTTCTACGAACAGGAAAAACGCAGGAAATAAAGCACTTTTTGAAAGTTCACTTTCAAGGGGTGCTTTTTTCATGCTCATTTTTCAAAAATTCGTCTTTTTTGCATTGCAGACGGTAAAGAACAAGATTCATTCGTGGTTCGTCACCCACGGAAAACAACGTAAATGAAAGGATGGTTCGATTATGAAGAAAGAAGATTTACTTGGAATGGGCTTGACGGAAGATCAGGCAAAGAAGGTTATGGATTCCCTTGACGGGGATTTCGTGACAAAGGCAAGGTTCAACGAAGTCAACGAAGAATTGAAAACGGCGAAGAAGTCTGTTTCTGACAGGGATAAACAGCTTGAAGATTTGAAGAAATCCGCTGGTGACAACACGGCGTTGACAGCGCAGATCGCAGAATTGCAGAAAGCAAATGCGGATCAGCAGAAAGCCCATGAACAGGAAATCGCAGCGTTGAAGTTCAACAATGCCGTGGAAATGGCGCTGACCGGGGCGAAAGCAAAGAATATCAAGGCGGTTCGTGCTATGCTGGACGACACCAAAATTAAACTTGGGGACGATGGCAAGCTGACCGGGTTTGACGAACAGATTGAAGCCCTGAAAAAGTCGGATGGTTATATGTTCGATGTTCAGCAGCAGACCGGGCAGCAGTTTACGGGTTTTCAACCCGGTGCTTCAACAACCGTTCCGAATTCCACACAGGCAGGATATGAAGCCCGCCTTGCGGATGCCCGGAAGAACAATAACCAATTAGAGGTTATCAAAATCAAGCAGGAAGCGGCGAATGACGGCGTTATCCTGATGTAAACAACAAAGAAAGGTTAAGGTGAAAAAATTATGGCACAGGTACAGGGTATCGGTACTACTTGGAATTTGCCCAACTATGCGGGCGAACTGTTTACCGCTGATCCCACGCAAACCCCGTTTCTTTCTATGATCGGCGGGCTGACCGGGGGCAAGCAGACGAACAACTTTGAATTTCCTACGGCGGTTCTTTATGACTTCCCGCCCGCTGGACAGCCGGAAATTTCCGAAATGGATTCCACGGTTGCGCCGAAAGCGTCCCACATTGCGAGGGAGCAGGAAAAGAACGTGGTTCAGATTCATCAGGAAGTGATTGATCTGACGTATGCGAAGCAGTCTAACACGGGCAGAATGTCCGGGCTGAATACCGCTGGGCAGCAGGCGAACCCCGGCGATGAAAAGGCATGGCAGATTCAGCAGAAACTTATTAAGATCGCCCGTGACGTGGAATATTCCTTCATTCAGGGCAAGTATCAGATTTCCACGGGTGCGGACGTTGCGAACAAAACCCGTGGTATGCTGGAACTTTGTTCTTCCCCTACTGGAAACCACATTGCGGCGGGCGGCGAAGTTCTTGACAAAGATATGCTGGATCAGCTTTTCCGTGATATGGCGGGCAACGGCGCTTATTTCGGCAGAATGGTTCTTTTCTGTAACGCTTTTCTGAAACAGGCTATTACAAACCTGTATGCGGATCAGTTCAAGGCGAATATGCAGACTACGCAGAACGTGGGCGGCATGAATATCACCGAAATTGAAACTGATTTCTTCAAGATGGGCGTTGTTTGGGATCGCTTTATGCCGTCCGATGCGATTCTGATTGCGGACGTGGCGCACATTGCCCCCGTATTTCAGGCAGTTCCCGGCAAGGGCGTTCTTTTCGAGGAACCGCTTGCGAAGGTAGGCGCTTCCGACAAGGTTCAGATTTACGGGCAGATTGGACTTGCCCACGGTCCGGCGTTCCTTCATGGTGCAATTACCGGGCTGAAAGCACAGGGAACAAAGAGGGTATATGCCCCCGGCTTGGGTAAAAATCCGGGCGATGGGCTGACCGCTTACGGCGGGAAGAAGGAAAGTGATCTTGTAAAGGGCATGAAGATTAACGCCGATTGCGAGGTTACAGGCGAGTTCCAGCACGTTCTTGATTATAGTTCCCTGTTCGGCAAGGGTAACGACAAGGAAGGTTATTTCTTCCCGTTCGAGGTAACACAGGACGGCGAAACCCTGACGATTAAGACGAACGGCAACACGAAGGAAAAATCCGTCAAACTTTCCGAAAACAGGCTGAACGTGGTTCGCCTTACGAAGAAAGCGGATTCCGAAGTTGAATTCCTTGTTGATGATATTTCTATCGGCAAGTTCACGTTCAGGGGCGCTACGTTCGCAGAGTAAAGGCGGTGATTCCAATGCTGGAAAAGGTGAAGCAGCGCTTGAAATCGTTTGGGTATGAACTGAAAGATGGCGATGAAGCCGTTTTGATGTTTTGTATTCAGAAAGTCGAATGGACAATCAAAAACGATTGCAATGTTGCAGCTATCCCCGCCGGGTTGGAATGTATCGCTATTGATATGGCAGTCGGTGAATTTCTCACGGCAAAGAAAGCATTTTCACCGGGCGATATTACAGGGCTTGATTTGGATTATGCGGTGAAGCAGATACAGGAAGGGGACACCAACACCGTATTTGCAACCGGGGAAGCGAGTATGACCCCCGAACAGAGGTTGAACGCTTTCCTGAATTATCTTCTTACTTATGGACGGGATCAGTTTTCGTGTTATAGGCGGTTGAGATGGTAAAGGCGATTGAAGCCGCACGAAAGGCGGCACGGCGGGCGCAGGAAATCACCTACGAAGGGGTTTGCACCGTCTATGAAAACCAAAGTATCAAAGACCCAAACACGAAGTTGACCCATGAAGAAGAAATTGCCGTAATTGAAGATCAGCCCTGTAAATTGTCCTTTGAGAAGTTGAACGCCGTGGTTCAAACCGAAACCGCAGCGGCAATCGCACAGGGCTTGAAACTGTTCCTTGCGCCGGAAATCCATATAAACGGGGGTTCAAAGATTGTTGTAACGCAAAACGGCGTTACAGGGGTATATTCCGCAAGCGGCGAACCCGCCGTTTATCCAACACATCAGGAAATCATGCTTGAACTGTTCAAGGGGTGGGCTTGATGGCGCAGATGGGCAGCTTTTCGGCGGCTGGTTTGAAAAAACTTCAAAAGCAGTTGAACAAAATTCAGCAAGGCAATGTTGAAGCGTTCATTGAAGAATGTGCGAAGGAACTTGCCGCCCGGTTGCTTGCCAAAGTCATAAAGCGAACGCCCGTGGGGGTTTATCCCAAAAGCACAGGTAAAAAAGGCGGCACGTTACGGCGTGGGTGGACTTCAAACACCCACGAAGAAGCCGCAAGCGGTGGGAGCGGCAATGCGAAAGCGTATGCCGATTCCCTTGAAATCAAACACAACGGGAACACGCTTGTTATTGAGATTGTCAACCCGGTCGAATATGCTTCTTATGTGGAGTTTGGACACCGAACGGCAAATCATAGCGGGTGGGTTCAAGGTCGGTTCATGCTGACGATTTCCGAACAGGAGATTCAGCAAATCGCCCCGAAAGTGCTTGAAGCAAAGATAAAGAAGTATTTGGGGGAATGTATGAAATGACTATCAATTCAATAATTGACGGGATCAGCGTTGCCCTTGATGCGGAATTCAATGCCGAAAGCGAAGAATACACGATCAGGGCGAACGAGTTGAAGCAAGGTTTGAAAGAGCCTTGCTTTTTTATTTCCTGTATCAATCCCACGTTCAGGCTGTTTTTCGATAAACGGTACTTCCGGGAAAATCAATTCTGTATTCAGTATTTCCCGAAAAGCAGGAACAAGGCGAAAGAAGAATGTAACGATGTTGCGGATCGCCTGTTCCTTGCGTTGGAGTATATCACGGTGGACGGTGATTTGACGATGGGAACAAAAATGCACAGCGAATTCGTTGACGGGGTTTTGAATTTCTTTGTAAATTACGATGCTTTCGTGTATATCAGGAAGGACGAACCCCCGATTATGGAAGCGCTGACACACGACACAACGGCGAAAGGATAGGTGAAAACGAATGGCAACAAAAAAGCCCGCAGCCGCAAACGCAAAGAAACCTGAAATTGTTGAAAGTAAATTTTCAAAAAATCAGTTGCTTGCGGCTGACCGTTTCCGGGACAGGCGGGATATTCTGACCGCCCTTCTTTCCCCGGATAAAACGTACACGGTTAAAGCCGTGGAACAGATGATTGAAAATTATTTGAAAGGACAGGTGAAATAAAATGGCATTAGGTGGCGGAACTTTTGTTTTGCAGAATAAGGAATTGCCGGGCGCTTATATCAATTTCGTTTCGGCAGCTTCCGCAAATCCCGCCCTTGCGGACAGGGGCATTGCAACGATGCCCCTTGAACTTGATTGGGGCGTGGACGGCGATGTTTTTGAAGTCACCAACGGCGATTTCCAGAAAAACAGCCGTGAAATTTTCGGGTATGATTACACCCATGACAAGCTGAAAGGGTTGCGTGATCTTTTCCTGAACGCTCAAACCCTTTACGCTTACAAGCTGACTTCCGGCAGCGATGGCAAGAAAGCAAGTAACGATCTTGCGGAAGCCCTGTATATCGGGATTCGTGGCAACGATCTGAAAATTGCTATTCAGAAAAACGCCGATGATGAAAGCCTGTATGACGTTCAGACGATTCTTGACACGGCGATTGTGGACGTTCAGACCGTTGCAACGGCTGACGAACTGACCCCGAACGCCTTTGTGAAGTTCAAGATTGAGGAATTGCAGGAAGGTTCTATCACGGCGGCAACCCCGCTGACAGGCGGCGCAAACGGCAAGGTTGACGGTAACGCACATCAAGCGTATTTGGATGCAATCGAAGCCTACACCTATAACACTATGGGCGTTGTGGTTGAAGATGATACCACGAAGGGGCTTTATACGGCGTTCAATAAGCGCTTGCGTGACGAAATGGGTATCAAGTTCCAGTTGGTTGTTTATCAGAAAGCCGCTGACTATTACGGTACGATCAACGTGAAGAACAAAACGCTGGATGCAGGATATTCCCCGGCAAGCCTTGTTTATTGGGTGACTGGCGTTGAAGCGGGTTGTGCGGTGAACCGTTCCGTGCAGAACCGCATTTATGACGGCGAATTTACCGTTGATACGAAGCTGACCCAAAATCAGCTTATTCAGGCAATCAAGGCGGGCGAATTTACGCTTCATAAGGTGGGTTCGGATGTCCGTGTGTTGAGTGATATTAACAGCATGGTTACTACTTCCGACACACAGGGCGATATTTTCAAGGACAATCAGACGATCCGTGTTATCGATCAGATCGGCAACGATATTGCCGTACTGTTCAACACGAAGTATCTTGGGGTTGTTCCGAACGATAACGCCGGGCGTGTTTCGCTTTGGTCGGATATTGTGAAGCACCATGAACAGCTTCAGGAAATCCGTGCGATTGAGGATTTCAAGGACACGGATGTTACCGTTGAACAGGGCAACACGAAGAAATCCGTGGTTGTCAACGATTATGTGACGGTTGTAAATGCGATGGATAAGTTGTATATGACCGTCACCGTGGCGTAAAGGAAGGGGTGAAACACAATGGCTAATGTTACTATGAAAGCAAAGGACAGCGTTTTTGCGGCGCTGGCTGAATGTTTCGTAACGATTGGAACACGCCGCTATAACTTCATGCAGGCTATCAACCTTGAAGCGAACTTTGAGAAGAACAAAACGGAAGTTCCGATTTTGGGCAAAACTGGCAAGGGGAACAAGGCAAGCGGTTGGAGTGGCACGGGTTCGGCAACCTTCCATTACAACACTTCCATTTTCCGGCAGATGATGCAGCAGTACAAGGACACGGGCGAGGATATTTATTTTGAAATTCAGATTTCAAACGAAGATCCCACTTCCGCAGCCGGGCGGCAGACGATGATCCTTATGGATTGTAACATTGACGGCGGCATTTTGGCGAAATTCGATGCGGACGGCGAATATCTTGATGAAGATATGGATTTCACGTTCGAGGATTTCAAGATGCCCGAAACCTTCAAGGATTTGGAAGGTTTTCTGACGAACTAAACCCGATATACCCGAAGCGGCGAAAACCCCGTACGTGGGCGTTATATACGCTCATATACGGGGTTTTATGCCGTGGGTAATAAACTGTAAAGGAGAATAAAACAATGTCTAAATTTGCGAAATTTATGAAGTCGAATAAGACCGTGAAAGAGAACGGTTTTTACGCCGCAACTTCTTCCCTTTGTGACGAGAACGGGAAGCCCCTTGAATGGGAGTTCAAACATATCACTTCCAAAGAAAACGAAGATATTCGTGAAGCCTGTACGATTGATGTTCCCGTGACGGGCAAGCCGAATATGTTCAGACCGAAGCTGAAATCAGCCCTGTATATTCAGAAAATGATTTCCGCTTCCGTGGTTATGCCTGATTTGTACGATGCCGAATTGCAGGATTCCTACGGCGTGAAAACCCCGGAAGATTTGCTTTTGGCTATGGTTGACGATCCGGGCGAATACAACGATCTTGCGGCGTTTGTGCAGAAATTTCAGGGATTCAATGTTTCCCTTGAAGATAAGGTGAACGAAGCAAAAAACTAATCGAAGAAGGGGATTGGGAAGCGAATTTTGCGTATTACGCATTACACAAACTTCACATTCTACCTTCACAGTTCCTTGAATTTGACGAAGCTGAAAAAGCCTTTATTGTGGCGGCAATCAAGGTGAAAATGGATAACGACAAAAAGAAGGAAAAGGAAATTGCGAAGAAAAAGCCCAAAAAGGGCAGGAAAGGCAGGTGATCCCGCATGGCAACAATCCGCACGGCTATTGAATTACAAGATAACTTCACGGGCGTTTTGAATTCGATAATCAGCGCCGTCAATATGGGGCTTTCGGCGATGGACGATTTGAACCGTTCCATGAACAACCCCGTTGACACAGCTTCTTTCGACGCAGCCCGTGAAGCGGCAAATCAGGCAACGATTGCAATTCAGAACATGGAAGCGGCTATGCAGAACGCCGATGCACCTACCACGGGAACACCCGCCGCCCCGCAAAATACCGCCCCGGTACACATTCCAGTTGTCCCGGATGTTCCTGATCCGCTGGTCGAAAATCCCGCCCCTGTTCCCGTTCCTGTTGAATGGCAAACTGACAACATGGAAGTTTTCACGGGAACAGGGGTTGAAAGATTTCAGCAAGAAGTTCAAAGCGCAAACAATATGTTGAACACTTTGAACACCACGCAGGAACGCATTGCGGCAACGGCAGCGCAAACCGATTTGTTCCCGGCTGGCGCTGTTGCCGATATGAACAATATGCAAAACCGCCTGACGGCTATTTCACAGCGTATTCAGGCGATAGAAAGCAACCCCCTGAACCTTGGATCAGACGAAGCGAACGCCGAATTGGAACAGTTGCGGGGGCAGTTGGATCAGGCGGTGCAGGAACAGGAAGCCTTAAACAGAGCCGTTGAAAACATGGACGTTGAAGCGGCAAATCAGGCTTATTTGCGGCTTTCGCAGACGGTGGGCAATACTGAACGATATATCCGGGATAACACGGATGAACAAGGACGGTTCAACCGTGCGATTGAGGACGGAACGGAACAGGCGAACAATTTGATGAACATGATTAAGGGCGCTGTTGCCGCTTATGTTTCGGTTCAAACAGTTCAAAAAGCCCTTGATTTGTCGGATCAGCTTACTTCCACAACCGCCCGGCTGAACTTGATGAATGACGGATTGCAAACCACACAGGATTTGCAAAACATGATTTATCTTTCCGCTGAACGGTCAAGGGGCGCATATCAGCGAACCGCCGATGCCGTTTCCAAACTTGGACTTATGGCGGGCGATGCGTTCAACAGTTCGGAAGAAATCATTGCTTTCACGGAACAGTTGAACAAACAGTTCACCATTGCCGGAACGGAAGCGGCGGGCATTGATGCGGCAATGTTGCAGCTCACACAGGCGATGGGTTCGGGCGTTTTGCGTGGCGAAGAATACAACAGCATTTTGGAGCAAGCGCCGAATATCATTCAGGCAATCGCTGATTATTTGGACGTTCCAAAAGGGCAGTTAAAGGATATGGCAGCGGAAGGGCAAATCACCGCTGAAATCGTGAAGAACGCTATGTTTGCGGCGGCAGATGAAACAAACGCAAAGTTTGAAAGTATGCCGAAAACCTTTTCGCAGATATGGACTTCTTTTCAAAATACCGCATTGATGGCGTTCCAACCCGTTCTTCAAAGGCTGAATGAGATTGCGAACAGCGAAGCATTTCAGGCGTTTGTTGAAAATGCCGTTGAAGCCCTTTCAATGGTGGCGGGCATTGCGCTTGAAATCTTTGATTTGATGGTACAGGTGGGAACGGTTATCGCCGATAATTGGTCGTGGATTTCCCCGATTGTTTACGGCGTGGCTGGTGCGCTTGCGGTTTATTACGGCTGGTTGCTTTTGGTGAAGGGCGCTGAAATTGCGATGGCGGTTGCAACGGGTATTTCCACCCTTGCGAAAATGCTTGCCGTCCCGGTTTATGCAGCCTTGACGGGGGCAACGATGGCAGATACGGCGGCACAATGGGGATTAAATGCGGCGTTGTATTCTTGCCCGATTGTGTGGATTATCATTCTGATTATCGCCCTGATCGCCCTGTTTTATGCGGCGGTCGCAGCCGTGAACCATTTTGCCGGGACAACCGTTTCCGCAACAGGCATTATTTGCGGGGCGTTCATGGTGGCGCTTGCGTTCATTGGAAACATTTTCGTTGCCCTTTGGAACTTGGTTGTAGATGTGTTTGTGCTTATTTACAACTTGGTTGCCGAAGTCGCAAACTTTATCGGAAACGTGTTCACCGATCCGATAGGTGCGGTTTGCCGCCTGTTCTTTGATTTGGCTGATACGGTGCTGGGCATTTTACAGGCGCTTGCTTCCGCTATTGATGCGATTTTCGGTTCAAATTTGTCGGGTGCAGTTCAGGGCTGGCGTGATTCGCTTGGCGGCTGGGTTGATGAAACATTCGGCAAGGGCGATGAAATCATGGCGAAAATGAACGCCGATGATATGAAGCTGGGGCGGTTTGAATACGGTGCGGCTTGGGATGCCGGATATAATTTCGGCGAAGGGATTGATGAAAGCATTGCGAATTTCGATCCTTCTTCCCTGTTTGATACCAACGTCCCCGGCGCTGACGATTACACAAATCTTGCCGATTACGGTTCAGGAATGGATTTGGGCGGCATTGGAAGCGGGGTTGATGATATAGCGGGCAATACCGGGGCAATCGCTGACAGCATGGATATTACGGAAGAAGATTTGAAATATTTGCGTGATATTGCAGAGCAGGAAGCGGTCAATCGGTTCACAACCGCTGAAATCACGATTGAACAGACGAACAACAATAATATTTCGT
>ENA-OOXJ01000464-OOXJ01000464.1-human-gut-metagenome-genome-assembly--contig:-NODE-464-length-34654-cov-3.857857_pt1 | contig 34654 bp, 29 predicted proteins | sample MGYA00241587_ERZ501343 | MGnify/ENA primary metagenome ERZ501343 (study PRJEB25962, sample SAMEA2042918) | human gut metagenome | biome: human gut; feature: human-associated habitat; material: faeces... | reverse complement strand
TGACAGCGCTCCTGCCGGCATACGGAGCCAGCAAGCCGGCAAACGGCGATGGCAAGGCGGCAAACGGCAGCGGGCCGGCTGCAAACGGCCCGCAGCGCGCGCCCCACGGCCCTCGCGGACGGACGCTGCCCGCCGGCGTTCATTTCGCCGGAAAACGTTCGGCTATTCCGTCATTTTTCCGTACTTTTGCGCCAAAGTAAAACCGAACAGACATGCTTACCATCAAACAAATCACCGATAACAAGGAAGCCGTTGTCAACGGCTTGAAGAAAAAGCATTTCGCCGGTGCCGAAGAGGCCATCGACAAGGTCATTGCCATCAACGACCGCCGCAAGGCTGCCCAAGCCGAGCTCGACGCCCGGCTTTCGGAAGTGAAGTCGCTCTCGAAAGCCATCGGCAGCCTGATGAAAGAAGGCCGCAAAGACGAGGCCGAAGCCACCAAGCAGCAAGTGGCAGCCATCAAGGAACAGACCAAGAGCCTGGAAGAGACCATGAACAGCGCCGCCGAAGAAATGAAGCAGCTGCTCTACACGATACCCAACGTGCCCTACGACATCGTGCCCGAAGGAAACGGTGCCGAGGACAACCTCGTGGTAAAAACCGGCGGACACGACACGGTGCTGCCCGAAAACGCCCTGCCCCACTGGGAGCTGGCAAAAAAATACAACCTCATCGACTTCGACCTCGGCGTGAAAATCACGGGCGCCGGCTTCCCCGTCTACATCGGGCAGGGAGCAAAGCTGCAACGCGCCCTGATAAACTTCTTTTTGGACGAAGCTCGCGCTGCCGGCTACACCGAAGTGATGCCCCCGACGGTGGTAAACGCCGCTTCGGGCTATGGAACGGGGCAGCTGCCCGACAAAGAGGGACAGATGTACCATTGTGACCTCGACGACCTCTATTTAATACCCACTGCCGAGGTGCCTGTGACGAATATCTACCGCGATGTGATACTTGACGAGCGCGAACTGCCCATCAAGAACTGCGCATACACCGAGTGCTTCCGCCGCGAAGCCGGTTCGTACGGCAAAGACGTGCGCGGGCTGAACCGTCTGCACGAGTTCTCCAAGGTGGAGCTCGTCCGCATCGACACGCCCGAACATTCGGCGGCTTCGCACCAGGAGATGCTGGACCATGTGGAAAATTTGCTGGTAAAGCTCGAGCTTCCTTACCGCATTCTGCGTCTTTGCGGCGGCGACATCAGCTTTACGGCCGCCCTGTGCTACGATTTCGAGGTATATAGCGAAGCGCAGAAGCGCTGGCTCGAAGTGAGCTCCGTGTCCAACTTCGACAGCTACCAGGCAAACCGCCTCCACTGCCGCTACCGCGACGCCAACAAGCACATAGAGCTCTGCCACACGCTGAACGGCTCGGCGCTGGCCCTGCCGCGCATCGTTGCCGCCCTGCTCGAAGACTTCCAGACGCCCGAAGGCATACGCATCCCCAAAGCGCTGCAACCCTACATGGGGTGCGACATGATTAAATAAACCGGCTGCCAGACCGACCGGACATGGGACGACTGCTCGCCATCGACTACGGCAGGAAACGCACCGGCATAGCCGTCAGCGACCCGCTGCAACTCATTGCCAACGGCCTAACGACGGTGGCCACGCACGAGCTGACCGATTTTCTGAAAGACTACGTCGGCCGCGAGGCGGTGGACGAAATCATAGTGGGCCTGCCCGTTCAGACCAACGGGCAGGCCTCTGAAAACCAGCAGCGGGTGCGGCAGTTTGTGGCCCGCCTGCGCAAGCTCATGCCCGACGTGCCGATTGTGTTCTACGACGAACGCTTCACCTCCGTGCTGGCCCACCGCGCCATGATAGACGGCGGACTGCGCCAAAAGCAGCGGCGCGACAAGGCACTGGTGGATACCATCAGCGCAACCATCATCCTGCAATCGTACATGGAGCATCGCCGCCTGGCTCCGCAGCCATAACATTCCCACCCGACATCAAACAGATTTTCAACCCATGGTTCTACCCATTTACACGTACGGACAGCCCGTACTCAGAAAAACGGCCACCGACATCGCCGAGGATTACCCCGGCTTAAAGGAGCTCATCGCCGATATGTTCGAGACGATGTACAAATCGGACGGCGTGGGGCTGGCCGCTCCGCAGATCGGACGCTCGATCCGCCTGGTCGTCGTCACGCTCGACGTGCTCTCAGACGATTTTCCCGAATATAAAGGCTTCAACAAGGCGTACATCAACCCGCACATCCTCGAAACCGACAGCTCGCACACGGAACTCATCGAGGAAGGCTGCCTGAGCCTGCCGGGCATACACGAACCCGTGCGCCGCCCCACGCGCATACGCATCAGCTACCAGGACGAAAACTTTGAAAGCCACGACGAATGGGTCGAAGGCTATCTGGCCCGCGTTTTGCAGCACGAATGCGACCATTTGGAGGGACGCGTCTTCACCGACCTCATTTCTCCCCTGCGCAAACAGATGGTAAAAGGCAAGCTCGCCGCCCTGCTGAAAGGCAAGGTGCGCTGCGCCTATAAAATAAAGACCGGTAAATAACATTGAAACGCCTGCTCCTGACGCTTTGCCTTGCGGCCGTCGTCCGCACTGCCCCGGCTCAGATTGATACCGAACGTGTACTCATGATGGGCCGGAACGCTCTTTATTTTGACGACTACGTGACGGCCATAAAGCTCTTTAATCAGGTGATAGACGCAAAGCCCTATATGGCGCAGGCCTATTATCTGCGGGCCTACGCCAAGTTTACGCTCGAAGACTTCCGGGGCGCCGAGGCCGACTGCGACCGCTCGGTAGCGCTCAACCCGTATATCGTCGACGTGTATCAGCTGCGCGGACTGTGCCGCATACACAACGGCGCCTACGAGGGGGCCATCGACGATTACAGCCGGGTGCTGCAAGAACTGCCCGAGGAGCAAAGCGCCCTCTACAACCGGACGCTCTGCAAAATGCAGGTAAAAGATTTCGAGGGCGCCGAAAGCGACGTAAACACGCTGCTCGCCAAATGGAGGAACCTGTATAAGGCTTATCTGGTGAAAGCCCAGATTCTTATGGAGCGGAAAGACACAACCCGGGCCATGGCTTGCGTCGATACGCTCCTGACGCTCAACCCCAAAGAGGCCGATGCGTGGAGCTTCAAGGGCCGCTACGCCCTGGCACACGACGACTACCTGCTTGCCGACTCGTGCCTGACGCGCTCGCTCGAACTGAACCCGAAAAACGCCGACGACTTCTTGGGACGGGCTCAGGCCAGATATGCCATGAGCAGGTATAACAAAGCGCTGAGCGACTATGATAAAGTGATAGAGCTTATTCCCAACCATTTTATCGCCCACTACAACCGTGGTTTGCTGCGGGCTCAGGTGGGCGACAACAACCGGGCCATCGACGACTTCGACTTTGTCATTGCCGAAGAGCCCGATAACATCCTTGCCATCTACAACCGCGCCCTTCTGCGCGAAGAAACGGGCGATTTCAAGGGAGCTGAAAGCGACTATACACGCATCATCAAGGAATATCCCAACTTTCTTTTCGGCTACTATGCCCGCGCACGCTGCCGCAGAATGCTGGGTAACACCCGCGGGGCGGCAGCAGACGAAAGCCGCGTGGGACGGGCCGAGCTCGACCTGCGCTATGGCAACGCCCGACGGACGCCTGTGAAGAAGCTGCGCAAACGAAGCGACCATTCGCTGGAAAACTACCGGCAGCTCGTAGAGGAAGACGCCGATACGTCGCGGGTGTATGTGAACGAACTGCTGGGTAAGGTGCAGAACCGCACCGTGGAACGTGAACTGCTGCCCATGTACTCGCTCGCCTTTGCCACGGGCGACGGCAAGACCTACGCCGAAACGGCTTTTCTCCCGCAGGTGGAGAAGCTGAACAAGGAGCGCGGCGACATGCCCCGACTGATTTTTACGGCAACAGAACGGCGCACGGCCCGCACCGACGACGAAAAAACGGACGACGCGCTGAACGACATTGGCAAAAGGCTCGAAAAAGGCACAGACAACGACCTGCTGCTGGTGCGCTCGGTCGTGCTGCGCGATATGTACAATTATCCCGCTGCGCTGGCGGACGTGGAGCAGGTTCTGCGCGCCGATACGGCCAACAGCCTAGCCTACTGGCAAAGGGCAGCCCTGCTCATGGATATGGCAGAAACGGCCTCGCACCGGACAGACGGGCAGAAAAACGAGGCGCCGGCCATGCAGCTGGAACTGGCTCTGCGCGACGCCGAACGGGCCTTGGCGCTGGCTCCGGAAAATGCCTACGCTCTCTATAACCGCGGCTGCATACTGGCCCGAATGGGGCGCACGCAGGCAGCCATCGACGACTTCACGCGCGCCATTGCGGCCGACGGACGCTTGCCCGAAGCCTACTACAACCGCGCCGTTCTGTACATGCGCACAGGCGACTATAAAAAGGCCATCCCCGACCTGAGCCGCGCGGGAGAACTCGGCTTATACCGAGCGTATAACTTGCTGAAACAGGCTTCGGCCGATGCCGACAAAGATAAGGCCGAAAGCAACAAGGAAAAAGAAAGCACCGACCGCTGAACGGCCGGCAGCAAAACCTGACAAAAGCTTCGCCCAACGACTGAACGGACCAAACAGGAGCAAACGACGTACACAGAAAAACAACAAGCGGCCCTCTGCCCACGAAGGACGGATGGCCGCTTGTTGTTTCTTTATAAAAAGGTGAGAGGCGCGGGGTGCCTATTCCAAACGCACCGTAACGCGACGGTTGTAGGAGAAGGGGGCGAGGCTGTCGACGCCTCCGCCCGTGCGGACGACGATGCTTTCGCGCGGCACGCCCATTTTTACCAGTTCGTCGGCCACCACCCGGGCGCGCTCGCGGCTGAGGGCTTCGTTGCGCTCGGCAGTTCCGGTGCGGCTGTCGGCATAGCCCGTTACGATGAGCTTACGCTGCGACGTGCGGGCGTAATCGGCCAGTTCTTTCACGTTGACAAAATCGCGACGCGAAGACGGACGGGCTGAACCAATGGAGAAAAAGACGGAAACGGCCGTTTGCGGCGCGGGAGCAACTGCTGTCGTATCGGCGGCGGGAGCCTCGCTGCTTTCGGCGAGAGAAAGCAAACGGTCGTTCTCCGATTGGAGCTCTCCGAGCGAAGCATTGAGCGCTTCCATCTGCTCGTCGTTCATCTGCATGAGGGCATCGACGTCCGGGGAGTTTTGCCAAGAGCTCTTTCCCAGATGGAACGTGAGGCCCACGCCTATGGTCAGCATTTTGTCGTAATGGCGCTGATTGAGCGCGTCGTGAGCGGCCCACGAGTCGAGACCGGCACGATCGAAACTGCCGGCTGCCGCCATGAAACCGACGTCGAGGAAAGCCGTAAAGCGCTCGTTGATGCGGAAATTGTTGAGCAAACCGAGATTGTAAGTAATCTCGTAACGATTGGCCGACATGTTACGCCCCACGCCTACGCCCGCATACGGAATAAGGTTCCACAAACGACGCTCGTCGTACCCCCGCAACATGTTTGTGACGTTGAACGTGACGTCCTCGTGGATGTTCCAATAATGGTAGGCCGGATGAAGATGGTCGGCTACGACGCTCTTGGCCCAGACGCCCTGAAACTTCGTGCGCAAACCGATGGAGGGCGTAAACCATTTGCCCACAGCGACGTTAAAACCGAACGTACCCCGCTTCGAACTGAACGGATTGCCACCAACGGCGCTGCCCTGCGACGGGTAAGCCGCATTAAACTCGCCGCCGGCCGAAAGATACCAGTTGGCCCAGAACGAATTGGTCGTAACGCTGTGCTTCGCACGGGGTATTTCGTAGTCCTGAGCTGCGGCTCCCAACGTAAAAGAGACGGCCAGCAGGAAAAAGAGCGATTTTTTCATGAGATTGGTTGATTAAGGGTTCATATAGCCCGCCAACGCCTTTTCCCACATTCGAAACAGCCTCAACATGCGCCAGACCGACTGCTCGGAGCCAAGAGACCGGAGATAGCGGAAATACGTGGCCTTGCAAAATTAAGAAAAAAGTGAGCAAAGGCTTTACCCAAGCGGGAAAAACACGCAGGAAAAGCACTTATCGAATAGGAAAAGGAATGAAACGGCAAACAACTGCGCCATAATCGCTCCCTAACAAGCGAAAAAGAGCGGCTATGGCATCAGGCAAATATTTTCTCAATCTGCTCCTGACTGAAAATGGAGAGAATGAGCTTTCCATCCGGGGTGTAATTAGGCGTTTCGCAGGCAAAGAGTTTTTCAATAAGATCTTCCATCTCTACCTGGCTTAAAGCCTGACCAATGGGCAGGGCTGCCTTTTTTGCCAGTGAGAGGGCAATGATTTGAACTATTTCGGCCTTAGCCCCCGTTGCCTTGCCGAGCGCATCATCCAGCAAACCGCCGACGAGCGCGCCGGGGTCGAGCCCTTCTGTGCCGGCGGGTATGGCCAGAACCGAAAAGCTGCCGCCACCCAGATTGGAAATGTCAAAACCTACGGAAGTGAGCTCGTCTGTAAGCTCTTCGAGCAGCGTGGCCTGCGACGGCGGCAACTGTATAAGCTGCGGAAAAAGCAAACCTTGGGACGGGCCTTTCTTATCATGCAGGCGCAACATGTATTGCTCGTACAAAATACGAATATGGGCACGGCGCTGCTCAACAAACAGGAGACCGGACTTTACCGACGTCACGACAAAACGGCCTTTGTACTGAAAAAACTCTGCTCCCGAGCGCTCCCAAAGCTGCTGCTCGTCCTTCGACAGATTTCCGTAAAGCGTCGGCGACTCTGGCTCGGAGGACTCTTCGGGTAGGCTCCGTGCTGACGAACGCTCGGCAGGCTTGTAAAGTTGCTCCCAACCCGTCACACTGCTTTTTGTACGCGACATGACACCACGCCCCTCCGAACGAACAGGCGTTGCAAAGGAGGATGCGGAATTTGCCCCCGGCTGTTCAAACGGATTGTAGGACGTATCAATTTCCACCTCAGGGGGAACAACATCGCCATGCGGGGTAAACGCAGGTATGTCTGGGCGGCCAGCCGTATCAAAATCGATTGTGGGAACAGCCCCCGAACGGCCTAACGCCTCGCGCACGGCCGCCAGAATAATCTGCCAGATCGGCTGCTCATCCTGAAACTTAATTTCGGTTTTGGTGGGATGTATGTTTACGTCAATACGGGAAGGGTCTACCTGCAAGTGGAGAAAATAAGGTATCTGCTCCCCTTCGGGCAACAGACGCTCGTATGCCGTCATTACTGCCTTTGAAAAATACGGGTGCCTCATATATCGCCCGTTTACAAAGAAATATTGGTGAGCTCCCTTCTTACGAGCCGCCGACGGTAAGCCGACAAAACCAGAAATGTTGACAAGCGAGGTCTCCACCTGGACCGGAACGAGCTGTTGGTCAAGTTTTCGCCCGAATATGCCGAGAATGCGCTGACGGAAATTGCCCGAAGACAAATTCATCACGAGCGTATCGTTGCTGTGGAGGGTGAAGGAAATGTCGGGATGAGCCAGCGCAATGCGCTCAAACTCGTTCATAATGTTGCTCAGCTCCGTCTGGTTGGTTTTTAAAAACTTGCGACGAGCCGGAATGTTGAAGAAAAGATTTTTTACGGCGAAGTTAGCGCCCACAGGACAGCTCACAAGCTCCTGAGAAACGAACTTGGAACCCTCAATGCAGATGGAAACACCCACATCCTCGCTTTTCGTGCGCGTTTTCAGCTCAACCTGCGCAACCGCCGCAATGGAGGCCAGCGCTTCTCCGCGGAATCCCATTGTGTGCAGTGAGAATAAATCGGTAGCAGCCGATATTTTCGACGTAGCATGGCGCTCGAACGAGAGACGCGCGTCAGTCTCGCTCATTCCCTGCCCGTTGTCGATGACCTGCACGCACGATTTTCCTGCATCCACCACGTAAACCTGTATCAAGGTGGCACCTGCGTCGATGGAGTTCTCAACCAATTCCTTTATCACCGAAGAAGGGCGCTGTATGACCTCTCCGGCGGCAATCTGATTGGCTACGGAATCGGGTAACAAATGGATAATATCGCTCATGCCTTATTCCTTTTCCAATTTGTCGAGCGTCTGCAACGGTGCCTCGCGGCGAACGCTTTTTTTCAACTCAGTCCCCGCTTTTTTAGGGCGCCATTCGAACAAGTCGTCCTTGTTTAACGGGCGTATGTAGTCGAACCAAGCAAAGTTGGCCAGATATGTCCGCTCGCGCGGAGCTTTATCCACGGGGTAGAACGTACCTTCGGCTGCCGGCGTCCAGAGTTTTTTCAATTTGCCGGCCTCCATATACATTCTCAACTTGGCTGTTTCCGTGTACGTCTGATATAAAATGGAGCTGTCGCGTTCTACGGGATAATTCACGATATAAACGTTGCCGTCCACGTGGTTTTCCCGCATCTTTCCCTCGGCAAAAAAAGATTTCATGATTTGTCCTGCCACTTGGTTGTAGTGAACCGAATCCATCTGCTCAACCAAAAGGGCCTGACGTTCCACGTAAATGCTGTCAATCGTCGAGTCGTTCGTAAATACGTTGATCTCCTCGCCCAATATCTGCCGGTTATCGCTCCAAGCTATCGGGTCGCGATACATTGTGAGCTGCTTGTCGCGCGAATTAAAGACCAACGAGTCGCACACCGCCTGTATGTCCGTCCGATAAGCCCGCACATGAAAATATCCGTGCATCACGCGATACACAGAGTCGGTGTCGATGTTATATGTAAAGAGCCGAAGCGTGTCAGCATGGACGTAAAGCGTGTCCTCCCCGCTTGAAAAATCTTTTGCCAGCGCGCTGTCTGTTGCTAAGGCCTCGCCTGTGAGCTCGTTATAGACGCCATAATTGCCTGTCAAGATATTCTTGTTGACGGAGTCGACGTAAACAATGTTTTCATAAGCCTTCATAATGCCCGTCAGCTTGTTGTAATAAAGGCTGTCGCCCGTCATACGCCGCCCTTTGTTGTGCAAAATGGGGCGGTCCATCAGCCGCGCCACCTCTGTTTCGGTGTTATAATAACCATGTTCGGTATAAATGCGGTTATCGCCGCTGATAACGTTCGACGGCCCCATCACGTTGGCCCATTTTGTCTGTATATCGTAATGAAGCGTGTCGGAAACGAGCTTAAACTTCGGATTGACGAGCGTTACGTTGTAGTTGAACGTCGACTGACGCGTCGAAGTGTAATATTCTCCGTAGTCGGACGTCAGCACGTTGTCGCCGTCGATCAGTTTTCCCCCTTCAAAATAATATCCCAGGGAATAAAGGCGGTCATAATTCAAGCTGTCGGTAATGAGCGTCGAGTTGCGGTGTTTCATTACGACGTTATGCCGCATTTGCGCTATTTGCGACTCACCGTCGTAAAACAAATAATCGCCTGTCAGCGAGAGCGTGTCGCCTTGCAGCATTCGAACGTGGCCGAAAGCCTCGAAAGAATTGGTAGCTTCGTAGACCACCGCGCTGTCGCAAAACATAAGTAAATCTTCATGCCGCAAATTGACTTTTCCGCTCAGCAATTGCGCTCCGGGATGGCGATACTCGTCGTATCGCAGGTTGTCGGCATGAATTAAATAGACCTTCTCATCGCTTTTCTTCCGCGGACGGCGGTCATCGGGCTGCCGCGCCCACGCTCCTGCCCCCACCAAAAGGAGGAGCAGAGCGACAAGAACCACCGGCAGAGACGTTATTCTGACAAGCTTCTTTTCCATTTACTTTTATGCTATCTGTACGGGCACAAAAACCGCGTCGCACTCTTCGCCCGGCGGCACGGATATGCCCGGAAGAGCTACAACGCGGTTTTCCCGCCTGCCGAGGCTCTTATTTTTTGACCCAACCGGGATATTCAAAATCGCAATCGCGCCATTCGGGGTTGATGCGCACGTAAGTGGATTTCTGCTTATTCTTTATCCACTCCGTAATTTTCTCTTCGCTACGTTTGGCAAAGACTTCGTCCTTTAAAATCTGGAAATCTTCGGTCATGCTGGCGCGATGTCCGTCGATACGATTTTTCAGATAGACGACAGCACAAACCGACTGCCCCTTATCGTTAATCATCGTGAAGGCACGCGAAATTTCTCCCACCTTGAGCGTGTCGACCACCTTGGCAACGTCCTGCGGCAGGTCTTTCATTTCAAACCGCGAGGTCATGGCTCCCGTTTCCTGGTTGGCATTCACCATCAGTCCGTGGTTGTTGCGCGTATCCTTGTCGTCGGATAGGGCCGATGCCGCCTCGTCGAAAGTAAACTTCCCCGCACGGATGTCTGCGGTAATGGAATCGAGTCTTTGCAGCCCGGCGGTAAACTCGCTCTGGTCTATCTCTGGCTTCAGCAGTATATGCCGCACGTTGATGCGGTCGCCCCGGCGGTCTATCAGCTGAATGATGTGAAAGCCAAACTCTGTCCGAACGATTTTGGAGACTTTCTTCGGGTCGGTCAGGCTGAATGCGACGTTGGAAAACTCGGGCACAAACTCGTTGCGCCCCTTGTAGCCCAATTCGCCACCGTTGCGCGCACTGCCATCCTGCGAATAGAGCATGGCAAGCGTCGAGAAATCGGATTCTCCTTCGTTCACGCGGCGCGCATATTCGCGCAACAGCCCTTCTATCCGCTCCACCTCTTCGCGCGACACCTTGGGAACGTGCGTTATTATCTGCACCTCGACCTTTGTCGGCACGAAGGGCAGACTGTCCTGCGGCACGTCCTTATAATATTCGCGCACCTCGGCAGGTGTCACCTTGATGCCCGACGTTATGCTGCGCTGCACCTCGCTTACTTTGTAGTTGTCGCGCTGGCGCTGCTTCAGCTGTTCGCGAAACTGGGAGAACGACTTGCGGGCCACCGCCTCGACGTTTTCTTTCGAACCCAGATTTTGCAGATATACGTTCAGCTCCTCGTCCACCATGGCGTTAATGCTCGTTTCGTCCACCGAAACGCTGTCGAGCTCCGCCTGGTGAAGAAACAGCTTCTGGATGGCCAGCTGTTCCGGGATGGTACAATAGGGATTGGGGAAGGGCGTGCCACGCATTTCGGCGCTGATGCGCGTTTCCTCCACATCTGAAAGCAAGATGGGGTCGTCGCCCACCACCCAGATGACTTCGTCCACCACGTTGCTTTGAGCCGAAGCCGACAAGCCCAGCACAGCCGACAGCATGGTGGCCATTATCCTTGTTTTCATACCTTGTTTCAATGGTTGTTTACGGTTTTAAGCACCTCTTGGTCTATCTCAAACGGATATTTGGCCCGCAAATCGGCCACCCATGCCTTTTCGAGCTCTTCCTGATAGTCGGCCACGACGAGCGACTTGACGTCGCGATAGCTCTTGGGCTGCGAAAGCTTCTTTCCTGCCACGTCCGAATAGGGGAACGAGGGAAGCACGCGGCCTTGTCCCGTCTTGAAGATGTACTGGTCGACATAAGGGTTCTCGCCCCTCTTGCAAAGGTACGGACCGTTGACGAGCACCTGCACAGAGTCCTTGTTAAAGCGTTTTTTTACCTCTGCACGCCAGTTGTCGCCCGTCTGCTTGGCCAGGAACTTCTTGATGGCTTTCTTTTCCTTCGGATTTTTATAATGGAACACGAAGCCCTTGAAGCGAGGTTCCGTCCAACGATATTTTTTCTTGTTCTTCTTGTAGTATGCTTCGAGCGCAGCCTCGTTCTTTTCGGCCACGTCCCACACGTGCTGCTTGCTGACGGCATACATCAGCAGCCCTTCGTAATATTCCTTCACCAGAAATTGCAGGTCGGGATTGGCAGCCGAACGAGCATTGAGCACACTGTCGATAACGGCCTCGCGCGTCAGCCGACCTCCCGAAGCATCTATCAGTTTCTTGATGTGGGCTTCGGCCGAAGCCTCCTCGATGCCCTGCCGGTGGAGCGAAGCAAGAATCTGCGGGCGCAACGTGTCGTAGGGTTCCAGCTGCTTGCGTTCTTTCATCAGCACGATGTGATATCCCACGGGCGAAAGGAACGGTTCGCTCATCTGCCCGGGCTGCAACGTGTAGGCCACGTCTTCAAACTCCTTCAAAAGAGCGCCGGGTCCCACCCAGGGGAGCAGACCGCCCGTGCGGGCCGTACCGGGGTCTTGCGAAAATTTCTTGGCAGCCTCGGCAAAATCGAGTCCGCCCTTCAACAGGCCGTAGATGGAGTCGATACGCTGCTTGGCGCGCTCCTTGTCGGCCTCCGAGGCTTTCTGGCGCAACAGCACAAGGATGTGGGCCGGACGCAACAAGTCCTTACCCTGCAACCGTTCTTTCGTACGGTCGTAAAGCGAGACCGCAACCGAGTCGATATAGGCGGAATCGACCAGATAGGGCATCAGCTGCATGTCGCGATAGGTCTCAAACTCCTGACGAAAGGAGGCAGCCGTGTCCATCCGCGCCTCCTCGGCGGCTGCCACCTTGAGCTTGTAGTTGACGAACATGTCGGCATACTCTGCCACCGACTTCTGCTCGACAGCTCCCTCGATATTGCAGTTTTTATTGTAGAAATATTCAAACTCTGCCCGCGTAACCGGTTTGCCGTTCACGGTCATTACGACGGGGTCGGCCGCTGTCTGCGCCCCCGCCGAGAGAGCCACGGCCAGAAGAGCCGAAAAAACGATTTTTCTCATTGTCGGATCAATCTTTTGTTGATAAAAAAGAGGAAAGGGGGAAACGAGCGTTCCCCCTCACGATGCTATTCCGAGCGGCTGTAATTGGGCGCTTCGCTCGTTATCGTGATGTCGTGCGGATGGCTCTCCAAAACGCCGGCATTGGTGATGCGCGTAAACTTGGCTCCGTGCAGGGCCTCGATGGTGGCGGCGCCACAATAGCCCATGCCCGAGCGCAGACCGCCCACCAGCTGGTAGATAACCTCTTGCACCGAGCCTTTGTAGGGAACGCGCCCGGCAATGCCTTCGGGCACGAGCTTCTTCGTTTCCGTCACGCCGCTCTGGAAATATCTGTCCTTCGAACCGTTCTCCATGGCTTCGAGCGAGCCCATGCCACGGTAGGTCTTAAACTTTCGTCCGTTGAAAATGATGGTTTCGCCCGGCGACTCCTCCGTACCGGCCACGAGCGACCCAATCATGACGCTGTTGCCACCGGCAGCCAGGGCCTTCACAACGTCGCCCGAATAGCGCAGGCCACCATCGGCTATCAAAGGAACGCCCGTTCCCCGCAAAGCGCAGGCCACGTCGTAAACGGCCGACAGCTGCGGCACGCCCACACCGGCCACCACGCGCGTCGTGCAGATGGAGCCCGGACCGATGCCCACCTTTACGGCGTCGGCGCCGGCCTCGGCCAGCATGCGGGCGGCTTCGCCCGTTGCCACGTTGCCCACCACGATGTCGACGCCGGCAAACGCGGCTTTGGCCTCGCGCAGCTTTTCGATGACAAATTTTGAATGGCCGTGTGCCGTGTCTATCACGATGGCGTCGGCGCCGGCCTGTATCAGCGCCTCCATGCGCTCAAACGTGTCGTTCGTCACGCCCACGCCGGCAGCCACGCGCAGGCGGCCTTTTGCGTCCTTGCAGGCCATCGGTTTGTCTTTGGCCTTGGTTATGTCTTTGTAGGTGATGAGCCCCACGAGCTTGCCGTCTTTGTCTACGACGGGCAGCTTTTCAATTTTGTTTTCTTGCAGTATCTGAGCGGCGGCGGCCAAGTCCGTCTGCTGGCTGGTCGTCACCAGGTGCTCTTTCGTCATGACATGGTCGATAGATTTGCCAAGGTCTTTCTCGAAACGCAGGTCGCGGTTCGTCACGATGCCCACCAGGTGCATGTCGTCGTCCACAACGGGGATGCCACCGATGTGATATTCCTTCATCAAGCCCAGCGCATCGCCCACGGTCGAACCGCGCTTGATGGTCACGGGGTCGTAAATCATGCCGTTCTCGGCCCGCTTCACGATGGCCACCTGGCGTGCCTGCTCCTCGATGGACATATTCTTATGAATGACGCCGATACCGCCCTCACGCGCGATAGCAATGGCCATAGGCGCCTCGGTCACCGTATCCATTGCCGCCGAAACGAAAGGAATTTGAAGCTCAATGTTGCGGGAAAACTTGGTATTCAGCGCCACCGTGCGGGGCAGCACGTCCGAATAAGCCGGTACGAGAAGTACGTCGTCAAAGGTCAGTCCGTCCTGGACAATTCTGTCAGCAATAAATGAAGTCATGAGCTTTTGATTTTATTGCACGCAAAATTACGCAATTCCCGCCACGGCGACAAGCACGGCCCAATTTTTTTCATCGCAACGGAGAAGCATTTTTCATTCTTTAAAAATCGGCGCCGGCCTTGTCTCTTTTTTCTTACCTTTGCCGGCAGCTCCCCGCCGGGCGGTCCGGTGGGCATGCCGCCGGCGGGAGCTGACCAGACGAAACGACATCTGCCTTATGAGCGACGGAAACTACAACCGCAACCTGCTACCCTACCACAACTACCAGAGCGGCCTGCGCGCCGGCGGGGCCGCCATGCGCCACCGGGCCATCGAAGCCTTTGCCCGCTTTCTCGAAAAGCACGAGCCGGAGCTGCCCGCAGCGGAAAGAGAGCGGCTCACAGCCCTCTTCCGCGAAGAGCTGCTTTGAGGCGTCTCTGCCGGCGCCGTGCCACGGCCGGAAGGGGGCTCCCCCACCCCGCCACCCGCATGCCGGCCGGCCACGCCGTTTTGCCGGCTTGATAGCGGCGTAGCAAGCGGGCAGCCGGCAGTAAGGCGCCGGCAAACGGCAACCTCCGGCCGGCATGCCACGACGGGGAAAACAGCACAGCGTGCCATTTCTTACCGAAAACATGGTGGAAACTTCAAAAAAAAGCGTTATCTTTGTTTGGCGAATACAACGACCGGAAACGCCATGAAAGAAAAACTGAAAAAAGCACTGCTCACACTGACGCTGCTCGCCGTCACGCTTCAATTTTCCTCCTGCTCCACGGACGACTGGTGGACAGCCGAAACGCTCGAAGGCCGCTGGCGCATCGTCGAGGTGGGCTTTGGCTATGGCGACTGCCCCTACCGGCCCGGCGACCGTTGGGAGTTTTACGGCAACGGAGAGTTCCACTCGTGGGGCTTCAACGGCTTCGAGGAATATGGCGTCTGGGACGTGAGCAACCGCACAATCTATATCAGCTTCGACGCATACGAGCCAAGCGCCATAACCTGCTATCTGCGCAGCATAGACGACCAATATGTCGCGATGGACGTCGACGACTATTCATACGGTTCCCGCTATACGCTGCGCATGGTGCGCGACGGCTGGTGAGCCCCGCCCCTCGGCCCTGCAAGATACGAAACGGCCGCTCCGGTAAGTCCGAAGCGGCCGTTCCTTTTTCTGTCTGCCCTTTTCAGGCGCCCGGGGTTACAAAATGCCTTGGGCCATCATGGCACGGGCCACCTTCATGAAGCCCGCAATGTTGGCGCCGCGCACGTAGTTGATGTATCCGTCCTCCTTGCCATACTGCAAGCACTGGGCATGCACGTCGGCCATGATGCGGTGCAGGCGTGCGTCCACCTCGTCGGCCGTCCACGAAATGTGCATGGCGTTCTGCGTCATTTCGAGTCCCGACGTAGCCACGCCGCCCGAGTTGACAGCCTTGCCGGGAGCAAAGGGCATTTTCTTGGCGATGAAGTAGTCGACCGCCTCTGCCGTGCAGCCCATGTTCGAAACCTCGGCAACACACTGCACGCCGTTCGCTACGAGCATTTTGGCGTCGTCTTCGTTCAGTTCGTTCTGCGTGGCGCAAGGCAGGGCGATGTCTACCTTTGCTTCCCACGGCTTGCGGCCGGGGTAGAAGGTGGCTTCGGGATAGCGCTCGGCATAGGGCGCCACGATGTCCTCGCCCGACATGCGCAGCTCGAGCATATAGTCTATCTTCTCGCCCGAAACGCCCTGCGGGTCGTACACGTAGCCGTCGGGACCGGAGAGCGTAACAACCTTGGCCCCCATCTCGGTGGCCTTCTTGGCGGCCCCCCAGGCCACATTGCCGAAGCCCGAGATAGCCACCGTCTTGCCCTCGATGCCGAGAGCGTAGTCGGCCAGCATTTGCTTCACGAAATAGAGCGCACCATAGCCGGTGGCTTCGGGACGCAGAATGGAGCCGCCAAATTCCATGCCTTTTCCCGTAAATGTGCCCGTATGTTCGCGCGTCAGCTTCTTGTACATGCCGTACATGTAGCCCACTTCGCGACCGCCCACGCCTATATCGCCGGCCGGCACGTCCTGATCGGGGCCCAGATTGCGCCAAAGCTCCAGCATAAAGGCCTGGCAGAAACGCATGATCTCGGCCTCGCTGCGGCCACGCGGCGCAAAGTCGGAACCGCCCTTGGCGCCGCCCATCGGGAGCGTCGTCAAAGCGTTCTTGAACGTCTGCTCAAAACCCAGGAATTTCAGTATGCTCAGATTGACCGACGGATGGAAACGCACACCGCCCTTGTAAGGGCCGATGGCATTATTGAATTGCACACGATAGCCCAAGTTGACGTGAACTTCCCCGCTGTCGTCCACCCAGGGAACGCGGAAAGAGATGATACGGTCGGGCTCTACGAGACGTTCAATCAGTTTGACGCGCTCGAACTCGGGATGTTCGTTATATACATCCTCAATGGAGAGTAAAACCTCCTTGACTGCCTGTAAGTACTCCTTTTCTCCGCTGTGTTTTGCTTCCAATGCGGAGAGTAGCTGTTCGGTTTTCATATATCCTTTTAGAGATTAAGGTTTTTATTACGGAGCGAATGTAGGCATTTCCCCGGAATACGGAAAAAATCGGGTCTGTTTTTTTGTTAAATCGACGCTTATGCTCCCGGAAAAGACGAGAGCCGGCGCTCAAACCGCAAATAATTCGTACATTTGCCGCCAAAGCAAAGGGGTGCTGCGCACGTTGCCGGCTGAGATCATACCCTACGAACCTGAAGCGGATAATACCGACGAAGGGATTGCTGCTCATCGCACGCATCAACCGGCCGGGCACTCCTTATATATATAATGTATAAGTATGGTACCGGTACAATTCATTACCCATCAGACAGAACGTTTCAGCTACGAAGAATCGGCCCTTTTGGCGCTGCGCGGCGGCTGCCGCTGGATACAATTGCGCATGAAGGAGGCCACCGACGACGACGTGGCTCCCGTGGCCGAACGGCTGCGCGAGGCTTGCACAAAAGCGGGGGCAACGTTCATCGTGGACGACCGCGTGGAGCTGGCCAAGGAGGTGAAAGCCGACGGCGTCCACCTGGGGAAAAACGACATGCCCGTTCGCGAGGCGCGCAACGTGCTGGGCGAGGGTTTCCTCATCGGCGGAACGGCCAACACGCTCGCCGACATCGAACGGCTATGGAAGGACAGCGCCGACTACATAGGCTGCGGCCCGCTGCGCTTTACGACCACCAAGAAAAACCTGGCCCCGCTGCTGGGGCTTGACGGCTACCGCGCCATCGTTGCCGGCATGAGGGAACGGGGCATCCGTCTGCCCCTCTGCGCCATCGGCGGCATCACGCCGGCCGACGTCCGCCCTTTGCTCGATGCAGGCGTGCAAGGCATCGCCGTGAGCAGCTACGTCCTTAACGCTCCCGACCCGGCGGAGGCCATGCGCAGGCTCCTCAACTGCGACCGCGACGAAACAGATCAAGAAATCTCAAAAACAGTTTGATATGAACAAGAAAATGGAAATCAAATATCCCGGAAGCGAAAAATTCTACATGAGCGGCCAGCTGTTTCCCGGGATAAAAGTGGGCATGCGGCGCATCCACCAGAACCCGACGGTGAAAATCGTCGATGGCGAGAAGCAATACCGCGAGAATCCCTCCGTCGTCGTTTACGATACGAGCGGCCCATACAGCGATCCCGACATAGAGGTCGATCTCAAAAAAGGACTGCCGCGCCTGCGCGAAGCATGGATTTCGGAACGCGGCAACGTGGAACGGCTGCCGGAGTTTTCTTCAGAATACTGCCGCGAACGCTTGGCAGATGCCTCGCTGAACGACCTGCGCTTTGGCCACATCCACTTGCCCCTGCGCGCAAAAAAAGGAGCGGCCATCACGCAGATGGCCTATGCCAAGCAAGGCATCATCACCCCCGAAATGGAGTACGTGGCCATTCGTGAAAACATGAATTGCGCCGAGCTCGGCATCGAAACGCACATCACCCCCGATTTCGTCCGCCGGGAAATTGCCGCCGGCCGCGCTGTCATCCCCGCCAACATCAACCATCCCGAAGCCGAGCCCATGATAATAGGCAGCAGCTTTCTGGTAAAAATCAACACAAACATCGGAAACTCCGCCACAACTTCGGGAATCGAAGAAGAAGTGGAAAAAGCCGTGTGGAGCTGCAAGTGGGGCGGCGATACAATCATGGATCTGTCAACGGGAAACAACATACACGAAACGCGCGAATGGATAATCCGCAACAGCCCGGTTCCCGTAGGCACCGTTCCCATGTATCAGGCCATGGAAAAGGTGAAAGGAAAAGCCGCCGACCTGTCGTGGGAACTTTTCCGCGACACGCTCATCGAACAATGCGAGCAGGGCGTCGATTACTTTACCATTCACTGCGGCATACGGCGGAAAAACATTCATCTCGCCCAAGACCGCCTCTGCGGGATGGTTAGTCGCGGAGGCAGCATTATTTCTGAATGGTGCCTGGCCCACGACAAGGAAAGTTTCCTCTACGAACACTTCGACGATATCTGCCAGATCTGTTCGCAATACGACGTTGCCATCTCCCTGGGCGACGGATTACGCCCGGGAAGTATCTACGACGCCAACGACAAAGCACAGTTCGCCGAGCTCGACACGATGGGAGAACTCGTTGAACGGGCATGGGCGCAAAATGTGCAGGCGTTTATCGAAGGCCCCGGCCACGTTCCCATGAACAAAATTCGCGAAAACATGGAACGGCAGATTGAAAAATGTCACGGCGCACCCTTTTATACGCTTGGGCCGCTCGTCACCGACATCGCGCCGGGATACGACCACATCACAAGCGCCATCGGAGCCGCACAGATAGGCTGGCTCGGCACGGCCATGCTCTGCTACGTAACGCCGAAAGAGCATCTCGGCCTGCCCGACCGCGACGATGTACGCACAGGTGTCGTTACCTATAAATTAGCTGCCCACGCCGCCGACCTCGCCAAAGGGCATCCCGGTGCACAGGTACGCGACAACGCTTTATCCCGCGCACGTTACGAATTTCGCTGGAAAGATCAGTTCAATCTCAGCCTCGACCCCGAACGCGCCCTGGAATTCTACAAGTCCGGCCGCCACGAAAACGCACCATACTGCACAATGTGCGGTCCTAACTTCTGCGCAATGCGCATTTCGCACCGTTTATCGGACTGCGAAGAGACATCAACGAACATTTAATCCTCAACAAACAAAAATATGATCGAAACAAAAGTATCCGCTGGTATCATCCGCACGTATTTTGAAAAGATGGAAAATGCGCTTAATCTGGACGTAGCCATCGTTGGAGGCGGGCCGTCAGGCATTGTGGCCGCCTACTATCTGGCAAAGGCCGGTCTGCGCGTGGCTCAATTCGACCGGAAGCTTTCTCCCGGCGGCGGCATGTGGGGTGGTGCCATGATGTTTAACCAAATAGTCATTCAGGAAGCGGCTCTTCCCATTGTAAAAGATTTTGACATCCGCTATGAGAAATATGATGAGGGGCTGTACACAATGGACTCGGTGGAAAGCACAGCTTCCCTACTCTACCACGCCGTTCATGCCGGCGCAACGGTTTTCAACTGCTACTCGGTGGAGGATGTCGTATATAAAAACGACGCTGTGGCGGGCGTGGTGGTCAACTGGACGCCGGTACTGCGGGAAGGCCTGCACGTAGACCCGCTTAATATCCTGGCCCGCTGCGTTGTGGACGGTACAGGACACGACAGCGAAATCTGCCGCACGGTTGCCGCTAAAAACGGCGCACGTCTTGACACTGAAACAGGAGGCGTCGTGGGCGAGCGCTCGCTTGACGTGACCACGGGCGAGGAAGAAGTGGTGCGCTGCACGAAAGAAGTCTACCCCGGCCTCTACGTCTGCGGCATGGCGGCCAGCGCCGTATCGGGAACGCCCCGAATGGGCCCGATATTCGGCGGAATGCTTTTGAGCGGGAAAAAAGTGGCCGACCTCATCATCGAGCGCCTGAAGCAAAACTGAGAAAAAGTCCTGCTACGTTTATGCCCCGCGGCTCCGCCAACGGCAGCTGCGGGGCTTTTTTCATATACATCAGAAGGGAAGCCCCACGGCGAAATGGAACGTAAAATCGCGGCGGAAGTTGGGGCAGATGATGGGATAATGCAGCCGTCCGCTTTCGACCGCCGGGTTGATGGCCTTCATGCCGCCGTCGAAACGCAGTATGAAAAAGTCGAAGTTGAGGCGCAAGCCCAATCCATAGGAAACCGCGATCTGCCGGTAGAAGCGATCGAAGCAGAACTGCCCACCCGGCTGGTCGGGATAGTTGCGCGTGTTCCACACGTTGCCGGCATCGATGAAGGCGGCGGCATGCAGCTTCCAGAAAAGGAACGTGCGATACTCGATGCTGAGGTCCAGCTTCAAGTTGCCCGTCTGGTTGATAAAGTCGATCTGACCATCCTTGCCCACATAGCTCCCCGGCCCCAATTCGCGCACGCTCCAACCGCGCACGCTGTTGGCCCCGCCCGCGAAATAGCGTTTCTCGTAAGGTATGACGGAGGAATTGCCATAGGGTATGGCCAGCCCGAAACCTATATGGAAGGCCAACGAGTTGCGGTCGTCTATCAGGAGGCTTTTGGCATAGTCGAAATCGACCTTAGCATATTGCGAGTAGGCGATGTTGAAGAGCGAATAGCGTCCCTCGTTGTCGCGCCGGGCGTTGAAGAGTTTCGACATGCCGTAGAGGAGGTTGCCCGCCGTTTCCACGTTGAAGCGTATCTGGTAGCCGTTCGTCTGATAGAGCCCGTTCATGCCCGAGTTGCGTAAGGAGTTGTAGACGAAGCTGTAGCCCATACGCATGATGAACAAGTTCTCGTAGTTGTAGCGCAAGATGGAATAGCGCGGATCGTCGCCTTCGAGATAATTTTCGCGGAACGTTTCCGAAATCCAGGGCATGAAGACGTAGTTGAGGCTGACCAAGTCCCATCGGTGGCGGAGCTCGGGGCGGTCGTTGCGGTTCCAGCGATAGGCCCACGTCCCGGTGACCACGCGGCGGTGAAACTCCGGCCGGTTCTGCGAGTCGTACATCAGGCCCACTTCCGACGTTGCCTTCATGCTTTGTCTCCGACGTTGGGAAATGAAGGGGAGCATAAACCGCGGGAAGCGCAGACTGGCCTCGGCGCTCAGCTCGATATAGTTCTGGTTGTTATAGCCTTCGAGCCCGGTAATGGCCTCATAGGCTCCGCGAAAGGTCATGGAGAGGCTTTCCGCCCCCCGGAAAATGTTGCGGTTGGCATACGTCAGCGCCACAGCGGCGCCCAAGTCGCCGGCCGTGTTTGTTCCCTCCAATTCGGCGCTGACGGTATGCGGCTTGCCGTGGCTCACGTGTATGTCGCAGTCGAGCAGATTGCCGCCACCGTCCGCCTCGCGCAGGCGCACCGTCGAAAAGTTGACGGCCGGCAGTCCGTTCAGCGCGCTGTACGTATTCTGCACGCGGCTGATGCGGTACAGGCTGTCGGGGCGCAAAAACACGTGACTGCTGTAAACGCGGCGGTGCATTTTCAGGCGGTCGCGGTAGAAGATGGTCAGGCCGCGATAAGTTGTCGTGTCCGTCTCTTCGCCGGGACGGATGTTTTCATACACGCGAACGTCGCCCAGGCGGAACATGCCGTACGACCGCACCGAGTCGGCCCCGGGTGGAAGGGCAAAGCGCAGCGCCAGCTCCACGCCCTGCTCGTCGGGCAGCGTGTCGGCCGAAAACGAAATAAACTCCTTGTGGAGCCCGTAATAGCCTTTCTCCTGCAAACTTTTGACCAGGCGCGAGCGCTCGGCTTCGAGGCGCGACACGTCGAGGGGCATACCTTTATATAATAAGGAGGCCGACAGCCCGGCCTTCACCTCGCGGGCCATCGTTTCGTTGTCGAACTCATAGCGTATGCTGTCCACGTAATAGAGCGGGCCGGGGTGCATCCGGTAGGCCACGCTCGTACGCCGCCGGCGCGTCACGGTGTCGGCCTCGACGCGGGCGCGCAGATAGCCCTTGCCTTGCAGCGCCCCTTCGAGTCCGCTGCGCGAAAACTCCGTCAGCTCCGCGTCATACACCACCGGTGCCTCGCCTATGCGGTGGAAAAAGCGGTTGGCGCGCTTCGTGCTGTCGGTCCCCGAGAGGCAGTAGATGCCCAGGGGCACCTTGACCAGACTGAACCACCGCGAGTTGGCCTCCTGCCGCACATAGTTGCGCAGCGCCGACGGCTTGACGGCCTTCACGTCCGACGTCACGCTGACAGAATGGAGCATCGTCTCCCCTTCGTCAAGGAAGCGCACGGGTGAGCATCCGCTCACGCAGAGCACGACTGCTGCCAATATGAAAAAAACGACGTATCTGCCGATGGGGCTTTCCGACATGCTATAAAAACATAACTGCTTGCAAAGATAACGCTTTGTTCCGTGTGCAGCGGGTCGAGGCACGGCTTTTCCGCCCACTTTCCCGGCAGCATAGCTTTTTCCAGCCGGGAAACGGGCGCAATCGGGCAGAACTTTGTAGCTTTGCGCCGGTTTTTTAAAAACGCCTGCCGATGCTGAGCAAAAACAAGCTGAAATATCTTCGCTCGCTGTCCTTGAAGAAAAACCGCGACGCCGAGGGCTGCTTTCTGGCCGAAGGCCCCAAGGTGGTGGGCGACCTCTCCGTGCGCTTCGCCTGCAAACTGCTGGCCGCCACCGAAAGCTATCTGAGCGCCCATCCCGGCATGAGGGCCGAGGAAACCGTCGTCATCGACGAAAAAGAGCTCCGTGCAGCCTCGCTCCTGCAAGCCCCGCGCGACGTCATTGCCGTATTCCGTAAGGACGCCCCCGACGGGAAGGCGCCGACGGTCGGCGAAGCAACGCTTTCCGCCCTGCCGGCCCGCGCCTTGTGCCTGGCGCTCGACCGCATCCAAGACCCCGGCAACATGGGCACTATTATACGGCTGGCCGACTGGTTTGGTATCGATCGCATCGTCTGTTCGCACGACTGTGCCGACGCTTTTGCACCCAAGACGGTGCAGGCCACGATGGGTTCGCTGGCCCGCGTCGCCGTTTCCTACACCGACCTGCCCGCTTTCCTGCGCTCGCTGCCGCAGGAGACGCCCGTCTACGGCACGTTTCTCGACGGCGACGACATCTATGCCGCCCCGCTGTCGGGCTGCGGCGTACTGGTGATGGGCAACGAAGGCAACGGCATATCGGCCGACGTGGCCCGGCTCGTAAACCGCCGCTTGCTCATCCCCAACTATCCCCCCGGACGCGCCACCGGCGAAAGCCTGAACGTGGCCGTGGCCACGGCCGTGGCGTGCGCCGAGTTTCGCCGCCGCCTGCGCCCCGCACCAACCGTTTCTTCTCCCTGCCATGCCTGACGTTCAAGCCATCGTTTCCGAAGGGCTCCTTTTTGCGCTCGCCCTGTGCGCCTGGCTGCTCCTGCTGGCCGTGACGGCGCTGCGCCTGCGGAGCTACACCGCCGCCAAGCGCATCAGTAAAAAGGATGACCCGGCTGTGCGCACCACCATGACGAGCGGCGTGAGCGTTGTCATCACCGCCCGCGACCAGGCAGAACAGCTCGAACGCAACCTGCCGCACGTGCTGGCGCAGGAAGGCGTCAGGTTCGAAGTGGTTGTGGTCACCGACGTCTCCACCGACGAAACGGCCGACGTCGTGGCCCGCTTTGCCGCCGCCCATCCCAACATGCGCACAACGTTCATCCCCGCCTCGTCGCGCTATATCGACCGCAAAAAACTGGCTGTAACGCTGGGCGTGCGTGCCGCTCGCTACGAATGGATTGTCCTGACCGAACCCGACTGCCTACCGGCCGACAGCCACTGGCTCGAAGGCCTGTCGCACCGCTTTTCGCCCGACGTCGACGTAGTGCTGGGCTATGCCAACTACGCCGACGACGGCAGCCGCTACGCTTCGCGCATCATATACGAGCGCCTTAAAGACAACCTGCGACGCTTTGCCGCCGCCGACGCCGGCCTTGCCCGGGGCGGCGACGGCTGCAACCTGGCTTTCAGGAAAAGCACGTTTCTGGCAAAAAAGGGCTTTGCCGACAGCCTCACCATCACGTGTGGCGCCGACGACTTGCTGGTGCATGCTCTGGCCGGGCCGCGGCGCACCGCCGTGGTGCCCCATGCCGCCTGCGCCATCCGCCAGGAGCTGCCCGCCCCCGACGCCTATGCGTCGCGCCGCATCGCCTATGCCGAGACCTGCCGCCACCTGGGCCGGCGGGCACGCCTGCAACAGTTGCGCGAGGGGCTTGCCAGCTCGTTTTCCTGGCTTCTTATGCTCGTTTTCACGCTGTATATTGCAATAAGAAGCGAGGAAACCGTGCGCACGCAGGCGTACGACACCCTGCGGCTCGCCCACGACCTGCCCGCGCTGCTCTCACTGATAGTCGCCCCGCTCATACCGGCCCTGCTGCTCCGGGGCAGCCTGAACGTCACGGGCGAAAAACGCTTTGGGCTGCGCCCGGCTTTTTACGACCTGGCACAGCCCTTCCGCTGGTGGCGACGCAAGTGGCAGCGCTTCCGCTACCGCCACGATTTCGTGCGAAAACAATAGATGCGGCTGCGGGCGGGGCTTAAAACACAAAGTAGGGAGTAAGCCGCCGGAAGTCGTCCTCGGAAAATTCTTTGTACAAACGCAAGTCGTCCCACCCCGTCAGTGGGCCAAACTTGTGTATATGCGTCACGATGACCTTCACCTGCTCATAATCGAGGTAAGGATGATGCACGAGCGTCTTAAAATCGGCACGGTTCACGTTTATTTTCTTCACGTCGGGCTGCTCGCCCACCACAAACCAGCGCTCAATGCCTTCGGGAAGCCCCTCCACCTCTGCAATCTGCTGTGCCGAGACGAAGCCTCCCAGCTGCTCGCGGTAACGGCATATTTTGCGCGAATAATAGCTGCCGATGCCGGGGATGCGCTTCAGCAAAGTGGTGTCGGCCGTGTTCAGATCAACCACGCTCCCCTCTGCAAGCTTTTCGGAACGGACGAACGTCGTTTTTTCCTCTCTGCTCCGTCGGGCCGGGCCGGCTGCATCCTCCGGCCGTATGCGTATGTATGGCCTCAACCGCTCAAAGTCGGCCTGCGACAAGCCATACAACCGTGCGAAATCGTCGGCCGAACGCCACACGCCGCCTTTTGCGCGATATTTCAACGCGTTGCGCGCCTGCCACGGGGCCAGCCCCAGACGGACGAACGTGGCCGAATCGGCCCGGTTCGGGTCGAAAGGAAACGTCTCCACCCTGCGCTCCGCACCGCCCCTTTCGAAACGGGCGGCACGGGCCTCCTCGTCGGCCTTGGCCTTCTTTAAGAAACTGGCATATTCGCTTTCCACGATTTCGGGAGCGGCAGGCTCGTCGCTCTTGATGGGGTGCTCGTAAAAATACCAGCGCAGCAGTCCGACGGCAACGAGCATCGACAAAAAGACAAGGAAAGGCACGCGGTCGCCCTTCCTCACAAAAAAATATTTATAAACGAACCACTTCATAACCGTCTGTCCGTCTCGCCCACCCGACGCCAGCAGGCGCAGCGTTTCCCGGAAACAAAGGTAGCGAAAGGTGAGAGGCAAAGCAAGGAAAAGCTTGCTTTTTCTTGATTTGACTGGGATATAGCAACGAGAGCCTGCATATATCCGAGCAAACAGAAAAAAGATTTTACGTTTTTCTTCCCGGCGGCAAAGCTATTCAAAACGAAAGATTTAACTTTGCACGGGATGTGTAGTAACGAACTGACCGAATTTTCAATCATTGGTGCCGGTGCCGTGGCCACGCATATGTCTGTTGCCCTCCAAGCCGCAGGCATGCACCCGTTGGGCGTTTACAGCAGGACGCTGGAAAGCGCGCAGGCATTGGGCCAAAAGCTGGGCTGCCCCGCAACCGACAGATTGAGCGACCTGCCGGGAGCCGGCATGCTCCTGCTGGCCATCAAGGACGACGCGCTCCCCGACGTCATCGGCCGGCTGAACGCCACGCAGCGGGAGCGTCGTCGTTCACACGGCCGGCGGCGTGCCAATCGATGTGTTCCGCGGAAAGGCTAAACGTTTCGGCGTGATATACCCGCTCCAAACGTTCTCCCGCCAACGGCAGGTCGACTTTTCCGCCGTGCCCTGCTTCATCGAAGCCTCCGACCAGGCCACGCTCGGGCTCATACGCGGCGTGGCGGAACGCCTCACGCACACGGTGAGCGAACTGGACAGTGCCCACCGGGCGGTGGTACACGTGGCCGGCGTTTTTGCCAACAATTTCGCCAACCGCTGCTTTGCCATCGCCCAGGAGCTGCTCGCCACATGCGGGCTCCCGCCCGAACTGCTGCTGCCCATCATCGACGAAACGGCTAAAAAAGTGCACACAATGCCGGCACGACAGGCACAGACGGGGCCGGCGCTGCGCAACGACCGCCTCGTCATGGAAAAGCACGAGCAACTGCTGACCGAACGCCCCGACTGGCTCGAAATATACCGGACCGTCAGCCGCAGCATCCACCACGCCACCCTTTCATAAGAACTAAAAAAACACAACAGCCATGATCGACCATGACTTGACGAAAATACGTGCCATAGCCTTCGATGTCGACGGCGTTCTCAGCTCCTCGACCGTGGGGCTCGCCTCCGACGGACAACCCGCCCGAACCGTCAACATCAAGGACGGCTATGCCCTGCAACTGGCCGCCAAATCGGGTTTGCAGCTGGCCATCATCACCGGCGGACAAAGCGAGGCCATCAGAATGCGCTACGAAAAACTGGGCATCGCCGACATCTACATGGGCGTAGCCGTGAAGATAAAGACCTTTCAGGCGTGGCTCGACACCCACCGTCTCAAAGCAGACGAAGTGGCCTTCATGGGCGACGACATCCCCGACTACGAAGTGATGAAAGCCTGCGGTTGCCCTTGCTGCCCGGCCGACGCCGCCCCCGAAATCAAGGACATCGCCACCTATGTGAGCCCCCGCCTGGGCGGAGACGGCTGCGTGCGCGACGTGGTCGAACAAATCCTGCGTGCACAAGGCAAATGGATGAGCAGCGCCAAGGCCTTCGGCTGGTAAGCACGCTTCATTCCCCTCCTCGCACGGCCCTTACATCTTTTTCACCGCATACAAAACTACTTATGTTAGACAATCTCAACTCATACAATATTGTACTTGCCAGCAACTCCCCCCGACGGAAAGAATTGCTCGAACGTCTGGGCATCAAGTTCAAGATACGCACCCTCCTCGGCGTGGACGAAAGTTTTCCCAAAGAGCTGCAAGGTGCCGAAGTGGCAAAATACATCTCCAAGAAAAAAGCCGACGCCTACAAAGAGACCATGGGCGAGAACGACCTCATCATCACAGCCGACACAATCGTCTGCATAGACAATCAGATACTCGGCAAACCCAAAAACACAGCCGAGGCCGTCTCAATGCTCAGCCGCCTATCGGGCCGCACGCACGAAGTCATCACGGGCGTAACGGTGCTCAGCAAAAGCAAATGCGAAAACTTCGCCGTAACAAGCCAGGTAAAATTCGCAACGCTCACCGAGGAGGAAATCAATTACTACATAAACAACTTCCTCCCCTTCGATAAGGCTGGCGCCTACGGCATACAGGAATGGATAGGCCTGATAGCCGTCGAAGAGTTGCATGGCAGCTTCTTCAACGTCATGGGCCTGCCCGTACAGCGCCTGTATACAGCCCTCAAATCATTCTGAACATGCGCATCAAGCTATATTCCGACAATAACGACCCCAAACAGATACAGCGTATCGTCTCAGCCTTGCAGGATGGTGAGATCATCATCATCCCCACAGACACTACATACGTTTTAGCCTGCAACGCGCTGAAAGAACGAGCCGTCGAACGCATCTGCCAATTAAAGCAAATAAACCCGGCACGCCATCCCCTCACCATCGTATGCTACGACATCAGCGCCATCAGCGAGTATGCCCGCGTTTCCACGCCTACATACAAACTTATAAAGAGAAATCTCCCGGGTTTGTTCACTTTTATCTTGCCTGGCCTGAGCAAATTGCCAAAAATCTTCCGTTCAAAAAAGAATCACGAGGTAGGAATCCGTATGCCAAAGCAGGCAAACACGCAGGAGGTGCTGCGAAATTTTGCGGGGCCGCTTATGACCACGTCTATTCCCCAAGATGAAGACGAGGAGGAGTATCTTACGGACCCTGAGCTCATCGACGAAAAATGGGGCTCCCGCGTCTCATTGGTCGTTGATGGCGGCAAAATCCAACTTAAGCAGAGCACAATTGTGGATTGTACGGACGAAGAGCCCGTCATAGTCCGCCAAGGCGACGGAATTCTGAAACTATGACTCCGTAAAGAGACGCTATTTTCTGCTTCTACTTTCGTGATATAAAATACTTTCCTCTTATGGAATTCATCATAATTATTATTCTCCTTTTACTGAACGGTATGTTCGCCATGTACGAAATTGCACTGGTTTCTTCCAGTAAAGTTCGTCTTGAGTCGTATCGTGAACAAGGGAACCGGAGCGCCAAACGTGTTTTGATGCAATTGGAAAAGCCCGAGCAGACGCTTTCGACCATACAAATCGGCATCACATTGATAGGTATTGTCTCCGGTGCATTCGGAGGTGCCACCATAGCAGAGCATTTCAAACCGTTCATATCGCGTATTCCCGGCTGTGAACCTTATGCCGGCGAACTGGCCGTAGCTCTTACTATTATTATCATCACATACCTTTCGCTTATCATCGGTGAGCTCGTACCCAAATCGATTGCGCTGAGCAAGCCTGAAAGTTACGCCATGCGTCTGAGCGCCATCATCCGTGCTCTGACGTGGTTGTCGTATCCCTTTGTGTGGCTGCTGAGCGTTTCGACCAAAATCGTGAGCAAGCTGATGGGCGTAACCGTATCGGAAGAACGCCCCATGACGCAGGAAGAGCTTAAAATGATATTGCGACAAAGCTCTGAACAAGGCGTAATCGACAGTCATGAGACGGAAATGCTGCGCGACGTGTTCCGCTTCTCGGACAAGCGCATCAACGAATTGATGACGCCGCGCCACGAAATGGTTGTTCTCCATGCAGACGACAGTAAGGAGAAGGTACTTTCGACCATCCGCGAGCACAATTTCAGCAAATACTTGTTGGTGGGCACTCACCGCGACGACGTCATCGGCGTTATCTCCGTAAAAGACATTGTCCTCATGCTCGACGCCGCTGCTCCGTTCAATCTCAGGGCCATAGCCCGCCCGGTATTGTTTCTGCCCGAAAGCATTTATGCCAAAAAGGCCGTAGAGCTGTTCAAAAAGAACAAAACCAAATTTGCCGTCGTCGTTGATGAATACGGCGGCACCGAAGGGCTCGTTACGCTCCACGACCTGACGGAAAGCATCTTCGGCGATATCCTTGAAGAAAACGAACCGGACGATCCCGAAATCGTGCAACGCCAAGACGGCTCCCTGCTCGTAGATGGAGCGATGAACTTAGACGACTTTATGGAGGAAGTGCACATCAACGCTTATGAAGACATCGAAGACGAAGGCTTCACAACCGTAGGCGGCATGGCCATGTTCTTCATCGGCCGCATCCCAAAGGCAGGTGACCTCTTCACCTACCAGAACCTGAAAATAGAGGTGGTCGACATGGATGGAGAACGCGTTGACAAGCTCCTCGTTTACGTACAACCCAAAGAAAACGAAAAGAATAAAAACTGAGAAACCCATGAAACCATTGAAACCTCTTCTTCTGGCCATCCCGCTCTTTTGCGCGGCCAGCTTCGTCACATCCTGCGACGACGATGACGACTACACATCTGAAATCCCCGAGTTTTCCGACGTAACGTTCCACGTCATCAAAGCCGACCACGAGAACCTCCGCGTTGGCGACAAGATTGTGGCCACGGCCGTTCAGAGCAAGAAGGGCCGCCTGCTCTACGGCGCCGACATGTCGTGGACGACCAACCCCGAAACGTCCCACAGCTACAAGGAAGGCGTTGTCTACGACGCTCAAAACGAGAACCCGACCGACACCATTGTTGCCACGACGTCCGGCTGGCACACCCTGACTTTCACGGCCAAGTATGACGTTTCTGGAATAGCGAAGACGTACAACAGCACCGTCGACTTTGCCGACGGGAGCGGTTCCGTGAGCTATCAGACGCTCTCGCTGCTTTACTATCAGGTAACGATCAGAAAACGCTTCTACGTCATGCCGGCCGAAGAAAGTGCTGAATAAAAACATCCCGAAATATTCACTTCTAAATTCAATAACCATGAAACATCTTCTGTCTTTATGCACCCTGATGGCAGCCGCCGCGCTGCCGGGTGCCGCGCAGACGACGGTCGAGACGGGGCAGCCCTACACGCTGCAAGCCTCCTCGCAGTCCGTCTACCTGAGCAACGACGGGAAACAACTGAGAACGGTTGCTTCGATCGACGACGAGCCTTACTACCGCACGGTCTTCTATTTTGAAGCCTCCGATGCGGCCGACGGCACGTACCACCTCATGACGCCCACGGGCAAATACGTCTGGAAACAGCTTGACGGCACGGCCAACATCATGCTGGGAGCCAAGTCGCAGTCGTCCACGGGCGAAGAGCTCTCCTCGCCCTGTGCCTTTACCATCAAGGCCAGCGGTGCCAATCTTCTCCTGCAAGACGTCAGCACGGGGCTCTATTTCAACATGTATGTCAACAACAACGGTGCCGCCCTCCACAGCGGTTCGGGCGATGCCTCGCAATGGAAAATCTTCCGCGTCGAAGACAACCAAAGCGTAACCTCTGTTGAAGAAGGTGTAGAGTATTATCTGCAAACGCAGATGAACGCCAAACTGGGCCAGTACGCCTATCTGACCGCCAGCGGCTCCATCCAGACAGCCGCCACGAAGAGCGAAGCTTCAGCCTTCACTTTCATCTCCGACGGCAAAGGTGCATGGTATCTGCACAACGTCTCGGGCGACGTCGAAGTGGCCCAAGGCTCGCAGGGCACCCTGCTCAAAATGGAGCGCACCACAGCACAGGCCACTCTGCAACTGGCAGCCGAGAGCTTCACGCTCTCCTCAACGGCCGACGGCCTGACGTTGCAGGCTCCCGACGGCTACTACCTCGTCTACAACGCCGCCACGGGCACCGTTGCCTACGCCGACGAAGCCACCGGCTGGGACGTGCAGCCCTACAACGGCGAAGCTCCCATGCTGAGTACGCCACTGCCCGACACCTACTATAACATTACGTGGGCTCCCACCCCGAGCAACTACATGAGCGAGGAAGCCGACGGTTCGCTCGTCGTCTCGCCTTACGACGTCACGGTGCGTTGCTTCTGGGAGTTCATCCCCACGGGCAAAACCAACTGCTACTACATCCGCAACACGGCCACCGGCAACTACATCCAAAGTTGCAGAGGCGCTCAAAGCCCAACCAACACCATTACGACCGGCCCCGACCCCGTCGAATACTACGTCGGAACAAATAATGGTCAGTTCTATTTCAGCTCAACCGACTGCACCAACTATAACAATGCCTCGCAAAACCCGAACGGTCTGAACAAAGACGGCGCCTCGAGCAACATCATCGCATGGGGCGCACACCCCAACAACACGGGCTCCTACTGGAACCTCGTCGAAACGGAAAATCTCTACGAAGTGCGCCCCTTCACGCCCTGCGACGAGCTGGGCAAGGCCGACTTCACCTATACGCTCGTGGCCGGCACGGGGCTGGCGCTGCAAAGCTCCGAAGAGGGCACCCTCTCGTGGGCCGAAAAAACCGAGGCCGGCGAACAAGCATGGTATTTCGTGGGCGAAGGCAACGTTTCGGGCGGCTATCTCATCGCCAACGTGAAGAACCCCACGCACACCATCAACGCCAGTGCCGACGGCCTCAGCGTGGGCGAGAGCGAGGCGCCCACCCGCTGGTACGTCGTCGAAACGTACGTCGAGGGCGTGCCTTTCTACTCGTTCCGCCCCTTCGCCTCGAAGGATGAAGCCGGCAGCGAGCTCACCGTCGACGGCGTGTCGCTCGTGCAGGTACGCGCCATCCGCAGCTCCTTTGCCACCTCGGCCCAGATTTACCAGATGCCGTGCGGCTCTCTGGGCGACGTCTACGTGAGCCGCGCCTCCATCAGCGGCGAAGGCGCGCTCACGCCCCTTGCCTATCCCCTCTCGACGCTCAACGGCGGCGGCATAACCGAAGAAAGCACGAAGCCCTCGACGTGGTTCACGCTCTTCACCCACAGCAAGCCCGTTGTAGCCATCGGCAAGTCGTTCGATCTGCACCTGAACCTGAGCGGCGAGCCCACCGACATGGACGAAGTGTACGTCTACTTCGACTGGAACCGCGACGGTGTGTTTGAAACCACGGTCAAGATGGATGCCGCCCGCGAAATGACGGCCACCATCGACGTTCCCGCCGATGCCAAGGCCGGCAAGAGCCGCGTGCGCGTGCGCCTGACGAACAACGGCCTGAGCGACCCCGAAGACGACGCTGCCGGACAGATTATCGACTTCATTTTCAACGCTGAAACCGCCGGCGACACGTACACCGTGACAGCCGTGCCCAACGATGCCGAACGCGGCACCGTGACCCTCTCGCCCGAAGGCGGCAGCCAAACGGCCGGGACGGCCATGACGGCAAGCATCACGCGCAAAGGTAACTCAGACTTTGTATGCTGGCGCGAGGGCAACAACGTGCTCTCGGTCGATGAAGTCTACACGTTCACCGTCGACCACAACACCCATCTCGTGGCCTGCTTCTCGCCCAACTCGTATGCCACCCTCGGCATGGACGACGACCTCGTGGCCGGGCAAAACGTCCTCGTAACAATTGCTCCGGGCCAGGAGAAAATCGACATCGTCACCGACGCCAAGGTTCACCGCGTGCTACTCTACACCACCGGCGGCCAGCTCATGATACAGACCGGCGAACGCCAGCTCGACACATCGAACCTGACCGCCGGCACGTACATCGTCAAAGTTTACACCGACAAAGCCGACGCATCGGCCAAAGTCCTCGTTAAATAACCTCCAAAAACAAAAACTCATGAGAAACTCAAAAATAGCGCTTTGCGGTTGCGGTCTGATGGCCGCCCTCGCCGCCGGCGCACAGGGCCAGAAGCCCAACATCATCTACATCATGTGCGACGACATGGGCTATGGCGACCTGGGCTGCTACGGCCAGCAATACATCGCCACGCCCAACATCGACCGTCTGGCTTCGCAGGGCATGCGCTTCACGCAGGCCTACGCCGGAAGCCCCGTGTCGGCTCCGTCGCGCGCCACGTTCATGACGGGCCAGCACACCGGCCACACGCATGTGCGCGGCAATAAGGAGTATTGGAACCAGTTTGGCACGGTCAAGTACGGCGACAACACTGACTACAAGGTTGTGGGCCAGGAGCCCTATTCCACCGACCACGTCATCCTGCCCGAAATCATGAAAGAGAACGGCTACAAGACGGGCATGTTCGGCAAATGGGCCGGCGGCTACGAAGGCTCCGTTTCGACGCCCGACAAACGCGGCATCGACGAGTTCTTCGGCTATATCTGCCAGTTCCAGGCGCATATGTACTACAACAACTTCCTCAACAAGTACAGCCGCTCGGCCGGCGACGAAGGCGTGTCGCGCGTCGTGCTCGAAGAAAACATCAAATATCCCATGTACGGCGACGACTACCGCAAGCGCCCGCAGTATAGCGCCGACCTCATCCACCAGGCCGCCATGGACTGGCTCGACAAGCAGACGGACGACCAGCCTTTCTTCGGCATCTTCACCTACACCCTGCCCCACGCCGAGCTTGTTCAGCCCGAAGACTCCATCCTGCTCGCCTACAAAGGCCATTTCTGCCAGGAAAAATCGTTTGGCGGCCAGCAAAGCTCGTGGTATAACCCCACAACCAACGCCCATGCCGAGTTCGCCGGCATGATTACCCGCCTGGACGCCTATGTCGGCCAGATAATGAAAAAGCTCGAAGAGAAAGGGCTGGCAGACAACACCGTGCTCATCTTCACCTCAGACAACGGGCCTCACGAGGAAGGCGGGGCCGACCCCGACTTTTTCAACCGCGACGGCCTGCTGCAAGGGAAAAAGCGCAGCACGTACGAGGGCGGCATACGCGTGCCCTTCATCGTGCGCTGGCCGGGCCACGTCGAGGCCGGCACGACCAACGACCACCAGCTGGCTTTCTACGACATCATGCCGACGTTCTGCGACATCGCCGGCATCGACAACTACGTGGAGCGCTACACCAATACTGAGCTGAAGGTCGACTATTTCGACGGCATCTCCTTCTACCCCACCCTCACGGGCGAAGGCGAACAGCAGAAGCACGACTTCCTCTACTGGGAGTTCCACGAGACGAACATGATGGGCCTCCGCATGGGCAACTGGAAGCTCGTCGTACAGAACGGCAACTGCAAGCTCTTCGATCTGGCCACCGACATGCACGAGGACAACAACGTGGCCTCGCAATACCCCGACGTGGTCAACAAGATGAAGCAAATCATCAAGGAACAGCACACGGAGAGCAGCCTCTTCCGCGTGACGCTGCCCAACTAAGCCCCGCGGCGGCACCCCACGCCGCCACCCGGCACGCAAGAACGGCCGGCCGCCCTGCATCTGCG
>ENA-OOXJ01000462-OOXJ01000462.1-human-gut-metagenome-genome-assembly--contig:-NODE-462-length-34757-cov-2.510374_pt1 | contig 34757 bp, 35 predicted proteins | sample MGYA00241587_ERZ501343 | MGnify/ENA primary metagenome ERZ501343 (study PRJEB25962, sample SAMEA2042918) | human gut metagenome | biome: human gut; feature: human-associated habitat; material: faeces... | reverse complement strand
ATTATAGTATCAGGTGCTAAACTTCCTAAGACGGCAGGTTTTGTGTCTAATCTTGGAAATAAGGGTATAATTGAAAATTGTATAAATAGAGTAAATATAACAGTAACAGGAGAAGAATCTTATTATGTGGGAGGATTTGTTGCTGATTGTATGTCAGAGGCAAGTATAATAAATTGCGAAAATTATGGGACTATAAGTGGTACACTAGCAGTGGGTGGAATAGTTGGGATGTTTGAAAATGCAACAGATGTGACTATTTCAAATTGTATAAATTATGGAAGTATTAGTGGCACAAAAGTGATTGGTGGTATAGCTGGCAATGCACCTTCGAAGAATAATAAAGGTGTAATTATAAATAAAAAAATTAAAATATCTAATTGTTATAATAAAGGAAAAATAGAAGGAACAGCTGATTTTATAGGTGGAATAATTGGAAACACTGAATTTGATATAGAAGACTGTAAAAATTTAGCAGAAATTAAAGGGACTGCAGGTGTTGGCGGAATAGTAGGAAAGATACAAGGCGGTAAATGTATATCAAATTCTTCAAATACTGGAATGATTACCGCAAGGGGATTACTTTGTGGTGGTATAGCAGGTCAAGTAGCGGGTGGAAGCTTGATAAGAGGATGCTATAATAATGCTGAAATATCAAACACTGGAAACCATACAGCAGGAATTGTAGGAATTATAACTTCTTCTAAGGTTGAGAATTGCTATAGCATAGGAAAAATTACCTCAACTGCAAATGCTGTTGGTGGAATTGTTGGAACTGCTCAAACAAATTCAACTATAAGAAATTGCTATAGCGCATCAAATATAAATGCAACTACTAGTACAAAAGGTAGTATATTGGGAAATAATGAAAATGGAAACTTAGTTACACTGGAAAACTGTTATTATTTAAATACTATAGGTATTGGTGGAGTTGCTGGTACTGATGATGAAAACACTAAAGCAACTTTAGAAGATGATATGAAGAAAAACTCATTTGCAAATTCACTTGGAGGAGCATTTAAATATGACAGCAAAAAAATAAATGGTGGGTATCCATTGTTATCATGGCAATAATGCAAGTTTTATATTGACTAAAATAACTAAATTTTGTATAATTTAGTAGTACTTAAAAGGGGGAATATTAATATGGATTTAAAAGGAACAAAAACAGAAGCTAACTTAAAGGCAGCATTTGCCGGTGAATCTCAAGCAAGAAACAAATATACATTTTTTGCTTCTAAGGCAAAAAAAGAAGGATATGAACAAATAGCTAGTATATTTGAAGAAACAGCAAATAATGAAAAAGAACACGCAAAAATGTGGTTTAAACTACTAAATGGTGGTGATATAAAATCAACTACAGACAATTTAGAAGATGCAGCATCTGGAGAAAACTATGAATGGACAGATATGTATGAAAAATTTGCCAAAGATGCAAAAGAAGAAGGTTTTGATCATATTGCATATTTGTTTGAAGCTGTTGGGAAAATTGAAAAAGAACACGAAGAAAGATATAGAAAATTATTAGAAAATATAGATACAAATGAAGTTTTCAAAAAAACAGGAATAAGAATATGGAAGTGTAGAAATTGTGGTCATATTCATGTTGGTGAAGAAGCACCAAAAATTTGCCCAGTATGTGCACATCCACAAAGTTACTTTGAAATAAAAGCAGAAAATTATTAATAAAAAAAGGAGGGCTGAGCTTTAAACTATAGTCCTCTTTTTGTGTTATTTGCAATATAATAAATGTATAAGAATTATTATAATATTTTCTTGATTTTTAACCTAAATGATGTATAATATATAATGTATTAATTATAATTTTTAAGGAGAGTTTTTATGGAATTAAATATTTTAGAAGATAAGATGAAAAAAGCAATTGAACATTTAGAAGAAGAATATAGTACTATTAGAGCTGGTAGAGCTAATCCTGCTATATTAAATAAGGTTCAAGTTGAGTATTATGGAGCACTTACTCCAATAAATCAGGTTGGTTCTATATCAGTACCAGAAGCAAGACAAATACTTATTACACCTTGGGATAGAACAGTTTTATCTGCTATAGAAAAAGCAATAAATAAAGCAGAAATAGGAGTAAATCCTATAAATGATGGCTCTTGTATCAGGCTTAATTTTCCTGAACTAAACGAAGAAAGAAGAAAAGAACTTGTTAAGGAAGTAAAAAAATTAGCAGAAAACGGAAAAGTAGCTGTAAGAAATGTTCGTAGAGATGGAATGGAAATGGTAAAAGCAGAACAAAAAAATGGTGACATTACTGAAGATGAATTAAAATTTTTAGAAGAAAAAATACAAAAAATGACTGATAACTATGTTGAAAAAATTGATGTTGTATCAGAAAATAAAGAAAAAGAAGTAATGGAAGTTTAATATTTAAGAAAGGTTGATCTTGTGAAAAAAAGAGTTATATCAGGGGCTATTTTTTCTACTTTACTTATAATAATAATGGTGGTAGATATCCCATTAGTAGATACATTACTTGTATTTACATTGTCAGTACTTGGAATATATGAGTATAATAAAGCCTTTAAGTCTGCTGGCTTTAAGCCAGTTTCTTGGGTAGGTTATATAGGATGCTTTGCAATATTTGGAATGGGTGAATTAATTGATGATGCTAGTCAAATAATGTTGATAAAGATTTTTGTTCCTACTCTTATAATAGCTTTATTTATGTATATGATAGTTACAAATTTGAAAAGAACTATAATTGATGTTGCAATCACAGTGTTTTCTTTGCTATATATACCATTTATGTTTTCTTTCATAAAACTAATACTTGCAATGGAAAATAGTAGAATTTTAATTTGGTATGTATTCTTAGGAGCATTTGCATCAGATACTTTTGCATATTTAATAGGAAGCAAATTTGGAAAAACAAAACTTTGCCCTGACATAAGTCCAAATAAAACAGTGGAAGGATCTATGGGAGGAATTTTAGGAGTTGTGATTTCCTATTGCATATTGAATTTTATAGCGAATAAATTTTTCTTTGTAGGATTTGATTACGTTATAGTTGTTATTGCTGGAATAGTTGCAGGAATTGCTGGTCAGTTTGGTGACCTGTCTGCTTCAGCGATAAAGAGGTATTGTAAAATAAAAGACTTTGGAAATATAATACCAGGACATGGGGGTATACTTGATAGATTTGATAGTGTATTATTTGTTGCTCCAATAGTATATATTTTCTTAAAAGTGTATATATTTATGTAATAGGAGGTTATATTAATGCTAGGTTTTATACTCGTAGTAGTTAAACTTTTAATAATTCTTGGAATAGTTGCAACTATCCATGAATTTGGTCATTTCCTATTCTCAAAAATGTTTAAAGTTGGAGTTAATGAGTTTTCTATAGGATTTGGTCCAAAAATAGTACAAAAGAAATTTGGTGAAACAATGTATTCTCTAAGATGTATACCTCTTGGTGGATATTGTGCAATTGAAGGAGAAGAAGGAACCTCAGATAAGGAAAATTCTTTGCAAAATAAGAATTTGATTCAAAAAGTATTAATACTTTTGATGGGGGCAGGATTTAATGCAATACTTGCTGCAATAATATTTTTCTTTATTTCTTTTACATCTCAAACTTATACTACAAAGATAGAATCTATTTCTAGTGATTCAATTTTGTACCAAGCAGGAATACAGAGTGGAGATACTATTAATTCTATTAATGGTAAGAAAGTACGTACTTTAAGTGAAGTGCTAAACTTTGATGTATCAGATATTAAAGATGGAAAAATAGAAATAGAGTATACAAGAGATAACGTTTTAAATAAAGTTACCATTGAAAATGCTGTAAAGAAAATTGGATATCTTGGAATAACATTCAATGCGTCTGGTGATTCTTCAAATGTTATAGACATGGTAGCATCTGGTGGAAAAGCTTTTGATGCTGGTCTTAAAGCGGGAGATAAAATTGTTAGTATAGCGTCTGTACCAACTAATACTTCAAAAGAGGTAGTTGGTGAGATTATAAAGTATCCAAACCAAGAAATAGAAATTGTGATATCAAGAAAAGGTGAAGAAATAACAAAAACTGTAGTGCCAGAATCAAAGAATAGTTTGAGTCTAGGAATTACTTCAACTATTGTAGAAAAAACAAATTTATACTATGCTTTTGTAAATATGGGAGATAAATTTAAGTCAATTATTGGTTCATATGTTGATTTGTTTACAGGAAAAGTTGGAATAAAGGATATGTCTGGAATAGTTGGAATAGGAGAAATAGTTTCTAAATCTAATGGATTTTTAGAATTTATTAATTTACTTGGAATAATAAGTTTAGCAGTAGGCGTTGCAAATATTTTACCTTTTCCACCACTTGACGGAGGAAAAATTGTAATTGTTGTTATAGAATCTATTGTAAGGAAAAAATTATCCGAAAAAGCTGAAGCTATAATATCTTATATAGGATTTGGACTTTTGATAGCTCTTACAATATTTGTTACATATAGAGATATAATAAGAATAATATAAAAAAATGACTGTGGAAATTAATCCACAGCCATTTTTTTAGTGCCTTCCAAGACAGGTTATAGTACAGTTTGAATCTATCATATATAAATATTCGTTTACTGCAATTCTGATGAACTCTGTATTAGAAAAAGGGTAGAGAACCCTTACAAGAGTACAGGCATCATTCATAGTCTTACCATTTGGCACAATAAGGTATACGAAAACAACAGAATTTACTTCAATAGCAAGTAATTTATCTTCAAAAAAAGAAAAATTACTTATATGATCAGCTAAAGTGTCATATTTGTATCCTATAACAAAACCAGTATGATTCTTGGAATTTTTCACCCAAAAATTTTTAAGATAACCGGAAAGAAAACTTCTACTCATATTATTACCTCCATTAATTAAAGTTGGTTAAAATCTAATATATTATAATTATATGATAGAATAATGAAAAAATTACTTTTTTTCGAAAATGTATGAATAAATTATAAAAAGACAAGTATATTATAGTATAGATATATTTGGTAAAGGAGGAAGAAATGGAATATGTAATTTTTGGAATTAGTGTAATAGCGGTTATAATACTTGCTAAAATTCTTAGCTGGCCACTTAAAAAAATATTAAAATTATTGCTTAATGTAGCAATTGGAGTACTCATTATTGTACTTGTTAATACATTTGGTGGAAGTATAGGACTTCATATCCCATTTAATATAATTACTGCTTTAATTTCGGGAATTTTGGGAATTCCAGGTGTACTTGGACTTGTTTTAATAAATTATATTTTTTAAAAAAATAGTGCTTTGTATATATATTTTAAAATTGCTAAAACTAATAAAAATGGAGGAATTATGAAATTAAGCAATTTTAAAAAATATTTATATGGAGCATTTTTTATTGGGATATTTACTGTAAGTTTGTATGTTAGTGTTAATTATTCTGGTAATATCATAAATGCGTTTAAATCATATGTTTACGCTGCAACTAAAACTGCGAGTAGTTCTACTTCAACAAAATCAAGTGCTACGGGAAATGATATGACAGATTTACTTGCAAGACTAATAAATGGTGAGGCAAGAGGAGAGTCATACAAGGGGCAAGTAGCGGTTGGAGCTGTAGTATTAAATAGAGTAAAGAGTTCACAATTTCCTAATACAATTCCTGCGGTTATTTATCAAAAGGGACAATTTTCATGTGTGACAGATGGTCAATTTAATAAGGCAATTTCTAAAGATTCTACAGTTTATAAGGCTGCAAAAGAGGCAATGTCTGGTGTTGACCCAACAAATGGTGCACTTTATTTTTATAATCCAAAAACTGCTAAAAGCAAATGGTTATTTTCACTTAAAACTGTAGCTACAATAGGAAATCATAGATTTGCTCTGGAGGAATAAGATGTTAGGAAAATTTGAGAAAAAAGTAATTAATTTAAAAAATAAAATAAATAAAAAGGTATTAGCTATAATTATATTTGCTATATTTGGAGCTTTTATAATATTTTCACTTAATATGACAAACAGTTATAAAAGACAAAAACAAATTACAGAAGACGCATATAATAAGGCACTTTACGATATGATAGGCTATGTAAATAATTTTCAAGTGGAACTTGCAAAATTAAAAGTAGTATCTACACCAAGTCTTATGGAGAGCACACTTGCTGGGGTGTGGAGATATTCTAATTTGTCAAAAGAAAATTTAAATATACTTCCACTAGAACAAAATAATATAGCAAATACATCTAAATTTCTAACTCAACTTAGTGATTTTTCTTATTCACTAGTTCATAAATTATCAAAAGGAGAAGTATTAACCAAAGAGGATGATGATAACCTAGATTTGTTATATACAAATTCAAAAAAACTATCAGATACAATGAACGAAATATATAAAGACTTAAATGAAGGTAGAATAAAGTGGAATGAGTTAAAATATGTAGGAAATGAAAAACTAAATAATGATAATATAGATACAGATAGTCTCTCATCAGTAGATGGAATTGGTAAAGACTTTCAAGAGTATGAAGGATTAATATATGATGGAGCATTTTCAGAACATATTTTATCTACTAAAGCTAAAAGCCTGTCAGAAACTGTTCTACCTGAAGAAAAAGTAAGAGAAAATTTAAATAAGATGTTTGAAAATGAAATAGAAAATATTGAATTTTTGGGAGAATCTGATGGAAGGGTTATGCTTTATAATTATAATGTTAAATTTAAAGAATATGAGAATCCAAGAAGTATAAGTATGACAAAACAAGATGGAAAGCTTTATCTTATGGTAAGTGATATGAATGCAGAAAATGAAAATATTTCTATGAACGATGCAAAGAAAATAGGAATGGAATTTTTAAGTAAGATAGGAATAAATGATGTTAAGGATACTTATTATTTAAAGGATTCAAATATGGCAATAATAAATTATGCTGGAGTATATGAAAATGTCACTTTATATCCTGACCTTGTTAAAGTAAAGGTATCTCTAGATACTGGGGAAGTATGTTCAGTAGAGGTACAAGGTTATATATTTAATCATGTTGAAAGAGAAAATATTGTTCCCAAAGTAAGTATAGAAGAAGCTAAAAAATTAATAAAAAATAAGGAATATATATTATCTTATGGACTTGCAATAATTCCAACAGATTATCAAACAGAGATTCTTACCTATGAATTTAAAGGAAAAATTGATGATACAGAATTTTTGGTATATATAAATGCTGATACTGGTATTGAAGAGAAAGTTTTACTAATACTAGATACACCCGGCGGAATCTTAACAATTTAATAAAAAAGAAGAAATGATATCAAATTTATTTTTGAAAATCATTTCTTTTTTTTATATAAATGCATCATGTTTGATATTTTCTTCGCTCTTTTTGTAAGCTGAAACATTATTTTCAAAATCGCAAGTTGCTAAGAAAATATCTTCTAATTTTAAATTTTGTTCTTGTAATTTTTTTATTAGCCATTTTTCATTATTTCCAGTAGCCTTAAGATTATCATATAAAATCTTACCATCTATTATAATATTAAATTGTTTCTTTTCATCATCAACATTTAAATTAAGATCACTGCAAGTTACAGGTCTACTATCGCTTTTAGGTAAAATAGTTATTTTTCCATTTGCCTCTATTATTGCAGTTTTGATTTGACTCATATCAAAAAATCCTTTAGTTCTGCACTGATTTTGAAACTCAGCTAAATTTATTTTTGATTTTGCAAAGTTTTTTCTGTAAAATGTATTGTTATCAAAAAGAATAAGAGATTTTCCATTTATAAATCTATTAAATATTATAGATTTATTAGTAAGAATTGATATTATAAATATTAGTATAGAGTATACTATCATTGCAATTAAGCAATCTATAACTTCGTCTCCTTTTGAAATAGACATTTCTGCTGCAATAGATCCAATAGTTATCCCATTTAAATAGTCAAACATGCTAAGCTCAGCTATTTCTCTATTTCCAATTAATTTCGTTAATAAAAATAAGGCAAAAAGTGAAACAGATGACGTAATAATTATTTGTAGATAATTCATATGTAAAACTTCCTTTCTTAAGATTTATTCTGTGCAAAAATTAAGAAAGTATATTAAGAGTGATTTTTAAGTTAACAAAAGTATAAAATATGAAATACTATAAATAAAATACAAATACAAAGTCCCCGAATTATTATTCGGGGACCCTGCAATAAAATATGGAGGAATAAATGTGGAAATCAGATATTTTCACATTTTTGGTTTGCAACAGTGCAACTTGTTTTACAAGCAGACTGACAAGAAGTTTGACATTTTCCACATCCTGCCTTTTTTAAGGATGTTTTTAAAACTCCCTTTGAAATCACTTTTATGTGTTTCATTCTTTTCTCCTTTCAAAATTTTGTTTGGACTTTATAATACCCTCATAAATTATACTATCATATAGGAAAATATATGTCAATTAAAATTTTAAATAATTTGTCAAAAAATGTATATAATATTTTTTACTTTTATGTTGAAGAACAAACAAAAATTTGTTATAATTTTGTTATGCAAAAAGTTGTATTGATTGATAGAAAATTAAAAGAAAATTATCTTAATTTTATAAAAAATCAAGGGTATGATGTAGTGTATATCCCAGAAAATAAAAGAGTATATGACGAAGTATCTTCCCATACTGATATTTCTTGTACTAAGATTAAGGGAAAGGTAATAATAGAACCTAGACTTAACAGTTATTTGAAAAGAAATAACTTAAAAGGCGTAATTTGTGGTAATAAGAACGTATGTGGAAAATATCCATATGATGTGTTATATAATGTCTGTGTAATAGGCAATGTTGCTATACATAACTTTAAATTCACTGATAAAGCTGTATTAAAGTACATAAAGAAAAATAAATTAAAATGTGTAAATGTAAAACAAGGCTATACAAATTGTTCTATTGCAAAGATAGGAGAGAAAGCTTGTATTACATCAAACTCTCAAATTGCAAGGAAACTTGTAAGTAGTGGAATAGATGTACTTTTAATAGACACTGAAAATGAAAAAAATATAAAATTATTAAAGAATAATGGAACATATTCAAATATGCACGGATTCATTGGCGGGTGTATGACAAATATAGAAAATAAAATTATATTATTTGGAGATTACAAGAAATTAATAGATGGCGATAAAATAAAAAAATTTGTTGAATCTTATGGGTATGAGTTCGTTTGGTTTGTAGGTGAAGATATAATTGATTATGGCGGAGCTGTAGTAGTAAAAAGAGGGAGATAAAAAAATGGAAAATATATTAGAGGGTTTAAATGATAAACAAAAAGAGGCAGTTAAATATTGTGATGGTCCACTTCTTATTTTAGCAGGAGCAGGTAGTGGTAAAACTAGAACTTTAACATATAAAATTGCATATATGTTAGATCAGAATATGTTAAAATCATGGGAAATACTTGCAATTACTTTTACAAATAAAGCTGCAAGAGAAATGAAAGAGAGAATTATATCATTAATAGGTGAAGAACAAGCAAGTAATATGTGGCTTGGAACTTTCCACAGCATTTGTGTAAGGATATTAAAAAGAGAAATTGACCATTTAGGTTATACAAAAGATTTTAATATTTTAGATGAACTTGATAAATCTAAAGTCATAAAAGAAGTTTTGAAAAAATTAGATATGGACGAGAAAATGTTCCCACCTGCAAGCATTTCTTCAGAAATAAGTAGAGCAAAAGATAAAATGCAAAAAGCTGCTGATTATTCACAAGTGGTAGCAGGAGATTATAGAAGAGAAAAAATTGCCAGGGTGTATGAAGAATATGAGAAGACATTAAAGAAAAATGACTCTATAGATTTTGATGATATATTATCGCTTACTGTTGAACTTTTTGCAAAGTTTAATGATATATTAGAGTATTATCAAAATAAATTTAAATATGTTTTAGTAGATGAGTATCAAGATACTAATAAAGTACAATTTTTATTAATAAATCAGCTTACCAAAGTTTCACAAAAAGTTTGTGTAGTTGGAGATGATTCACAAAGTATATATGGATTTAGAGGGGCTGATATTTCTAATATATTAAATTTTGAAAACACATATAAAAATGCTAAAATTATAAAATTGGAAGAAAATTATAGAAGTACTTCAATAATACTTGATGCTGCAAATGCTGTAATAAAAAATAATAAAGCAGTACTAGAAAAAAATCTTTGGACAAGTAATGAAGGCGGAGAAAAAATAACATATAAATCTTTACCAAATGAATATGAGGAAGCAGAATATATAGTAGAAAATATTGACACTATGTGCAAAAGAGAAAATAAAACTTATAAAGACTTTGTTGTTTTGTTTAGAACAAATGCACAAGCACGTGTACTAGAAGAAGTGTTTATGAGAAGTGGTACACCCTATAGACTTATAGGTGGACTTAAGTTCTATTCTAGAAAGGAAATAAAAGATTTAATAGCATATTTAAAGCTTATTCAAAATCCTAGAGACAATGTATCATTAAAAAGAATTATTAACGAGCCTAAAAGAGGTATTGGAGATGCTGCCGTAGAAAAATTACAAGTTATTGCAGATAGTAAAGATATTAGTATATTTGAAACAATATGCGATACAAATAATTTGGATGGAATTAGAAGTAGTGGAAATATAATCTTGTTTAGAGATATGATACAAAAGTTGATAAATAAGAAAAATGATATAAAAGTATCAGAACTTATGAAGGATATATTAAAAGAAAGTGGTTATGAAGCTTCTCTTAGTGAAGATTCTTCAAAAGAAACAGAGTCTAGAATGGAAAATTTAGCTGAATTTATTGGTGTTGCAATAGAATTTGAAAATGAAAATGCAGAAAATTCTTTAGGGGATTTTCTAGATAGTATAGCACTTGTTTCAAATGTTGATAAACTAGATGATACACAAGAGGCAGTAACACTCATGACTATGCATTCTGCTAAGGGACTTGAATTTCCAGTTGTGTTTTTAGCTGGCATGGAAGAAGAATTATTTCCATCTAGAAGATCGATTGAAGAGGATGAGTCTGTAGAAGAAGAAAGAAGACTTTGTTATGTTGGAATAACGAGGGCAAAAGAAAAACTATTTTTAACGAATACAACTAAAAGAACTCTTTATGGAACGACTAGTTATTCTATTCCTTCAAGATTTATAGATGAAATTCCTAAGAATTTGTTAGACGAAGTGTCTATTAATAATAGTGCTATGAGAGCAAGAAGAAGTAGCACATATTTAGATACAGAATATTCTACTGTAACAAAAATGACGCTTGATACATCTACTTTTATGCCAAAGAAATCTTCATCTTTTGGCGTTAGTGTAAATAGCTTCTTGAAAAATTTAGGAGGAAATAAAGTTGATTCTAACCCTAAAAATACTTCAACTAATATGAAATATGAGGTAGGACAAACTGTAAAACATAAAAAATTTGGTGTTGGAACAATAACCAAAATTGAAGCTGAAGGAGATGATTTTAAACTTGAAATAAGTTTTGATAATTTTGGATTTAAAAGACTTATGGCTAACTTTACACCTCTTGAAATAATAAAATAATGTTTTTTGTTGACAAATTTAATAATGTATGGTATAATATGTAAAGAATTTAATGTGTTGGTGTGATGCGACTGTTTCACTTTTTCTGCGTGCCATTGGGCAGGCGCATACTTCTTTAGTTTTCTAAAGTTAAATTTCCTGAACCTCCTTCAGAGTAACTTAGTATAATGAAAACTAAATTCTACCACAGAAAACTGCCATATGACACATGTGGCGTGGACTAAGTAATGGGTGGCAAGAAGCCATCTAGTTTTAATCGGTCTCAAAAGGGCATATTGAATGTATAATTTAAATTATAATTCATTATGGGGACTGATAATTTTATTAAAGCCGTCGGATATTCCGATGGCTTTTTCTTGATTTTATTAATATATTATGATATATTTATTTGGAAAAATGTTTAAGTAATATACAATTAACATACGTATTATAATAAAGTATAGAAACATTTGGGGAAGTGATTAAAATAGAAAAAAATATTTGCAATTTAAAAGTTAATTATATAAAAAAAGGAAGTGGAAAAAATGTACTTATAATACCAGGATGGGGAACTACAATTAATGTATATAATACTCTCATTTCTTCTATTTCAGAATATGCAAATGTTTATTGCCTAGATATGCCAGGCTTTGGAAATACATCTGAACCGAGTACCCCTTGGGGACTTAATGAGTACGTAGATTTTATAATAAAATTTATTGAGAGCGAAAAAATTGATAAGTTAGATGTAATAGGGCATTCTAATGGTGGAAGAATAATAATTAGAATGATGAATAAAGCAAATCTAAACTTTAAAGTTGAAAAGATTATTCTTATTGGAAGTGCAGGCATAGTACATAAGAAAACATTTAAACAAAAAGTTCAAATAATAACATTTAAAATCGGAAAAAAAGTATTAAACTTAAAGCTTGTAAAAAAAGTATTTCCAAACTCTTTAGAAAACTTCAAGAAGAAATTTGGATCAGATGATTATAAGAATGCAAGTCCAATTATGAGATCATCTATGGTTAAACTAATTAATGAGGATCTAAAGGAAGAACTTCCAAACATAAAAGTACCAACGCTACTTTTATGGGGACAGATGGATGATGCGACTCCACTTGAAGATGGCAAAATTATGAAAAGCTTAATTCCTGACGCAGGGCTTGTTAGTTTTGATGGCTGTTCACACTACGTTTTCTTAGAAAGAGTTGCTCATGTTAATGCTGTTATTAAAAATTTTCTTACAGGAGGTAAATAATGAAAATAATTGTAATAATTGAATACTTTGTTAACTTAATCCTACTGTTAATTTTTAGTATGCATATGTTTCAACTTAATTCTTACTTATTTAAAAAACATATGTCATGGATGAAAAAAAATATATCAAAGCATATTTTACAAATGACACTCGTTTTAATTCCAGGAGTAATGTTATGCTTTAATAATATAGTTTTAAGCGTTATTTCAGCTGTGATTTTAGCATTTAGTATAATTTATAACATTCCAAAGACAAAGTCTAAAATATCGCTTAAATGTACGCCAAGAGTAATTAGAATGTTTGTTACAGAAATATTGATTATCGTAGTTTTATTTCTAGTTTTAGGAGTTAAAAACTATGTTTTAGAAAAACTTATAATATTAAATGTTATTTCTTGTTTCTTATGTATATTTGCAAATGTGATAAATAAACCAGAGGAAAAATTAGTAAAGAAAAAATATATAAACGAAGCAAAAAAAATACTTAATGGCATGCCAAACTTAATTGTTATTGGAGTAACTGGAAGTTATGGAAAAACAAGTGTTAAAAATTTCTTATATAAAGTATTGTCTTCAAAGTATGAAGTACTAAAAACTCCTAAAAATTATAACACTACAATGGGCGTAGTAAAAACAATAAGAGAAAATTTAAAAGCTACACATCAAATATTCATTTGTGAAATGGGTGCAACACATGTTGGTGATATAAAAGAAATATGTGATATAGTAAATCCCAAACTTGGAATAATAACATCTATAGGACCACAGCATTTAGAAAGCTTTGGAAGTATAGATAATGTTATAAAAACTAAATTTGAACTTGCAGATAGCGTAATTAAAAATGGAGGAACTGTATTTTTAAATTATGACAATGAGTACATATTAAATAAAAAAATAGAAGGAAAAAAGATAACTTATGGTATAAATAATAAAAATTTAGACTATAATGCATATGATTTATCCTCATCTTCTAAAGGACTTTCGTTTAAAACATTAAACAAGAAAAAAGAAGAATTTGAATTTAAAACTAAACTTATAGGAAATCATAATGTGGCTAATATTTTAGCTGCCATTTCAGTGGCCGATTACCTAGGGGTAGATATGAAGAAGACTATTTCAAAAGTAAGAGAGATAGAAAGTGTTGAACATAGACTGCAATTAATACCTCATGGTGATCTTTCTATTATAGATGATTCGTATAATTCTAATCCAATAAGTTCAAAGGCTGCCATAGATACTCTAGGACAATTTGAAGGAACAAAAATTGTTGTAACTCCGGGGCTTATTGAACTTGGTGGAGAAGAGGAAAAGTATAATTTTGAACTTGGTGAGTATGCAACTAAAGTTTGTGATTATATAATACTTGTAGGTCAAAGACATTCGAAACCTATATTTGATGGGATAAAATCAACAAAATTTGATATGAATAAAGTTTTTGTGGTATCTTCTCCACAAGAGGCTATGGAAAAAATTGGCACTTTAAAAATATCAGGTAAAGTTACAGTTTTACTTGAAAATGATTTGCCTGATAACTATAATTAATGTGTATAAAGAAAAAAAGAGGGGATTTTTTATGAAGATAAAATTAGGTGTATTTTTTGGTGGTAAGAGTGTTGAACATGAAGTATCTATAATTACCGCAATTCAAGCCATGGAAAATATGGATAAAGAAAAATATGATATTATTCCAATATATATATCTAAAGACAATAAAATGTATTGTGGAGAGCTTGTTGGAAATATAAAAGAGTATAGTAACGTCGAAAAACTAATGGAAAAAAGTTATTGTATAACACTTGCTCAAAGAGGAGATAAAACAGTATTATTAAAATGCAATAAGAAGATGTTTGAAAGTGATATATATGATTACATTGATATAGCATTTCCAATAGTACATGGAACTAATGTTGAAGATGGAACACTTCAAGGATTTTTAAAGATGTTTAATCTTCCATATGTTGGTTGCGATGTAATGTCCTCTGCTGTTGGAATGGATAAATATGTTTGTAAATGTGTTTTAAAAGAAAATAATATTCCAGTGCTTGATTGTAAATGTTATAGCCTAAAAGATTATAATTTAGGAGTTGAAGATATAATATCTGATGTAGAAAAAAATATTGAATATCCAGTTATAGTAAAGCCAATTAATCTTGGATCAAGTGTAGGAATTGAAATTGCAAAAGAGAGGTCTGAACTAAATGAGGCAATAGAAAATGCTTTTACATATTCTAAGAAGATTTTAATTGAAAGAGCAATCAAAAACTTAAAAGAAGTAAATTGTTCTGTACTTGGAGATTACGAAGAAGCAAGAGCCTCAGAATGTGAAGAGCCTGTAAAAACAGATGAAATATTAAGTTTTACAGATAAATATATTTCAGGTTCAAAGGGAAGTAAAACTTCTGGATCTAAAACTTCAATGAATGCGGGAGTTTTAAAATTACCAGCAGATATTACAGAAGAGCAAAAAAATGAAATACAAAGTTTAGCAATAAAAACTTTTAATGCTCTTGGATGTTTGGGTGTTATTCGTATTGATTTTATGATAGATCAGGATATAAATAAAATATATGTAAATGAGGTTAATACTATACCGGGATCACTTTCTTTCCACCTTTGGAGAGCAACAGATGTAAACTATAAGGATTTGCTAGATAAAATGATTGATCTTGCATTAAAAAGAAACCGTGAAGAAGGAGAAATGACTTTCTCATTTGATAGTAATATACTTGCAGGGTATACTAAAGATTCCTTTAAAGGATTTGGTGGAACAAAAGGTGCAAAACTAGGAAATTAATATATACCTATTGTTAAAAGAAATAATTATGCGTAATGCAGATTATTTCTTTTTTTACTTTTTATCAGATTTTTATATAATTTTATTTCCAAACAGAAAAAAATAGTGTATAATGTAGATTGATTTAAAGGTGGTAGATATTGTGATTCAAGAGATAAAAAAATATGTTATAGTAGGCTTAATGCTAGTACTTAGTATAGTAATTGTGTTTGGATGCTCAAGGAAAGAAGATAAAATTAAAAATACAATAGAAAATTTAGTTATATATGGAGACAACATAGATACAGATTTTAAACCATTTATGGAAGGCAGTGTTCCATATATTGCCGTTGATACTATATCTAAGGTTATAGATGAATATATATATTATGATAAGGTTTCAACTAAGGTAATAATAACTACATATAATGATGTTATTAAACTAAAAGTTGGCGAAAAGGTTATGTCAAGAAATTTAGAAAATATAAACATAGAAAATGAAGCTAAACTAGTTGACGGTATTCCATATATACCAATATCACTTTTTACTGATATATATGATATAACAATAACTTATAATGATGAAACAAATACACTTTCAATAGACAAGAAAAATGAAAGTGATATAAAGGTTAAATATAATCAAGTAAATGTTTATGAAAAATTATCTACAAATTCAAAAGTACTTGCTACACTTTATAAAAATTCAACACTAAAAGTGTACGAGGAAAGTTTAAATCATAGCAGATGGTATAAAGTAAGAACAGAAACCGGAATTGTTGGATATATTTCTAAGAATGCTATTAATTTAGAAAATAATGAGGAAGATTCAGAAAACGATACAATACTTGATAATAAAATGTACGAGAATAAAGTTGTTATGTTCTGGCAATATGGCTCAAATGTAAAAACTTTAGGAAATAAAATAGATGGAGTAAATGTTGTATCACCAACGTGGTACGAACTTAAAAATAGTAGCGGAGATATAATATCTGAGTACAGTAAAGAATATTATGATAAAGCAAAGTCAAATGGATATGAAATTTGGCCAATAGTAACAAATGGTATAGATAATGCAGATTATTCATCTAAGGATACATCTGATCTTATGAATAGTGAAACTTCAAGGGAAAAATTTATTAAGAATATGTTAAAAATAGCTCAAGATAATAAGCTAGACGGAATAAATATAGACTTTGAAGCAATGAAAACTGATGATAAGAAACTATATACACAGTTTATACGTGAACTTTGTCCTATCTTTAGAAAGTACGGAATTAAAGTTTCTGTAGATATGTATTTTGTAGCATATATGGAAAGAGGAGAGATTGGAAAGGCTGCTGACTACGTTATACTTATGGGATATGATCAAAGAGGAAATTGGTCATCTGAGGAGGGGTCAATTTCTGAAATTTCATGGGTTGAGAAAAATATAACATCTCTAATTGAAGATTCTAAGATTAATCCTTCAAAAATTATTTTAGGAGTGCCATTTTATACTAGATTGTGGATAAGGAATAATGCTAACAATACTCTAACAACTAAAGTATATTCTATGAAAAATTGTGACGAATTTATAAAGAGTAATTCACTTACAAAAAAAATGGATGAAGCAAGTGGCCAAAATTATGTTGAATGTACAAAAGGGAATACAGAATATAAACTATGGATAGAAGATGGTGACTCTATAAAAAATAGAGTTAATATAATTAACAAATTTAAATTGGCTGGAATATCTGGATGGCAAAAAGGTTTAGAAACAGAGGATATATGGAGTGTAATTAATTCAAATATTGAAAAATAGGAGCAAAAAATGTTAATTGAACCAAATGAAATTAATAAAATTTTAAGCCTAGCTTCGACTCAACAGATAAATAGAGGTAAAAAATATTATGAGCAAGATAGAGTTAAAATTTTAAATGTTAATATTAATAACGATAAAAATTTTAAAATAAATACAGCAATAAAAGATGTGGATAGTATTAATTATTTTGTCAGTGTTGAAAAAGGAAAAAATAATATTGTCTCAAAATGTGATTGCAAAGAGTTTACCAAAAATGGGGCTCTTTGCTCTCATATTATTAGTACACTTTTTGATATTTATATAGATTATGAAAATTATTTAAATTTTAAACCTGAAGAGAATTTAACTTATAATGATATGACTTTGGGATTAAAGTCAAATAATAATTTTATAAAAAAATATATTCCATTGGAGATAAATAAAAAAAACACAATTTCTTCGATAAAAAATATATTGAACGACTATAGTTATGATGTTGTAACAGTATATAAATTACTTCAATATGTATTTAGTGAATTTAGTAGTGTAGAATGTATGCAATTTGCCAAGAAACTATTAAATCCTAAGAATATGAAGATAAATGTATTTGAAGATAATGTAAAAAATCCTGAAGTTATTATTGAAGTAATTAAAAAAAGCGAGTGTATATCAATAAAATCAAATATTTTAGAAAAAGAGTTTTTTATATATAACAATAGTATGTACTACATAGAAGATGGTAGTATTTATAAATGTACGAAAAAATTTTTATATTCAATGTTACCATATATTATAAGCTTAAACAATATACAAAGTAATACTTTTAATATAAAGGAAAGTGATATTGAAAGCTTTTATGATAATATGTTTATAAATATAAAAGAATTTATTACGCTTGAGGATAAAGACAAAATACTTTTAGAATATAATAGTTACGAGTTAAAAGGAAAAATTTATCTGGATTTAAATGATAAAGGAAATATAGTTTCTAATATTAAAGTAGAATATAAAGGAAAAGAAGAGGATATATTCGATAATCTAAAAAATAACGAAGATAAGACTATCTCTTATTATTTTATTATAATTCAAATAATCAAGGATATTGGATTTAGCATAGATTATGAAAAAAAGGAAATTTCAATTAAAAATGAAGATAGAAAGTATGAATTTATAAAAAATGGTATTAATAGATTAATAAATGAATATGACCTTGAAGTTATGGCTACTGATAGATTTAAAAAGAGGAAAATTACGACTCTAAAGGGAATGAATATAAATATTGGAATTAACAATGATTTAGTTGAAGTAGACTTGTCTAATATCGGAATTTCAACATATGAAATATATGATATGTTAAAAGCTTATAGACAAAAAAAGAAGTATTTTAAATTAAAGCGAGGAGATTATATAGATTTAAATGAAGAAAATCTTAAGTCTTTTTTCAAAATTTCAAATGAAGTTTTAAATGGTAGTTTTTCAGATGATTCTACAAAAATATTTATTCCAAAATATAAAGTATTATATCTTGAAAATTTATTAAAAAAAGATTCAAATATTAAGATAAATAGAACTGAAGAGTATAAAAAAATAATTGATGAAATAAACAACATTAATAAAAATAAATATGAACTACCAAGTAATCTAAATGCTAAAATGAGGGAATATCAAATTCAAGGTTACAATTGGATAATGTCACTTAAAAAATATGGATTTGGAGGTGTTCTTGCAGATGATATGGGGCTTGGTAAAACGTTGCAAGTTATAAGTGTCTTATTGGAAGAAAAAAATAACAATAATGGAATATCTATTGTGGTATGTCCAAGTTCACTTTATTTAAACTGGAAAAAAGAAATTGAAAAATTTGCAGACGAACTCAAAACTTTAGTTGTGTTTGGAAACTATAAGCAAAGAGTAGAACTTATAAAAACAATAGATAAATATGATCTTGTAATAACGTCATATGATATGCTAAAAAGAGATATAGAGATGTATCTTGGTATTAATTTTAATTATATTATAGCAGATGAGGCTCAATATATTAAAAATAATAATACGCAAAATGCAAAAGCTATAAAGAAAATTAAAGCAAAAAATAAGCTTGCTCTCACAGGAACTCCAATAGAAAATTCTTTATCTGAATTATGGTCAATATTTGATTTTGTATTACCAGGATATTTGTATAATTATTCTAGGTTTAGAGAAGTATATGAAAAACCTATATTAAAAGAAGAAAATAAAGAAAAAATGGAACTCCTTTCTAATATAATTTCACCGTTTTTGTTAAGGAGAACAAAAGATAACGTACTTTCTGACCTTCCAAATAAAACGGAAATACTTATGTATAATGAAATGGAAGGGGAACAAAGAAAAATATATGATATGTATTTAATGCAAGCAAAAGAAAGTGTAAGAAAAGAACTTATAGAAAAAGGCTTTGAAAAAAGTAAGCTTAAAATTCTTTCTATTATTACAAGACTTAGACAAATTTGTTTGCATCCATCATTGTTTATAGAAAATTATGATGGGGGAAGTTCAAAACTTGAACAGTTTATTACGGTTTTAAAAGATGCTATAGCGTCTTCACATAAAATATTAGTGTTTTCAGGTTTTACATCTATGCTTGAAATAATAGAAAAAAGGTTAAAAAGTGAGGAGATTGAATATTATAAGTTGACCGGAAGTACTAAGGCACAAACACGAATCGAGCTTGTTGATAAATTTAACAAAGAAGATAGAGTTAAAGTATTTTTAGTATCATTAAAAGCGGGCGGTACAGGACTTAATTTAGTTGGTGCTGATATGGTAATGCATTTTGATCCATGGTGGAATTTATCTGCAGAAAATCAAGCTACAGATAGAACCCATAGAATTGGCCAAAGGAAAAAAGTACAGGTATTTAAATATATAACACAAAATTCTATAGAGGAGAGAATCCAAAAAATGCAAAATAAGAAAAATAGTCTTATAAATGCAGTTATAAAAAATGATAGTGATAGCATAAGAGATAATATAAATATAAATGATATATTAAGTTTGTTTGAATAGAACATAAAAAACAACTACTTTCGATAAAAGTAGTTGTTTTTTTCTATTTAGTATGTATAGATTTCTACATATTATTATTTAAATTTAGTATATAACTAAGATACATAAAAAAGGTGATATATATGATAGAAAACGTTTTAAAATACTTCCCTGTTGAACTTCAAAGACAAATATTGAATACTAAAGTAAATGATAATTTAAAAGAAATAAGAATAAGAGCATATCAGAAGGTATGTCTAGAATATTATAATTTGGAAGTATTTTTAGAGTATGTGTCTACTACAACAGATATATTAAATATACTTTTAAATATATCAAAAAATTCTATATATGCCATACAAAATGATATTAATAATGGTTTTGTTGTAGTACCTGGCGGACATAGAATTGGAATTTGTGGAGAGGCAGTTATTTCAAATGGAAGGATAATTAATGTAAAAAATATAAATAGTATGAATATAAGAATATCTACCCAAGTATTTGGTGCTGCAAATAAAATACTACCATACGTTATAAAAAATAGTAAAACTATAAGAAATACGCTCATAGTATCCCCTCCAGGATGTGGAAAGACAACTATATTAAGAGACCTTATAAGGCAACTTAGCAATGGAGTAGAAAATTTAAATTTTAAAGGTAAAAATATAGGCATTGTTGATGAGAGAGGAGAAATTGCTTCTGTATATCTCGGAAAAAGTGGCCTTGATCTTGGAAAAAGAACGGATGTGATGTCAAATTGTAGTAAGAGCACAGGAATTGATATGTTAGTAAGATCTATGGGACTTGATATAATTGCAACTGACGAAATTGGTCAAAAAGAAGATATAGAGGCTATATTAAGAGCTTCACTTAGTGGCGTTGGTATGATTTTTACAATGCATGCTAGTAGCGTAGAAGATGTATATCAAAATAAAAACGTATCCTGTCTTTTAAACGATGGAATATTTGAATGCATAGTTGTATTATCAAATAAAAATGGCGCAGGAACAATAGAAAATATTAAATTAGTGAAAAATTTAGGGAAGGAGGGAGAGCGTGATTGCATTTAAAATAATAATAGGAGGTTTAATAGTTGCAGTTACTACGTATATAGGATTTTTAGTTGCAAAAAAATTACAAAAAAGGGAAGAAACGTTAAGAGAGACGATTTTGTTTTTTGATATGGTGGAAAATGAAATAAGATATATGCTAAATGTTTTACCCAACGCATATGAATCAGCAAGACAAAGGCTTAAAGGGGACCTTAAAATTGTAATTGGTCAGATAGTTGTTGATATGTTAGCAAGTGATAATTATGAATTATCTGGAAAAACCATATCCAGTAATATAAATCTATTAAAAGAATTAACTAGTTATGATAAGGAAGTTATTATTTCTACACTTAAAAATCTTGGTAGAAGTGATGTAGATGCTCAAGTAAATATCTTAGAAAATGCTAAAAGAACTATTCAAGTACAAATTGATGAGGCAATAGAATATAAAAATAAAAATTCTAAATTATATAAAGCAGTTGGCACAATAGCTGGAATGATGATTGTAATAATACTAGTGTAGTTTTAGGAGGGATAATATGGACATAGATTTGTTATTTAAAATAGCAGGTATTGGTATTTTAGTTGCTGTTTTAAACCAAGTTTTAACTAAGGCAGGACGCGAAGATCAGGCAATGATGACAACGTTAACAGGAATTGTAATTGTACTTATGCTTGTTATAACTCAAATAAGCAATTTATTTGAAACGGTTAGAACAGTATTTAAATTATAGGTGAGATAATGGAAATTATTAAGGTAGTAGGATTTGCTATATTTGCCACAATGCTGGTGGTTATATTAAAGGAAGAAAAGAAAGAATTTGCTGTTGCACTTTCCGTTATTGCGGGAGTTATGTTGCTGCTTTTTTGTATTTCAAAAATAGATCCAATAATTAATATGTTATATGAATTAGTCGAAAAATCTGGTATTAATTCAAGTTTTTTAGTCATTATTTTAAAAGTAATAGGAATTGCCTATTTAGTCGAACTCGGTAAAAATATTTGCCAAGATGCAGGTCAAAGTGCTATAGCTACAAAACTTGAAATGGCAGGTAAAATCATAGTTGTGTCTATTTCTCTTCCAATATTTACTTCTCTTATTAGCCTATTAGTAGAGTTGGTGTAATATGAATAAAAAAGTTTTATATACCATAGTAGGTGTAATTATATTATTTTTTATAACAAGCGATATTTATGGAGTAGATGATAATAAAAGCAATGTAACAGAGGAAATAAAAGAAAACTTTGGACTTCCTGCATATTTAGATAGTATAGGAGAGTGCATACAAGAAGCAAATATATCTGAATTTAATATTTCTGATTTTTCCAATGATTTAATTTCAGGTAGAGGAATTGGATACAATAAAATATTTCAAAATATAATATCATTACTTGGAAAAGAAATTTTTATTAGTTTAAAAAGTGCCATTTTAATTTTAATAATAATCTTACTTATGGCGATATTAAACGGTATTAATGAAAATAGCCAAATTCTAAATATTGTTTATCTTGTATGTTTTATAGCAATAGCAAGTATTACAATTGGAAATTTTACTCAAATTATTTCAATGTTTAAAAATACATCAGATATACTATCAAAAATTGTGCAAATAGTATCTCCTTTTTTAATAGCAATTTTAATAGGTACTGGTGCTATAACAAGTACTGGTCTTATACAACCATTAATTTTATTTATGGCAAGTCTAATAGGATTTATTATTACTTATATAATAATACCTTGCATCAGCGTATCAGTGGCTCTAAATGTAATTTCATCTATGTCAGATAATTTTAAATTTAATGAATTAAGTAAGATGTTTAGTAAGTGTGCAATATGGATTATTGGTATAGTATTAACATTATTTTTGGGAATACTTTCACTTGAAACTACGCTTAGTGCATCAGTCGATTCTTTAACTGTAAATGTAACACAAGCAGCATTTTCTAATTTTATACCAGTAGTCGGTAAGTTTTTCTCGGATAGCTTAGAAACTGTAATTGGGACAAGTAAAATTATAGGAAAAGCGGGAGGTGTAGTTGGAATTGTTAGTATGGTAGTGATTTCTAGTGTTCCGATAATAAAAATAGCGAGTGTATGTATAGTTTATTATCTTTTAGCTGCAATAAGTGAAATAGTTTGTAAAGAAGAAAAAATAAAAAAGTATATTAAAGGTTTTGGAGACGTTTATAAAACCTTACTTGGAATTTTAATTGGAATAAATATTTTATTTATAATTTCTATAGGAATAATTATTAATTTGTGTGGAAAAATAGGCACTTAAGGGAGGGAGAAATGGTTGATATATTAAAAAACTGGATAACTACAATGCTTTGTATAGGAATTTTTTTAACTTTTATACAAATGATAGTTCCAAATACTAATCTGAAAAAGTATATATATTCTTTAATTGGAGTTGTGACAATAATTACCCTGATATTACCAGCTTATAATTATTTTAAAGTGAATAAATTAGATGAAGTCACAACTAGTGTAATAAATTCGTTAAATGAAAATGTGCAAGTAGAAGATGACACTGCTTCTCAGCGTTATAGTGACATTTCAAAAAATGAAAATGTTAAGAATGAGTTTATAAAAAAATATAAAGAGGATATAATAAAAAAACTTCAAGAAAAGGGAATAGAAGCAAGTGACGTAGTTATTATAATTGATGATGAGTATAATGTTGAAAAATTAAACATTAAAATAAATGGTAATAATATTAGTAACACTAATATTAATAAAATATTTAGTTGTATTAGCGAAAACTATGATATTGATAAATCAAAAGTTAGCGTGGAGGAGGTGTAAGTATGAATTATTTAGAAACTTTAAAAAATATTGCAAAAGATAAGGGGAAGAGGGTTGAAAATTTAATTTTTGTATTAATATTATTAGTTATTTTATTGTTTTCTTTCTCATATATTTTTAATAGTAAGGAAGAAACTGTAAAAACAAATGCCGAAGTAAAAGATGCTACAGATGCCGATACACAAAGTAATGATGTGGAAGAAAAGCTTTCTGCTATATTATCTAAAATTTCTGGTATAAGTGACGTTTCGGTTGCACTTACATATTCTAATAATGGGAACAGTACACCGGTCTATAACACAAAAGAAACAAAGGGTGAAACACAAACGACTACTGAAAAAAATGTTGCATATAATCAACAAAATGGTGATAAAGTGGCTGTTATTTCAACAACTACTGTGCCTAATGTTGAAGGCGCAATAGTAGTAGCAAAGGGAGCTAGGGGTGCGGATATGAAATCAAAAATAGCAAGTGCCGTAGCTACATGTGTTGGAATTCCAGTATATAAGGTACAAGTTTTTGAAAAGGAGTGATATTATGTTAAAGAGGGGGAAAATAGCACTACTTTCTCTTACGCTTATGCTTTTAATAGCTGGATATATAAATTATAAGTATAACCCAGAACGTGAGAAAAATTTAGGAAAAACAATATATGTAAATGGAAAAGATAGCTATATGTACGAGAATGTTAGTATTTATAACGAAGAAGAGAGTAGTATAAGCAATGTTGAAGAAAAAAGTAATGTAACGGGTAATTCAAATAGTAATGAAGATGCGATTTCAGTATTTAGATATGATAGAGATAATATGTATTCAGAACTTGAAGAAAACTACAGAAGCACAATATCTAACACTAACACTTCAAAAGAAAAAATAAACGATTACCAAGATAAATTAAACAAATTAATAGAAGAAAAAAATTTAATATCTATGGTAGAAAATGTTATATTATCAAAGGGAATAGAGGATATTGTTATTATTCCTACAAGCAATAATAATTTGAATGTTGTAATAAAGTCAAAAGAAGAAATACCATCAGACTTAATGGCAAAAATTCAACAAATAATAGTTGATCAACTTGGTGTTGAAGCGTCAAAAATTAGTATAATTAGACAAAATTAACTTTTTTATATAGTATGAATAATAATAGTTTCAATTATGCAAATAATAATTGAAGTTATTATTATTTTTTTATAAATATTACAAAAATATTACATGCAAATTAAAAAAACATTACCGATAAATAATTTGTTGAAAAAAGTAATACTATGTGTTAAAGTATATTTGTAATAAATATGTTAATGAGATAAGGAGAAAAATATGCCAAGTTGCTTAGGAATTCATTTTAGTGATAATGTTATAAGATATGCTAAATTAGTAACTGATAGTGCAAATAATGTAAGACTTGACCATTATGGAACAAGGATTGCAAAAGGCATTAGAAAAGATATAGTGGAAAGCATTATAGATGAAACTTCTAGTGCTGAAATTCCAATTGTTACTAATGTGTTGAATGAAAATCTTGTTGAAGTATCAATATTTGATCAAGCTCAAGAAAGCCAGTATTCTCCAGATATAATGAAACTTGAGTTTGAGACTTGGTGCGAAAAAAATCAAAAAACACCGGATAAATATAAATATGTATATAAATTGTCAGATTATAGGACAGCTGAAAATAAACACAATGGTATTTTATGTATATCTTCTAAAGATGATATAGAACAGAGTACAAAAATAAATGATATAGTGGCTCAAGCCGCCTATCCTTCAAAACTTTTATATACAGATCTTGCTCCGCAAGATGTTAGCAATTATATAATTGTAAATTTAGATGAAAAACTTTCAATAGAAACCGTAATAAATAGAAAAATGTTTGATTATAAGCTATATACTATTGGAATAGCAGATGTCCTTTCTGCTGTTGAGATGAAGCTTGGAAATTATCAAAGGGCTTATGCTGCATGTAAACAATTAAATGTTTATACTGAAGGCGAAGATACTAATGATAAAGAAGTTGCTTCTATAGTAGAACCTATATTACAAGAAATATTAAGAAATATTGCTTCAGTTGTAGAAGCAAACAAAGATACTATATCTAGGGTTTATATAACTGGTATGGGAATAATATTCAATAATATGGATGTTTTACTCACTGAGTATTTAGGTATCAAGACTTCAATATTAAAGCCAAAGTTTTTGTCTGATACATCAGATGTTAGAAGTATAGCAGAAGTTCTTGAAACTACTCAAGCTATGGTTATGGCATATAATTTCTTGATGAATAAAAATAGGTTTCTTGATTATGTGAAAAGAGTACCAGAGAAAAAGAAAAATGATTTCTTTGAAAATATAAAGGCTAAATTTTCTTCTGTAAAATTTAAGAAAAAAGAAAAGAAACAAAAAGAACCTGCAGAAAATGCTACTCAAAATGGTGTAAGTACTGCAGATCAAGTAAAAGAACAAAAGAAAATAAATATTAAAATGCCTGAAATAGAAAAGAATGTTGCACTAAATGTAATGGTAAGCTTGGCTACTATTGCTACTCTTATATTTATAGCATATCTTGCTTTTACAGTAATATATACTACAACAAACAATAAGATGATAGCTGACGTTACTAATAAAATAAATGCACTAAATGGAGAAATAGCAAAAGCAAATTCTGATATTCTATACATTGAAAGTAATACAAAAGAATATACTGACATTAATGATGATGTTGACACTTTAGTGTCACAAATTCAAACAGGACAGATAGGCAAAGTATCTACATATAATGTAGCATCATTTTTGCAAAAACTAATTAAAGTTATACCAAAAAATGTTACTTTAGATACTCTAAAATCTGATGACAATAAAAATGTAGTTATTACAATGTATTCAAATAAATATGCTGACCTTGGTTATTTTGTAGCACAGCTTAAACTTGAAGGAATACTAAATTCAGTAAAGGTAAACAAAATAGAAAACTCAGCTGATAAAATAACAATAGAGATAGGCGGTGAGTTGCCATAATGGAAAAGGATAATGTAAAAATATTGATATGTGTCATTTTATTTCTGATGTTTGGCGGGCTTACAGTTCTATTTTGTATGTTAGATGTAAATCTTGGATTTATATCTACATCATCTATAGAAGGAATAATTGCAAAAAGAGAACAGCTTTTAAACTTAGAAAGCAAACTTGAATCAACTGAAAGTACGTATACTAATACAAAAAATAAAGTTGAAACTTCAAAAAAAGCTTTCACTACAGCTAAAAATAAATATGAGGCTATAAGTGACGAAACAATTGATCTTATAAAAGAAGCTACTACAGAAGAAAATTATGACATCGAATATATGTGGATAAAACTTGGTAATTATGCTTCTGTAAATAATTTAAAAATACTTTTGGTTGAACCTGGTGGCACTGTTACAGAAACTACAACAGGTGATTCTACGAAAACAGATGACGCTAACACTAAAACTAGCACTACTAACACTAATAAGAGCACTTCTAATAATGCTAGTACGCCAGCTTCAAGTACTACGGCTTCAACTGATGCATCTAAAGCAGCAAATACTGCAACAACGGCTGCAGTTGAAAACACTACTGCAAATAATACAACTTCATCAAAAACCACAGACAATACACTTTTAACTGTTACACTTGAAGGAAGTTATCTTAATATGTCTGATTTTGTTTTTGAAGTTGAAAATGATAAAGAACTTAGATTTAAACTTGATAATATGGAAGTAACATATGTTTCAGGTACAACAATTAAAGCTAAATTTAATGTAAAAAATGTAATTATGATAAAATAATTTAGAAAGGAGAGCTAATATGAATAAATCATTTGCTGTAACGTTTAGTATTTCTGTTATAATACTAGCAGCAGCGTCTGTTATAATGTTAATGTTATTGTTACCAAAACAACTTATATCACTTGAAACTAGTGTAGAAAATTATACTGGCGTAGAAAAGGCAAATTATACGTATACTAAAACTAAAGACATAAGCAAAGAAGCTCTTCTTAAAGAATATAAAATATCTTCAAATGATATAATTAACTTTAAGAATAAAAAAGGATACATTCCAGGTAATTCCGACCCATTTGCAAGAAAAGAAGAAACAAATGATGGTACATCAACTGGTACAAATACATCAGGAAATAAAAACAACTCAAACGGTACTAACAATAGTTCTACTTCAAGTAGTGCCCAGGAAGCAAAAGATAAAACAACTAATAGTAATGGAGGAATTGAAAACCCACCAAGCACATCCAAATAAGAGGGGAAGGTTATAACTTGGAAGAAGAGAAAGTAAATAAAATTAGAAAAAAAAGAACTAATGTAAGAGGTAATGAAAAATCAAAAAATGGCGATACTGCATTTAAAAATACACTTATAATTGTATTATTAATAGTGTGTCTTATAGAGACAATATATATAATATTTTATACTTTAAATTTAAAGGAAAATACAGTAAAAAAGAGCTTTTTAAACTCTTATATAGAAATACAAAGAAATGTATCAACTTACCTTGTAGGCCAAAATTTTGAATCATATAATGCTTATAATTATGCACAAATTTTGACTGGAGTTATAGTTGATGACAATGGACAAAATCAAAAAATAAAAGACACTAATGATGAAGAAATATTACCACTTGTTTCAAATGAAAATAAAATTGATATAAATGGTGTTGAATATTTCCAATGCAATAGTGATAATATAAAAACAAATTTAAAAATCGATATGCCATCATACAGAAATATTACATGGTATATAGGAAGCAATGGAGAACTAAAAATAAAGTATTCCATAAAGCCTGCATGGTGGACATCAGATCTTGATTGCCTTATAGTTGGCAATTAGTTCAAACTTAGGTTAGAACATTTTTATACCAAAAATGTTTTAATAAATATTTATTATAAGGAGGAGCTTTTATGAAAGCAAAAAACGGTATTTCTTTAATCGTATTAGTTATCACTATCGTTGTAATTATCATTTTAGCCGCTGCTGTTATCCTTTCATTAGGAAACAACAACCCAATCAATTCAAGTAAAGTTGCAAAACTTACTCAATCTAAAGATAATATAGAATCTGCAATATCTATATACGTATCTTCTCAATATGCTAAAACAGCAGGCGGAGATACAGATGTAGATTCTAAATCAATTGCTTTAGGAAGTTTTTGTAAAGCATCAAGTGGAGATGCAACACCTGTAGAAAATAAAGCACTAGCAAGTGCCCCAACTGAAGCAGTATCAACAGATATTTATACAATAACAGATTTCTCTGCACTTGAAATTGACAATCCAGGTGATACTTGGTATTATGCACCAGCTACAGGAAAAGTTTATGTAGAATTTACATCTACTCCATCTTGGGCTACAGATGCTACTAAAGCATTTACTATTGTTGCAAAACAATAATTTTAAACAAAAGTAAAAAAATAAAAATGATAAACTAATGCGATTAGGTAAAAGACATATGCAAAAAGACTGTATATGTCTTTACCACTATATATTTATATATGTATATATTAAAGAAGTTAGAACTTAAATTTTGTAATATGTATATATGGAAAGGGGAATTTTAAGTGATAATATGCCTTTATATTTTTATATTTTTATGCATATTTATGATTGGCGCTTTTTTTGGTAGCTTTTTTTCACTTGCAACTTACAGAATACCAAAAGGGGAAGATATAACTCATACTAGGTCATATTGTCCAAATTGTAAGCATAAACTTAGCTTTTTTGATTTATTTCCTGTAATAAGTTACATTGTAAGAGGTGGAAAGTGTAAATATTGTAAACAAAAAATTAGTCCAAGATATATTTTATTAGAATCTTTAAATGGAATTTTATTTGTTGGAATTTATTTTTTAGTATATAAAATATCTTCTGATTTGTTAGTTTCACTTTTTGTTTCTATGATTATATATATAATTTATGCAGTAATTTTTGTTATAATTGGTTCAAAAATTATGGAAAATCTTAACAAAGAAAAGGAAAATAGTATAGATTCAAAAAAAGGTGTTTATGTTGCTGAACTTGTAGTAGCATTTGTTGCATTTTTAATTATTATTTCTTCTAGTGTAGTAATTTCTAGAAATTATAATATAAAATTAAATACAATGAAAAAGGAGTCAGACATTTTAAAATTTACCGTTTCACTAGTTGAATTTTTAAAAAATGAAGACATTGCATATGCGCCAGCTGGAGATTATACTTTAAGGGAAGATGCTATTAAAAATTATTATTCTATGTTGGGTCTTGAGTACGATGAGAGTACAAATTTAAAAGTAAATATTAATGTAAAAAGTTACAAGGAAGATCAAAATGTAGAATATGATGTTTTAAAGATAGTTAAAATTACATCAAGCTATAAATTAGATTCTAAGAATAATTCTTATGATATTTCTAATGTTTATGAAAAGGAATATGATAAAACATCTGACAAGTTTAATGGGATTTTAAATTAAGAGGGTAAAAAATATGAATAAAAAATCTGGACTTACAATGGTATCAATTGTCATATATGTAGTAATATTTTTCGCACTTGCAATGATAATTAGTGGAGTTACAATGGTAATGGATTCCAATTCACTAAAAGATAAAGGAATAATTTTCTGTGAGGAACAATTAAATAAATTACAATATAACTTACTGGTTAGTAATGAAAATAGCAAAGGGGATATTACTAAGATAGAAAATAAATTGGTTTTTGGAAATAATGATATGTATGAGTACGATTCTAGTACTAAAACTATATATAAAAATGGTGGAATATTAATCCAAAACGTTGAAGAATTTAGTATACAAAATGATGTAAATAACGAGAATTATTATAAAATTGTATGCGGTGTAAAAAAATATAACCAAGGAAAATATGGAACTACTTATTTATATATAGAGTAGATAGGTGATAATATGAAAAATAAAAAGTTTATCAAAGGTTCTGGGATAGTAGCTGTTATATTTGCAAGTGTAGTAACCTCAGTGTATATGGTTTCAACTTTTGCAGATTATGAACATTACAGAGTAATGTATAATAAATATGCAGATTATATCAAAGAAGTTTATGCTAAAAATGTTGAAAATGTGGATTCTCACTATAAAGAATTAGAGAAAAAAGTACAAAATGATGAGAATTTTATATTAGAAAATACTATATAATTATTAATATTTGTTTTTTTGTAAAGGAGAAAAGAAATGTTTGAAAATGTAAAGATAAAGAAAAATCCAATAGGAGTTGAATTTATAAAAAGGGGACTTTTAACAGAAGTACAAGTTGATAGAGTATTACAATATCAAAAAGAGCACAAAGAATTAAAATTCGGTGAAATTGTTGATATTCTTGATATGTGTGATAAAGACGCACTTCTTGACGCTTTGTCTGATAAGGTACAAGTAAATCCTGTTATGCTTGAGCACAATCTTAAAATTAATCCAGTAAAATATTTGCCAAGAGATGTAATTATAAACTACAAGGTTATGCCATTTGATATAGATGGAAATACCCTAAAAGTTGCTTTTGCTGATCCACAAAATGCTCCAAAGGTAAAGGAAGTAGAACTTTTACTTATGAATGCAGGATACTCTATGGAAATATATATTACTCTTTATACTAGCATAATGAAACAAATAGAGGGAATAAGAACAGTTGAAACAACTTATGTAGATAAAGATGAAAAAGATACAACAAAATTAATAGATAATATAATTATGACAGGTATAGAAAAAAGAGCCAGTGATATTCATATCGAACCAATGGAAGAAAAAATACGTGTAAGATATAGAATAGATGGGGAACTTATTACAATTACTGAACTTCCTAAAGATAGACAGTCTAATATAATTGGTAGATTAAAATCTATTTCTAATATGTACCAAGAAATAACTTATGACCAAGATGGTAGTATCAATACATATGATAATTATAGTATTCGTGTATCTAGCCAGAAAACAGTAAATGGTGAGAAATTCGTTCTAAGACTTTTAAAGAAAAACTCAAAAGCAAGAGATTTATTTGAACTTGGTTTTCCAAATAATAAAGAACTTGTAGATAAGGCATTTAATAGAAGAAATAGTATTATAGTTGTATGTGCACCCACTGGTGAGGGTAAAACTACAACTTTGTATAGTGCTATAGACTATCTTGATAAGCCAACTATAAATATAATATCAATTGAAAATCCAGTTGAACGTAGAATGCCTGGAATAAACCAAGTAGAAATTGGACCAAATATAACATTTGCATCATCTCTTAGAACTGTTTTAAGACAAGACCCAGATATTATACTTGTAGGTGAGATAAGAGATGAAGAAACAGCTAAAACTGCAATAGAAGCAGGTCAAACAGGTCACTTAGTTCTTACAACTATACATACAATTGACGCTGTCGAAGCGATTACAAGACTTAGAAAATTTGGACTTTCAGATTATGACGTATCAGCTTCTCTGGTAACTGCAATATCTCAAAGACTTGTAAGAAGGTTATGTGATCATTGCAAAAAAGAACATAAATTAACAGAGGAAGAATTAAAATACATTGAAAAGGTTGAAAAAATAACAGGAGAAAAATTTGATGTCGAAAAATCTACAGTATATGAACCAGTAGGATGTAAATATTGTGATGATATAGGATATTATGAACGTGTTGCATTATTTGAAATTTTATGTATTGATGATTATCTAAAAGATATGATATCTGAAGGTGAATCAACAATAACTATAAAAAAATATGCTATGGAAAATACGGAATATAGACCACTTGTAGTGGATGGGGTACGTAAAGTACTTAGTGGAATTACAACAATAGATGAACTAAAAAGAAAAATTAGCTTATAAAGTTTATTAAAATACAAAAGGGAAAACAGCTTTTTTAAATATCAAGGCTGGTGGAGAATATATGGAAATTTTATATATGATATTACAAAGGGCTATTAACTTACAAGCAACAGATATTCATCTTGCAAATGATATGTTACCAGTTTATAGAGTAAACAAAAAACTTTATTTTGATGAAAGTAAGTTACCCCTTAGTGAAATGTTATTAAATCAAATATTAGACGCATTTTTTAAAATTGTTCCAGGGCTTGAAAATGAATTCAAGGAGAAGAAACAGGCAGACTTCGCATATACTTATATGTCAACAAGATTCAGAATTAATGTTTCTTTAAGTAAAGGAGTCCCCGCTTTTTCTCTTAGAGTTATTCCAAATGGTTCTATAGATATAGATAAACTTGGAATAAGAGAAATGGTAGAAGAAATGAAGAAAATCAATTCAGGACTTATACTTATAACGGGTAAGGTTAATACGGGTAAATCAACTACCATGAATGCATTTATTCAAGAAGTAAATAAAGAACAAAATAAAAAAATAGTAACGCTAGAAGATCCAATAGAATACGAACATAAATCTGATAAATCTATTATAGTTCAAAAAGAGATAGGAAAAGAATTAGATGTTCTTACATTTTATGATGGTCTTGTAAACTTGCTAAGGGAAGATGCTGATATATCAGTAATAGGAGAAATTAGAGATAGGAAAACGATGGATGTAGCAATGGAACTTGCTGAACTAGGCGGAATAGTTGTAGGTACACTTCATACTCGTTCTTGTGGTGAAACTGTCGAGAGAATTTTAAGCATGCATGATCCATCTGAACAAAGTGCTATTAAAAACTCCCTATCTTCAGTATTAAAACTTGTAGTATCACAAAAACTAGTGCTTGGAACTGATGGAAATATGGTTCTAGTTCCTGAAATAATGGTGGTAAATAATGTTATTGCAGCACATATGAGGCAAGAATCATTTTCTATTGCTGAAATAGAAGATGCCATACATTCTCAAAGAGACTCAGGTTGTGTTAGTTATGAGTATTCTTTTGCAAAGTTGTACTTGCAAGGAAAAGTTGATATTCAAACAATAAGAGATAATCTGTCAGCTGAAAAGCTTGGAACAGTTAAAGGTATAATAGCAACGCAGGGTGGACAAATTATGATGTAGTTAAGAACAAACGGAGGTGTAATAAGTGCCAAACTACAAGTATAGAGTAATTTTTGAAGACGGTAAGATTGGAAGAGGTAAAATAGTTGCTCAAAGTAGAGCTCAAGCAATTGATATGTTAAAGAAAAATAACATACAACCAATCATGGTTCAGAAAATGCACGAAACTAAACAAAAGAAATTTAAAAGACTTGATTATGCCAAAATAGCTAAAACTATGTCAAAAAAACCAGTTCATAAGAAAAAAGATACTGGTTATATGAATATAGATGCAAGTAGTCTTGGAAAGATAGATTTTAGTTTTTTGTTTAGAATAAAAACTAAAGATATAATAACATTCTCAAATAACTTTTATATATTAAAAAAAGCAAAATTTACTAATGCTCAAGCATTGCAGTCTATATATGATGGACTTGAAAGTAAAGCTCTAAAAGATATAGTAGAAGAAATCCTAATAGGTGTTGAAGCTGGTGAGAAAGTAACTTTTGATCAGGTATTAGCAGTATCCGGAGACGATATGAAGGTTGGAAACCCAACAGT
>ENA-OOXJ01000461-OOXJ01000461.1-human-gut-metagenome-genome-assembly--contig:-NODE-461-length-34860-cov-4.469473_pt1 | contig 34860 bp, 41 predicted proteins | sample MGYA00241587_ERZ501343 | MGnify/ENA primary metagenome ERZ501343 (study PRJEB25962, sample SAMEA2042918) | human gut metagenome | biome: human gut; feature: human-associated habitat; material: faeces... | reverse complement strand
TCTATATATGTACCAGTAACTTTAGAAATATCTAATTTTCTTTCTACATATTCTTCAGTTGAACTTTTTGCAGTGGAGCCATCTGTTCCAAGATAAAGATTTGTAATAGAACCACCAGAAATATTACATTGCATTGAATTAAGAGTTCCACTTACGTCTGAAGCAGCTTCTCCTCCTAAATATGCTTTTTCAATAGTACCATTTTTAATATTATAAACTGCATCTCCAACCGAACCTCTATTTGTAGATTGTAATATTTGAATAGTACCGCCATTCATATTTAAAGTTCCTGCATTTGTATTTCCATTAGAACCACCAATAGTAACATAGTAAAATGCTCCATCATTGATATTTAATTCAACATTTGTGTCAACATTAGAATCTGCACCGATTCCTCCACCATAAACGCATGATTGAACTATTCCACCATTAATAGTCATTTTAACAGTATAGACTGTATTTGGAAACATTTTTTTATAATAATCACACCAAGCTGCGCCAGCACCATTTACATTTTTAACAATGCCGCCATTAATAATAATTTCTGCTGTATCAACAGTTCCACCAAGTTCATTACCGCCTAGAATATTTGCTACTGAACCACTATTTACAGTAATTTTAGTGTGTGGAAAATACAATGGTGTAGTTATAGAAACACCTCCGCCGCAAACATCTACTTTAGAGCCGTCAGGAAAGATTTGTTCTCCACCAATCCATTTAATTTTAATTGCTTCTTCTGCTGAATCATCTTTCTCAATTACTATTGGATGTCCAAGGGCAAAGAAGATATTCATTTTTTCATCATAATATGGAGACATACTACTTAAAATAATTTTATCTTCTTTTAAATCATTTTCCATTGTAGCTTTATCATAAGAAACAATTTTATTAATTTTCTCTACTAATTTAGAATCATCATATGCTTCTGGAATTGTGATATTCTTTTTAATCCAATTTGCTAAATCTGCGGTCTTAGTATAAGACTTTAATTGAGATTCTAATTCACTATCAGTTACGATTGCTTCTGGATTTTCTGAAAAATAATTTTGTACTGCTTGTGCAATATCTTCTGCAGAAACTGAACCAGAGTTTGAATTAGAATTTTGAATTTTCCATTTATTTTCACCATTTAGCATATATTTTGAATTATTCTCAATACAAAAAGCAGTTGAACCCATTTTTATATTCTTTGTAGATAATTCATTTAATTCTTTAATATTATCTACAACAAAATCAGAAATACCATATTGAGTATTTCCATTTTGAGATATAACTCCAATCATAAATTTTTCCTCCTTTATAAATTTTAAAAGGTTTTACCTTTATTATAAATAAAGTTGAAATAATATATTTTATTTATTTCTGCCCTTAATAAAAAAAAAAGAAGCAAGAATAAATCTTGCTCCTTAAATCTATTGTTCTTACTTAATACAAGCATAACGCTCAGTATCAAGTTTCTCCATCATCAGGTCATATCCGTCTTTACCAGAGAGGATTGTTTCTATCATTGTCATACTGAACCCAGATACATAGGAGAATCTTCCGCCAAGGGCTGGAACATTATTCTGTCTCGCATCAAGATTCCAGAAAATTACTTTTGGTAATTCATAACCATAAGCCATCCACTTCTGAGCAATATTCTCAAGCAGAGTATTGATTTCACCAATACCACCGGTAATACGGTTTCCATAGCTCCAACGCTCTCTGGAAGGACGTCCAAAGGACATACAACCATTAAACTCCATATCAGAGAAGATATAAAGAGTTTTTGGCATCTCAGAAGCAGGAACTTTATTTTTAAGAGCGACATTTAACATGAGGTCAAAAGTTGCCTCAATATTTGTAGTTCCACCCCAGTCAGCAGAACGTGCTCTCTGGAATTTATCGTAAATATCTACTCCATCGAATCTCACAAACTGAGGATTACTGGAGAATGTGATAAAGTGGTTCTGGAAAGGACCTTTACCACGCTCTGCGATATAAGCACCCATAGATACTGCCGCATCCATTGGAGTACCGCTCATAGAGCCAGATACATCGACGATTGCAATTCCGTTCTCCTCACGACCATTGTAGTAGTCTTTAAGGTTTGCCCAATATTTATCCCACATCAAACGTTCAGTCTGAGTTGGAGCACCGTAGTATCCACCATAACCAAAAATCTGACTTGCGATATCTACTGGATTCAGGACTGCTGCATTAACAGTCTTAGTCTCATCCTTAGCAAAATCTGCATAAGTCTGTGCTCCGGCTTTTGCACGCTCAATGTCATGTCTTGCGAAAGCATTCTTATACTTCATACCTGCTTTAGATGGAATCTTATCGAACTCAATTTCATCCCAACGGTTCTCAGACATTAAACGCTCAAGAACGTTAATACGAGCACGAAGGATAGAAAGAGTCTTACGATACTGTTTTGCAGTCATTCCAAAATATTTACGAGTTACTTTTCCAAGTCTGCGAGACTCATGAGAAGAAGTATTCTCAGATTTCAGCCATTTAGCAAGCAGAGATGGAGTTTTGCACTGAACATCAAGTGCGAGCTGGTCTTTCATAATCTTCAGAGCGTCTCCCTCAAGAGCTGTTCCTACGAATACATACAGGTCATCCCAACGACCAAACTCAGGTACGTGAATAAGATTTCTACGCACTGCCTCTTTATCAACCGCAACGAGGTCTTTAATTGCTACACGGAAAAATCTACGCTCACCCTGTCCACCACGCACGTCACGCAGATAGAACAAACATTTCAGAGCGTAAACAGGATTCTCTCTGAAAGCGTTTCTTACAAGTGTTTTTACATCATCGTCGCTTCTGTTACGATATGCTCCACCAAGTGCGAACATATCCAGCAAATCGGAGTTAGTTGTCTTATGTGTAATAGCACCATTCTCAGTTGTTGTAAAGTTTGTAGCTGCTTTCATTCCATTCATAAAACTATTCATAGATAAAATCTCCTTTTTCTCTTAACCTTGTTACAAGGTCGTAATTGATTTTTAACAAGATACTTTTTGGTTAGGGCGTTTTAATTTTTCCCACTTAAACTACAGAATTACTTCTGACTGGATATGGACCAGTATTCCCTTTTACTTTCGTTTATACCTACCACAGTATAAAAATATTTTTTAGCTGTAAGCACCTTTCTTTATCTTACATATATATTATATTATATTTTTATTTAAAAATCAATTAAGATTTTTAAGAGGCGGGAAGGGGATTCGAACCCCTGAATAGCGGTTTTGCAGACCGCCGCCTTAACCAACTTGGCTACCCCGCCTGAAACTCTTCTATCGGAAAACCATTCTCCGCAAACCACTCTTGAATTGGTTCACGCTCTGAACAATGATTTCCAAAGGCTTCATGTACAATTAAAATTACAACTGGTTCCTCTTGGAATTTTTCTCGTTCTTTAACAGCATTTCCAATAGACTCAATCCTTGAAAGAATATTTTGAAAATCTAAATGTTCTAATTGCATTTTATATGCTTTTAAAAACATACAATCATTTGCGGTGCTTGTACATCCTTTTGGACCAGAGCACAATCCTTCACATAAAGGACCTGGCGCAAATGGTTCTGCTCTTAAACCATTCCATACCCCATTCTTATCTTTAAATTGATAACCTTGACCTTGGTTTCTATGAAACCATTTAGGGTCCCATTTAGCTGTACTAAGAGGAATCATATAAGGTTTAAAGAATCGAATTTGATAAAAATAAGATGTCATAATTTTCATATTCATTCTCCTTTAAAAGTGTGCCAGGCGGGACTTGAACCCGCGACTCTCAAATTAAAAGTTTGATACTCTACCAACTGAGTTACTGGCACAAAAAAGGGGGCAAAAATGCCCCTTTTTTCAAGGCATAATAATCATCCTTTTTCAAAAATATGTTTTATTGTCATATAATAAAATATTTACTTGAATTTAATCAACGATTGCTGTTTATGCCTTAATGTAAATTATAAAACCATTAAAAAATTAAATAGATGCTTCTTTTCACTAATACTGCTTTGTATATCAAGAGCCCAGCCTATTTAGTCTACTGAGAAGCATTGCATCATCATATTTGAATATGTATATGATTTTACCAATAATATCTACTCAAAGATATAAATTGTTTTGCAGTTTATGGCTCTTTAAAGCGGGTAACGGGATTCGAACCCGTGACACATGCTTGGAAGGCACGTATGTTGCCAACTACACCACACCCGCATATTTAGCAAATGTTTAAAACATTTGCTATTTTTAAGAGGAAAATTAAAAAGAGGAAAGTTCTTTAACTTTCTATATTTATTATATCAAAAAATTTTATAAAAATCAAATCATTTCATTTTATACCATTTGTACCACTGTCTATAAGTTTCTTTTTTATCTGGATATTTACAATATTTAGAAGTTTTCATTTCAGGAAAATTCATTTTAAACCAATAATAATGTCTAATTTCACTCTCCCAATATTCTTCCCAAGTCATTTTATATCCATAATCACAAATGTCCCAAGTTTCATAAATCTTTTTAAAATCACCTTTTGAAAGTTTTATTTCTGGATGCTGCTTTAACCAAGAACGAACTGTCTGATTTGCAATCCGTTTCTTTATTTTGCCTTTTCTATCTCCAGACCAAGGCGTTTTTTTATAACTTCTACTCATTATCTAAATCCTCCTTTCTAAGGACTTAGAAGACTGTACCAATATGATAGAACATATATTATCCCTCCTATTGATTTTTAGTGAATAATTAAATAGCTCCTATGGGACTCGAACCCATAAGTCTCGAAGACGTGCGATCTTAAGTCGCATGCGTTTACCAGTTTCGCCAAGGAGCCTTTTTATTTATAATAATTCGCCTAATCGGATATTATATTTAGCAATAATTTCATTTGCCCTTGTATAATTTCCGCCTTTTGCAGCTAAACCTAACTTCAAAAGAGCTTGACGAATATTTTTTGAAGTTTGAAGTGCTTGAACAAAATCTTCATCTGGAACAGCATTTCTTTTTTCTTTTTCAACAGAATTATTTTTATTTCTATAATTTTCTGTTTGAGCGTGACAGTTTGGACATAATAATTGAAGATTTTCTAATACATTATTTAATCTATCTCCATCTATATGATGAACTTCCAAAGGAATTAATTGCCCTTGCCATTTTGTATTGCCACATTTTTCACATTTATGACCTCTTAAATGAATAAGATGATTTTTCATTTTTTCAGATTTAATAGCTTTGCCATAAACAAAATCAGATTGATCATCTAATTTTTTAATAGCTTCAGAGCTTCCGTTTAAATCTAAAAAATGAGAAGTATCAAAATTATAATACTCAATCATTTGTCTTATTGCTAAAGCTCCAGAACCACTTTTTTCTGCATATCCACATAAAGATGCTACTTGAGCAATAGAAGTTGATTGTTCCACAAATTCTTTTAATTGCTCTTTACTAAAATTTTCCCATTTCTTCATAACTATTCTCCTTTTTAAGTTTTTTCGTTCTATTCTAAATAAAATTTAACTTAAAACTTTTAACTTAAAAAGTCCAAAAATTTTTTTTTAATACTCCTCACACTCCGGTGAGGAGTTTATCTTGAATAGTTCGTCAAGACACTTTATTTTTCATTTGAGGGATTTGAACCCTCTAAAAATCATTCACAACACAATTTTATTATCCATTTTCTTTAATTGCTGAGAAAGTGTCTTTTTTATTTTATATATAAATTATAACATATATTTTTTTTAAAAGCAAATTTTTATTTAAAGAGCATAATGAAGATTTTTTGCTCCAGCTCTACGGAGAGAAATATAATCTACCTCTCTTTCCTGACGTTTTTTGAGAGCTGCAATCTCTTCATCATTATCATCGTAATAGTTAGGTAGCCAATTAAGACCAACCTTTTTACCATCAACAATCATGCCACCCCTATCATAATCATAGGTTATACCGCTAGATTCAAATGAAGCATAGAAATTAAAACCATTCTCATCATAACAATCCATGGTAATAGTTTCTTCTTCAAATAAATCAAGATAAACAGTTCTTTTAACATGTCCGCCATCTTTAAAATAAAGAATTGCGTTATAAGTTTCTTTCTCAATACGAATGATATTTAAATCTTTAATTGCATCTTCGAATGTAGAGCCAAGAGTAAGCTCAAAAGCAATTGCCCGCAAACAGTCATAATTAAGATTAACCTTATGACTAAATGCAATTACTTTATTGATTTCACTATACATACACTCTGGAACCTGATCTTTAAGATATGATTTTACTTCCATATCTGTTGGATACTCAAAGCGAATATGATAATGAAAACGACCAGGTCTATTGACAAGATAATCGTTCAATCCTCTTAATTCATTACAAGTAATTACAAAAAGTTTCTTTCCTTGACTTAATCCATCAAAGAGTGTAAGCATTTCTGTCTGTGGATCGGCGATAGAATTTGTCTCATCTCTTTTACCAGAAAATGTTTTATCAAACTCATCGAAAAGAACTACAACTTCCTGCTGGATTGAAGCAAGAAAATCCGCAATTCCTGGATAATAACAGTTTACAATAATAAGTGGATAACCTTCTTCTATACCCTTTGCCGCAAGTAATTTAGCAAAAAGAGATTTTCCAATACCTTTATCGCCAGATAAAATCACGCCAAGATTTCTATTAACAAGTTTGAAAGAACCTAATACCTTTTGGACTTTCTGAAGATGAACTCCATAAATCTTTTCAGAAATTTTTATGTCATCATACTTAGTTAAATAGAATCCTGCTTGCGGATTAAAATCTACCTGATAACACTGGGCAGGTAATTTATCTGAAGTCTGAACACTATTATCATAAATTCTATAGATACTTCCTGTATTTACAATTTGCATTTATTTATCATTCTCTCTTTCTTTATCTTATAAATATATTATATAATAATTTTAAAATAAAATCAATTTATCATCCATTTTTTTGGAAACCCATCTTCATGAACAACTCGCATTTGTTCTTCATTATTATACCAATCTCCAATAGGCAAATGCTTTTCATAATCAGTTGGAAAATCTTGCCATAATTCATTCCATATATATTCATCATTAATACGGAAATTACCATTAAAATTATCAATAATTTCTTTTCCTTTTAAGAAACTTTGAAAATCATTTTCAAAGATAATTACTCCGCCATTTGCACTATGAGGAGGTTGCGCAGCTGGATAAGCACTTCCCGCAGGAAAATCTAAATAATGGTCGCAATTCTTAATAAAATATATATCTGAATCAACTAAACATAATTTGATTCCTACTGGAACTTGAAAAGCATAAATTTTATTTATTGTATATTTAATTCTTTCATCTCTATCTAAATTAGGAGTATTTAAAAGATTAAAATTTGCAATAAAAACATCTTTTTCAGGAAAGATTTTTTTTATATTATCTATATTTATGTTGCTGGCTAATAAAATAAAAAAATCATTTTGATAAATACTATTGACAGTTTTTAAGCTATCATATAAACGTCTTGCTCCTAAAGTATAATCTTCAGTAGCTAACATTGTTCCGAACATCTTTTTTATATTTATCATCTCCTTATTTTTCTATAATAATTATATAATATTTTTTATAAAAAATCAAATTGATTTTTTAATTAAAAATGTGGTATAATTATTATATCTTGAGGAGGACTTAAAAATAGTTTGCTGGTTAATAAAAAAAATCCAATTTTAATAATAAGACTGGATTTTTTGTTTTTCTTTTCGTTCACGTCTATCTTTTTCGACTTTACGCATTTCTTTTAATCGTTTGCAATTACGGCATCCTTTATGGTCGCAATTACAATCCCAGCAATTATCAGTATCCCACCAAAACCAATTTGGTGGTTGCGGTTTAGGTTTGCGAAAAATCTTTTTCTTGCTCATCCATACTCTCCCATCTACGACGGTCCATTCGGCACCAGTTACGCTTGCCCGCACTATAATGTCCTTTTGGATTTGTTTTAAACTGACCAGAGCAACATTCGCATGAACAAAAAACTTTATTTTTACTATAGGCATGAAGATTTCGATACCAGCCATCTTCCCATCCATATACTACCTCAGCAATATATCTTTTGTGTTTTGCCTTTCTAATAGATTGTTTTCTTCTAATAGCTTTAGCATTTCTTCGCATATGAAACCTCCTATATTAAAAATATAAGGGGCATATGCCCCTTATATTAAAGTGTTTTTTCGATAGCTGCAACATTGGCTTTTGCTACATTGCAAGCCTCATTTGCGTCTAAAAGATATTTCTGCATTTTTACAAGATGCTTCTGAGCTTCTGCAAGCTCCTGGAGTGCCTCAGAAACTTTACTTGCTGCTCTCTTGGCTCTTTTTTCTGCAATCTTTGCATTACAACGGGCAATAGCAAGCTCAGTACCTTTCTCTACATCAAAGGTATCTCTTGGGTCTGCCTTTGCATAGCCTTTTACATTTTTACCTGCATACGTACTTACTGCAATTACTTTCCGCTGATTCTGGTCTACAAATACCCGATATTTTTCTTTACCAAAAGTAGTTTTCATCATTTTTTAAATCTCCTTTATCTCTTATCTTTAATATAAATATATTATATATTTTTATTAAAAAATCAATATAGCAATCTTTTTGTCTAAAAAATTCTAAAATGCTTTTTTGATTTGGGTTTGCGGCTCTCTCGTTCGGGTCCGGCGCGAGCAGTTTATGCTTTTCATATGAGCTGGGTTTATATAAAAAAAATAGTCAATAAAAACCTTTTCATGCGACCCCTTACTCTGCAAGCGTTCATTGTTCATGCTCCTTGCACTAAACCCACCTATAAAAATCCATCAGGGACCTGGTTCACTACTTTAGTTTTTATTGACTATCTTCCCATTAACAAAGTCTTTATTCAATATGGTCAACTTAAATAGGATTATTTAAAAAACTGTGTTAAGGATACCTTATAATTCGTGCCATATTCACTACACATAAATAAAATACCTATTATTTTTTAAGAGCCTGCTTACCTCTTATGCAGCAGTTAGTCCCTGCTTGCCGAAGCCAGTTATTAAAGGGAACTGTTAGGTTGCACCCTGATGGGGAGTGATGGAGTCGAACCACCCGAGACCGAAGCCACCAGTTTTACAGACTGGCCTGCTACCCCTACAGTATAACTCCCCAAGATTTAAACGAAATCAACTTTATCAAACATTGGAGCATAACTCTTAACATGATTATGAGTTAAAACACCCATTAAAGTTTCTTTATCATTTTCTTCTATAATATAAATATGAGCTGTATCACTTGTAATAGCTTGTCTACCTTTTGGAGCAGTTAATAATTTAGCACATTTCTCAACTCTTTGCATATCAGTTGTATTTAATTCCATGCGTCCTCGACTACCAATAACCGCAAATATAGGTTTACCATTTTTAATTTTTGGTTTTGTATTAATAATCTTGCCGCACCAATTAATATTATATTCTTCATGCACATCTGTTACAATAAGATGAGTTTTTACTAAAACTTCTGCCATTATTCTTACTCCTTAAAAGAATTGAAAAAATTCATTATATCTTCATTCACCTGTCTTGTTTCGATATTCTCACTCCTTGGAGCAGATTTAGAAATATAAGATGGATGTTGTTTTTTCCAACAGGAAAGAAAATGTTTTGAAAGACTTTCTTCTTTTTCAAATTTTCTTTTACAAGTAGGACAAATATACATATTCAATCTCCTTTTATTTATAAGCTACTCTTGTAGAAATAGTGTGATTAAAAATAGCCAGATACTAAAATATTCTTTCTTAGCAGGAAAGCGCCCTATGTGAGCAGTATAATTGCTGTATGTATCTGTTTATTCACTTCATTAAAAGATGACGTTTTTAATGAAATTAGCTTTCGATACCATCTCTGTCAAGTCCTTAACTTATAAGGACAGTGAAGTGTAAGCCCCTCACCAGAATCTCATGCTTCCCATTGATTTACAAGGCTATAGCACAAAGCAACCTTGGGAGACTCTCATAGGTCATCTATGGCTGAGCATCTTCCTTAACTCAGACTCTAAAATATTAAACCGTGCTACTTATTCCTAAACTATTTCGTAGCTATCTCCATCAGCACCATTTCAGATACTATACACATAAGATTTTGTGATTTAATATTAAACTGGGGTAGCTGGATTTGAACCAGCGAATACGGCAGTCAAAGTGCCGGGCCTTACCGCTTGGCGATACCCCATCATTTCAAGACACATTTTGAATTATTGCCTAACCACTTGGCTATTTATGCACCCTGAGCATAAAACTGGATTCGAACCAGTGTTAATAATTTGCTATAAGCAAAATTTGCTGTGTGTGTCTTAAAAGATATTTCTTAAATTTTTAAAAGAGAGGTTTTTAATTAACAAGACTCGTAAAGTTCTAATAGTAATCCTATCAATAATCCCTATTTACTTCAACTCAAATTATTGGTCATCGGCTGGAGCCGGACTACCGGCGTTCTTGTTTTCCTTTTAACTGTATTAAAAGAAATTTGCTGATCCGAGTCTATTATATTTTAATAATCGGGTGGATTTGCACTCGCCTTACCTCTGTAACCTACAGAACCCTTAGAAGATAAACTTCCTTAGCACCTTGCAATTATTATTTACTTTATATATTTATTATATCATTTATTTTATAAAAAATCAAATGATATAATGCCTGGCGTTTCAGGTACTTTTTAACCCTAACTTGCGGAACACCGCAAGGTCTGATATTCACGCGTGCTCCTTTAGTACCATGGGGCTTAGGTCTCGACCAAGTAGCGGTACTCATTTCATAGCCGGGGCTCTTGGAAGATGGTTTAGTTCGTTTTATACCGCCTACCCCTTAGGGCGGGGAGTCCTATGGAATGGATTCGAACCATTCTAATAGTTATATATTCTCGATTGTACTTATTAAAATACTCATAATGTTTTTCCTGACTATTATCATTATTTTCTTAAAACAGTTTACTCTCTACCTTCAAACCTTTTCTTAACGATACCCAAGTGTTTTTCTAAAATATTCCAGCCAGTTGAAATAAATAGAAATCAATCGTGCATAGGATAATATATACTTTTTAATACTTGGTGTGCTATTACGCCAAAAGAGAATTCATCCTTACCAGTTACGGGGTGACTTCATACTTCTTTTCCAGATGTGTGCGGTTTTAGATAAATATTCTGGATTTTAACTTATCATCCTTCTTACTCCTACTTGAAGAAGCCTCACACATAAAAGCTCTACTCTTTAAAAGATGGCTGCTTCTAAGCCAACTTTCCAAGTATTAATCGGAATAGCGAGATTCGAACCCACGACCTCTTCATCCCAAATGAAGCGTGCTACCAAGCTGCACCACATTCCGTTTTAATTCTCAAGACGAAACCCTCCCATGAGAGCAAGATACAATCAGGAGTCGAACCTGAAGGTTTTTAGTATATGCAGTATATTCTTTTAACTAAATGTATTGCAGACTTCGTCTTTTGGTCAATAAAGTCTTTTCTTTCTTTACCGCCACCTCATTCTTTAGACGGAAAAAATTTCAAAGCTGATTGGAAAGAGTACCTTTATTAACTTATATATTTATTATAACATTTATTTTTATAAAAATCAATTTATTTTATTTTTTTTGATTTTTATAAAGATGGAAGTGGAAAGAATCGAACTTTCGTGACGGCGTTATCAGCACCGCATACTAACCGTTGTATGACACTTCCGAATCCAAAAGACCTTTGCAGGTCTTACATAACTTCTGGATTTTCGTTGAAGAATTTTAAAAACTTAGCTTCATCTTCCTTTGAAGAACAAAACAGTTCTAATTCATCTCCTCTTTCTCCAAGTAATGCTCCAATAGCAACATACTGTGTTAAAAGAGATTTCATATTATACTTATCTCCATACTGAGAAGCAAGTGTTACATCTCCTTTACAAGCATTTACTATTGTAAGAAAATCTTCTACCTGTGAAATCTTTGTCAACTTCATAATATAAACTCCTTTCTTATGAAAGTGGATGATTTACAGTTTGTAAATTAGAACGAACTTCTAATTTATATTCATCTTTTATTAAATAATCTACAAGAACTTCAATTAGTTCTAAATCATTCATTTGTCGCCCTTCAAGTTTAAAATGATTAAAACCTAAAGGTAAATAAATCTTTTCAATATCTTGCGGGCTAATATAATTTTTATATTTTCTTAACTCGTAATATCTTGAACCACGACTTGAACAAGTAAAACTAATATCTGTCTTTCCATATAACTCAACTTCTGAAATTGCTTGATAATGCTTTTGTCGATTAGGACAATTAGGAATACAACAAGGGTCCACAAGTATTTCACATTTCTCTTTATTTTGAATTTTTTCTAAAAAATCAAAATCATTGTTCCAGTCGAAATCCATAACTGTTAAAAAATAATTTTTAGAAATTTCTGCGTCTTGTTGTTCTGCATTATCTCTTAAACATTTCGTAATAGATGAAATATATCTGTAATCATTTCCATATTTTTCTCTTAAATAAGATTCTAATACAGAAGAATTACATAAGATTTCATTATTACCAGTGTTAAAAATTTCTGTAATTGAATTACATTTTTTATCATTCAAATGTTGCTTTTGTAAAAGACTATTTGTAAAAGTAAATCGTACTGGAATATTATATCCTTGAAAAGTATCTTTAATATGAATTAAATCATAATCCTTATCTAAAAGCAATCTTCCACCATTCCAAATACAATTAGGAGAATCATAAAAAGCTCCAATCTCTATATTATCATAGAACATTTCTCTCTTAAAAATATAAGCATATGCAAGCATTTCACATAACTTAAAATGTCCACAAAAACCTGGTAAATAGAAATAAACTTTTTTTGAATACATCTAAATCCTCCTAACACCCGATGAGGGAATCGAACCCCCGGCTCGGCGTCCGTAGCGCCACGTTCTTTCCACTGTACTAATCGGGTAAGTCGATAAAGGAAAAATCATTTCCTTTATCTTATGTATATATAATAACAAATTTTTTATAAAAAATCAATTAAAAGTAAACAGCAGCTCCATCAGGAGTTGAATAATAAGCATCACTGATAATTACTCCAGTATTACTATTTGAAGCATGAACTACAGAACCATCTCCAAGAGAAATAGCTACATGATCTAATCCATGATAAAAGATTAATGCACCTGGGGTTGAAACCGCAGTAGAAACATCAATCTGTGTTCCACCATAATATTGGTCTGCCGCAGTTCTTGGAACAGAAATTCCATAAGAACTAAATACATATGATACTAAACCGCTACAATCAAAGCTATCTGGTCCAGTAGCACCCCAAACATAAGAACAACCTACATAATTACTTGCGGTTGCGGCAATGGAAGCTCCGGTTGAAGAATCTGAAACAGTTGGCTCCTCGTAAGAAGGCTCTTCCGCAGTATCTGTATCTTCTTCATTAGAAGATTCTTCAGTTACTTCTTCCTCTTCTTCATAAGAAGGCTCCTTATTTGTTTCTTCCTCGTAAGAAGGTTCTTCATTTACTTCTTCTTCATAAGACTCCTCTTCTTCTGGAACCTCTTCCTCATAAGATTCTTCATCTTCATATGAGGTTTCTTCTTGATATACTTCCTCAACATTTTCAGTTTCTACTTCTGGTTCATAAGAAGAAGAATCTTCCGCAGGTTCTGCTTGAGTTTCATAATCATAAGTCTCTTCTGGCTCAACATAAGTTGGAGTCATTTCTACAACATCATCAGTATTACTTACTTCCTCTGTTGTATTTTCTGTTGTTGTAGCTTGCTCGTTGCTAACTACATCGCTGATTTTTGTTGCTGTTGGATAATAAGTATTCAGAGTAACATAATCGGCACTAACGTATCCATATTTATTATCATCTGTTACTACACTTACCCAGGCGGATTGATCATAAGCCTCTGTAACTTCGATTGAAGCATTTTGATCAACAATATCTAAAACATTGGAATTTTCATCTTTTGTCTGTCTTACTTTCAAGCCGTTTGAATTAACGGTAGCTTTTGTATAACCTTTCGCAAAAGGTTCATCGCCACAATACTGACTTGCAACATATCCAGTCACATCCCCAGATTGAATTTTATACCAACCGTATTCATCCTCTTCCAATAGTACGCCTTGTGCATTATAAGGTAAATTTCCAATTACTTCTCCATCTGGAGCAGACCTTACATTTACATTAGCTCCTGCATAAATATAACTACCAGGCTCTGCTGCGAATGCAGTTATTGGATTTACACCTAATAAAGCACCACTTAATATAACAGCTCTAATCACATTTTTCTTCATTTTTTCTCCTTAATACTATATTGCAAGTTTTCGGTTACGAAATTATTACAAAAATGTTACAGAAGTATTAATTAAAAAGGCTTAACTAATAGAATTTTTTCCTTATCTTCATAAACATAATATTCTTTGTAATTTTCATCTAAGTAAAAATACTTAGTACAAAGAAAGGCATTTGCTTCATATAACTTAAATATGTTTTCATAAAACCAAATTGGAATCATAAGTTTGTATCCATTAATTGAAATCCAATATTCAATTAAATCCTTATGATGCTCTTCAAATAATTTTACATTGTCCCCAACAGGAACAACAACACAGGTTACTTGTGCATAAAATCCTTTTGGAACTTCTTTAATTATTTCTTGCATTTTTATTTTCCTTTCTTTGTTAATAGAATATGTGCGATTTGAACGCCGCCTCGAGCTCCCAAAGCCCGCGTGCTACCATTACACCACATACTCTTTATTGAAGTAGACTATTGCGAACTTGCCGCCTACCATGGCGACTCATTTAATTTATTATCCGCAATGACATAACTGCGGGATGTAAAATTTATTTTTTTATTCGTAGTTTTACTTCTACGATATGTGGGTGCGATCATGCCTAGGTTCATCCCTTTACCCCGGAGGTTATAGTGCAGGCACTATCTCCTCTGTGTCCCTCAAACCCTCGTTCGAGTACCGTTCACCACATTTAATAAAGGTTTTTTAGCCATTTTTATTTAATGGTTAAAGCTCGGAGTGGGACTCGAACCCACGTGGGATTTCTCCGGCAGATTACAAATCTGCTACCATCGCCGCTAGGTGACCCGAGCAAAAATTAAGGCGAGTTTCCTCGCCTTAATAATTTTTTATTAGGCTGAGATTATTGACCTACTATAATTAGCTTTGCTTACCGTTGGAAGTAAGTAATCACACGAACGATTAATCCGTAGCTAATAGCGACACCAGTTTCAGTGGCTCCTGGCAAACTCTTACTACATAGTATCATAAATTTCCTTTCAGCACATTCTTCCTTGCGGGATTAGGAGATTGCAGTCTCTTAGAGTTGCACCTAATTGTACTTTTTCATATCTCACCTTGCGGGCTTAATATGTGTCCATATTACAGAACAATAAGTCGCTTTTCTCTATGTAGTCATGTACACTTTTGCTGTATAAGTAAATGTTTTATTTTCTCATATAATATATTGGAAAACCAAATCAGGCTATCTCTGATTAAATATCCAATGCAATCATGTACATATATTATGGATTACGAGGTACACATTTGAGCATCTATACCTTTTGAGTACAGCCCACTCATCGCAACCCTGCTCGTCTTGCTATCGACTCACTTTAGGCTATTCCAACTATCTTTCGATTTAAGTCAGAAATGACTAATTAAATACAGCACTTATTCTTGCGGAATTTGCACCATACAACAACCTTACTGTCCACCCATTTCTGAGTTTATTTGTAGCACCTTTCCCATGATGCCCGACCAACCATTGTCCTCAGCGGACGCCCCAAGACTTTAGGTTGGAACGTTAGTAAGTATTGGTTTTCTGTCACCCCCTCTTTAGAAGGAGGCACTCTTGTGCTTTATACGTGTTACCACGCTTATTTAACGACCCGAAACCAGCCGATTGGTTTTTTAGACGTTTTCACCGAAGCTATTGCGGCTTTGGATAACCAATAATCCGAGCTGGGGTAGCTGGATTCGAACCAGCGAATGCAGGAGTCAAAGTCCTGTGCCTTACCGCTTGGCGATACCCCAATGTTCGAGACGCATACTCGCCTTGAGATTTGATTTACAGTCAAATTTTTGAAATTGCTTTTAGCGTCTCTTTATCTTTATCATATATATATTATATAATAATTTTTTATAAAAATCAAATTTCAGTTCTTTGATTGCCAATCAGGTTACAACCCTGGAAGTTTCTGCTCTACCATCTTGGCATATAAAACCGTACTCGGAACTTCCTTTTTGCGTTTTATATTCTTCCAAACCAAGCCAGGAGTCACTTGTTTTACGGAGAAACATTATGTTTTTCAACCCTTCTAACAAAGTCACTAACGCTATTTTAAACTCTCGATTAGAAATATCATCTAATATATTCAAGATTAGCATATCATCTTGAAATGCGGAATCTGGGACTCGAACCCAGGACACACGGCTTATAAGACCGCTGCTCTAACCATGACTGAGCTAATCCCGCAAGTTCCCCAACCGACTCTAACCAATGGTCTTTTGTGGGGTAGTTTTTATTTTTCAGATTCCGCTGAAAAGGGGGTGAATCTCAGGGCGTCGTAGTACGAATCTCCACACGTATTAACTTGGTTACTCCCCCGTCCTGCCTCAGGAATGATATTTATTTATAGATGCTTCAAACACTACATCTTATTTATCAGATAGAAAAAGGTTTTTCTTCTTCAACAACTAAGTTATCTTTGTTCAAATCAACCATGCCAACAGAACCTTTAAGATCCCTACGACTGTTTAAAACAATAACTTCAGCATAATAATAATTCATAGTATCTCTTGAATCATTACTCCAATCTTCAACACCAACAACCTTTAATTTACTTCCTGCTGGAAGAATATCAGAGGTTCCAGTATCCCAATGCTCAAGACGTACATCTTCAGTAGTTCTTAAATAAACAATTTTTAAATAGGTCTGCTGAACAACATATTCAGCAAAATCAGCTCCATATAATCCTACTGCTGGATTACTTCTGTTGTCACAGGATTTACGAGGCTCGTCCCATTCATGAGATTCATTGCCATCATTATCGGAAAAAAATCATTGCCTTCGCTGCCTCCCATAAGAGCCATAAGCATCAGGGGATTACTCATATCCAGTCCACCAAAAGCAGAACCATTACCACCCATTAACAGCATCAGAGGAAGCATATCCTTCAAACCAGAACCACCTTTTTTATCTCCAAGTAACATTAATGGAAGCAGATTTCCAAAAGGCTTATCCTCAGAAGCACTTAATCCGGAGAAGTCGATTAAAGTTACAATCTTTGTTACAAAGTTAAAACCGAACATAGATTTTGTAGGAAGAATTTCTTTCTTCTCACCTGCGGCAACGTCTACTACATGAATACCATTATCTGTAGAAACAACAAATACGGCATTTCCATTTGTATGGCGAATAACATCACCAACATGAACATCTTTAATAGCACAAGGCATTGCATAAATCATACCCTTTGCATCAAAGTCAATGAGGTCTACATTTACAATCTCATTTTTCTGTTTATCGTAAGAAACAATTTCACCTGCGGCATTCTGTAAAGCGATTCCCAGATGGCTTAAATGATAGTTATTTACTGGTCCAAACTCAAGATTTCCAAACATTTTCTTCATTTCCATATTCTTTTCCCTTTCTTTTTGCTCTTGATATAATTGCTCTGTGATAGTTTCATATTCTTTTCTGCTTCTGGATACGCTCATAAAATAAATACCACCTCATTTTTTATAGATGAAATTCTTCCAAAAGAGGTAAAATTTTATCTTCAATTTCTGGATAAAATTTATACAAAGTCTGTCTTGCGTTCAGAGGTTTGTCTGGTTTTGTGTATCTTGCACATTCCCAATCAATTACCATCTGAATATAATCCTTACGAGTCTTTGCTTTTACAGTATGATGATGTGCATGATTTCTGTGAAAATTATGTACTTTTTTATAATCAAAGAACGGATACAGGAACACTTTGTCTAAATCGTGAAAAAGACTTCTAAAAGTATTATAGCCGAGAAGTTCTTTTTCGATTTTTCTGAATGCTTTTCTGTGAGCTAATGTGTACTGGATTCTGTCTTTGTTTTTAATCATACCGTTTACCTCTCCTTTCTTTTTTTTTCTTTCCTTATCTTTATTACATATATATTATATAATATTTTTTATAAAATATCAATAATCAACTTTTTAATTACTAATTAAAAATAATGCCCACCCCTATACCCATAATTTTCCAATTTAAGTGGCGAGACTAAGAATCGAACTTAGATGTCATAATGACCACGGATTTAAAGTCCGCTTGCCGCAATACCCTTTCTCAAGACTAACATGGTTCCGCTGCGTTGCCACTTCGCCTTCTCGCCATAGAGCCTTATGTCGGACTCGAACCAACGACCTACTGATTACTAATCAGTTGCGCTACCAACTGCGCTAATAAGGCATAAAAATAAGATTTTTTAAAAGAAAACCTTGAAAAACTTTTTAAATCGCTCTACCAAACTAAGAGGTCTGTCTGCTGGAGTATAAAATACACATCCACCTAAATACATTCCTGAAGTACAAGAGCGATAAAATGGACAATCCACACAGCTTTTTGGATAACTCATATATTTTTAATCTCCTTTCATTATATTAAGGGTGGATAGGGGGAATCGAACCCTCACTCTCAGAGCCACAATCTGACGTACTAACCATTATACTATATCCACCATAGCGGCGAGGGTGGGATTCGAACCCACGGACCGCTCATCACGGTCGGAGGATTTCAAGGCCTCTGCACTCAACCAGGCTATGCGACCCCGCCATAAACGATTGGGAGAGGATTCGAACCTCCGGACCGAACTACCCCGGTCAACAGATTAGCAATCTGCCGCATTCAACCGGCTCTGCCACCCAACCAAAAGGATTATAAAAAGTAGTAGCAAGAAAAACAAACCATAAGGCTTAGATGTAAAAGAAGCTACTACATTTATTCTTTTGTTTCTAATACATTCCAGATATATTAGAAAAAGATGGCATCCTCCAGCCGTACATACCAACCACACAGAAAGGAAAAAAGAAACACAAAAAACAAAATGTACGGATCTCTTGTTGGAGTTCTTTTGATAGCGGGACTGGGATTCGAACCCAGGACCTCCAGCCTATGAAACTGGCGAGCTTCCACTGCTACTACCCCGCGATATTAAAATCTTCCAAGAAAATTTCCAAATTCATCAAAATCAAAAGATGCTGGCTCTCTTTCATAACCATCCGCAATCATAAAAGATACTCTTGAAGCAGGTAATGAAGAATATTGCTTTTTTAATTTAGTAAAATCTTCATCTGTAAAATCCTCTACAACAAAAGCAGTATTATGACAAGCAGATTGAATTAATTTGATTCCACCAAGTAATTTTTCTTTATCAGTCATAAAAATTTTCTCCTTTTTTTACAAGACAGTTTATTTTAGGTTTGTAAGAATTAAAAGTTCTTTCCTTGAAATAATATAATTATTTGCGGTTTCTGTCTTAAATGACCCCGGCGGGACTCGAACCCAGCATTTTCGCCGTGAAAGGGCGAAGTCACTAACCATTAGACCACGGGGCCGCAATACTTGTACTGGGACTCGAACCCAGGCTCTCGGAATTAAGAGTTCCTTGCTTTACCAACTAAGCTATACAAGTTCAAAATCCGTCTGACAGGATTCGAACCTGCGATATATCGGTTAAAAGCCGATTGCCATTCCACTTGGCTACAGACGGTTATTCTGTTTTCGATATTTCTGTTTTCGTTTCTTCATCTTTATTCTCCTTTTCTTCATCTTCTGGATCTTCTAATTCAATATCTACAAAAGAATTTTCAGAAGCCATTTTTAACAAATCTTCAGAAGTAAATACTTGTTTCATATTTCACTTTCCTTTATTATTATAATATAATTTTTTTTTTAAAAATCAATTAAGTTAAAGACTTGGCGGAATATATTTTTCAATATCACTTTAAATGCGAAGACCTTTTACAACCAGTGGGAACATGTCCCCAAACACACGAAGTTTTGGGTAAGCTGGAAACCAACCTCACTTTCCTCACATACCAAGTCGGGCGATTGGACCTGACCCGTTTCAACTTAACTGTAATTGCGGTGGGCAGGATTCGAACCTGCGTCTCCAGCCTATGAAACTGGCAAGGAACCACTCCTCTACCCCGCTATAATATAGGGATTATTTACGAGATACGTCTTTGTAATGCTACCGTTACACCATACGTCCCCTAAAACGCAGTGGGATTCGAACCCAACACCTTTTTCCATATCCTAAAAATAAGAAGAAAAAATTGCTGTATGTATCTCAAACATCCCATATAGGATTCGAACCTATGAATGCGAGATTAGAAATCTCGTGCCTTTTCCACTTGGCGAATGGGATAGAAAAGAATCTGTTGCCGCAGATTCTCCAAAACTTATTTAGCATTTTATTGGAAACTCGGCAAAGAATCCGCCATTCAGCTAAAAGGATTTCTTCAAACCAGACCATCACCAGCATCCTCAGCGCCAGTCAGAGAATCGAACTCTGTGGTTCTTCAATCTAAGTTTTTTGTAGTATAACCTGTCACTACCAAACACTGCACACTCATATTTTATTAGGAACGTGCCCAAACCTAATTTTACTACGATGATACCTACTTAAAAGCTTTTTTCAGTATCGCCGCAGATAAATGACTCTAAGAGGAATCGAACCTCTGTCTACAGATTGAGAGTCTGTCGTCTTAGACCGCTTGACTATAGAGCCGAAAAACTTATTACTATTCTTCTTCTGGTTCCTCATTCATAATGGATTCCCAGTATTCAGCGTCATCATAAAATTCTTCACACTGTGGACCTAAATCAAAATCATCAAACATAAATATCATTTCCTTTCTTTATCTTATATAAATATTATATAATATTTTTATTAAAAAATCAATTAAGATTTTTTACTCAAGACAAAATATACATAATATTCTATCCACTGAACTACCGCCCCATAGAGGCGGGTTGGATTCGAACCAACGTCTTAACCTTGGAAGGGTCAAATTGTATTAAAAAATTTGCAGAATTTGTCTTTTTAATTTTAATAAGATAATCAAAATATATTTTGAAGTTGCCTGGTGCTCTCCCAGCTGAGCTACCTAAAAGTCTTCCACTAATAGGGTGAGGCTCGAACTCACGACATCCGGGTTTGTTATCAAAAATGAATTGCTGATAATATTTTTCCTTTATCTTATAAATATATTATATAATAATTTTTATTTAAAATCAATAAGGAAAAAATTAAGGGGTGTTATAATCTTTTTGTATAGCACCCCTCGAAGTCTCAGGGTTGCAGCTTAGTGTTTGTAAACTGATTGCTAATCCCAGCTACATGACTCAACAGGGATAGTCCGTACCCTATACTTTAAGTTTTGGTTCCATTTCGTCTATACCTACAATCTTACCTTTCACGCCATGTAATTTTATTTGTCCCTGTTATTTTTATTTTCTTTAGACTTCTCATACAGCCCAGCTCTGTATATGCCATTTTTTTTGAGGTTTTTATTGAGCCGCCGAAGCACTCAACGCAAGCAGGTATTTACCTCTAACTTGGACTCTGGTTAATTAAAGGTTCGCTCTTTTTATAAGTGGCGAAGCACTTTAATACTCAAAATGGGACTCGAACCCATACCCTTTCGGAGCGGTGTTTGAGACCGCCGTGTCTACCTATTCCACCATTCGAGCATATTTATTAGGCTTTCCACAGCAACATAAGCCATTAAAAGTTGCTATGAGTCGAGTTTAGTGCTAAAACTCAGTTCTCCTCTTAAAAAGCACATGGCGAGACGTTAGTCTTTAAATAAGTCCTTACGCGGGCTCGGAGTGAGGTTCACCATGTTACACAATCTCTCCCTAAACGGCATAACACCAGTACGCTATGCGGTACTCATACATCTCAATCACACTATTTTCTCTCTTAGTGCAAGAAAGTGTGTCAATAAACCGTATGACAGCTTATTGATAATGCCCAATGAGAGACTCGAACTCTCACTCCGAAGAAAAATAGTAAAAAGTGAGCGAGACGGGATTTGAACCCGTACGCTATAAAGCCTTTGATTCTAAGTCAAAGTTGTCTTCCAGTTCCAGCACTCGCTCATATTTTCCAATATTTGCGCCACTATTTCCTTCCTGAATAGAATGACAATTTGGACACAGAACTTGTAAATTTTCAAATGAATTATCATTATGATTACCATTTTTATGATGTAATTCTAATGGTAATTGAACACCTTGCCAAATAGAAGCTCCACAAATCTCACATTTTCTTTCTTTTAAACCATCTTTAAATAATTTTTCTTTTAATTTATGAGAGTTAATGGCATGTTTGTTATCAAAATAATAACTTGCGGGTCTATATCCACAAGGACCTTTTTGTTGACCTTTTTTAGCTTGTTGACCAGCATATTCAATATTCATTTTCTTTAAATAAGAATTTAAAGTTTCTGGTTTACAATGTAATTGTTGGCAAATATAACATTTAGGTTGTTCTTCTGAAATCCATTGTAAAATTTCATTTTTTCTTTCTAAAATATCTGTACGCATTTTTTCGTACCTCCTTTTATATAATATATAAAAGGATATAAATACTTTATTAAGAGTTGTCCATTTTTTTTCGTGTCTTACAATTATCTCTTTCTACATGTCTACCAATTCCACCAATCGGGCAAATGAACGGGGAGAGATAAACTCTCCCCTAAAAGAGAGGTAATATGGGATATTGTCCCAAGCTCCCCCAGCAGGACTCGAACCTGCGACACGCTGGTTAACAGCCAGCCGCTCTACCAACTGAGCTATAGGGGATTAATAGTGAACGCCCCCACCTTTTCACCTTGATTGTCGCCCTCAGCCGTTTACTCGACGCTGTAACAATCCCTTTAATTTAATCAAGACAGTTGGAACCTTTTCGACTTTTTATTAGGTACGAAATTAACTACCACTAAACATATACTAAAAAATTCTTAATCGCAAAAGAATTTTTTCTTTATCATCTATTAACCAGAAAGGTTATTTGCTGATTAACTGTCTTTACATATATATTATAACATTTTTTTATTTAAAAATCAATTTTCTTTATTTTCCTTCGACTTAGAGCGGTTTTTAGCCTGCCGCTCTTTGTCTTTCTCGTTCTGAATCTTTCTAAGAGTTCCTCTGAGTTTTCCTACTGGCTTACAAGTAATTCCCATAATTTTTTATTTCCTTTCTTTATCTTATATATATATTATATAATAATTTTTTTATAAAATCAATTTACTTATCTTTAAATGTAAGAAAATAACTTTCCATTACCTCAACAGTTTCAACTTTTCCATTTTTATCTGGCTCAGTTGCAAATGTAACTGAATAAGGAGTTTCTTTTACATAATGATACTTCTTATACTTCTTTAAAAACCATGCTACGTTCTCATAATCCATAGAATACACCTCATTTATATCTTCAAGCGATAGGAGCGGGCTCATGCGTCTCGCCCCCACCACAAGAAATCTATCTATCATCAAACACTAAAAATAATGTTCTCAAAATCAACGCCGCCATAGACCAACATGCCATCGGCGTTGCCAAAATTATAAATATAATTCCACCTACTGTCTCATAACTCAAGCCATACACTCCTTTAAAATATTGGCACGACTCGGATGACGCAGCTTTCTTAAAGCCTTTGCTTCAATCTGACGAATACGCTCTCTTGTAAGACCATATTCTTTACCAACTTCCTCAAGAGTCATAGCTTTTTTACCACCAATACCAAATCTCAAACGAAGAATATTAGCTTCACGGTCACTTAATGTATCAAGAACCGCATTCACTACATCTCCATTAGATTCTTTGATATATGCACTTTCTGGATTAACAAAATGAGTATCTTCGATAAATGAACCAATAGTAGTGTCATCATCGTCACCCACCTGAATATCCAGACTGGTAGGCTCTACAATATAAGATTGAATCTCTTTAGCCTGCTTTTCAGAAATACCCATTGCATTAGCAATTTCTTTGATTTTCGGCTCTCGATTTAACTGGCTAAGAAGCTCTCTTTCAATCTTTTTGAACTTATTGATATTCTCAGTCATATGAACAGGAATACGAATAGTTCTGGACTGGTCCGCAATAGCTCTTGAAAGAGCCTGTTTAATCCACCAAGAGGCATAAGTTGAAAAACGAAAACCTTTTGATACATCAAATTTTTCTGCGGCTTTGATAAGACCAATATTTCCCTCCTGGATAAGGTCCTGATAAGATAGACCACAACCCTGATAATGACGGGCAAGGGAAACAACAAGACGTAAATTAGCTTCAACTAATTCATTCTTTGCGAACTGATCTCCTTCAGCGATTCTATTAGCCAACTCAATTTCTTCATCTGCTGACAGCATAGAAAACTGTCCCATCTCACGCATATAAATCTTAATAGAATTATCTACAACTGCTTCTGGAGTCGCTACTTTTACATTATCCATTAAGAAAACACCTCTCTTTTATTTATTATAAATATATTATAATATTTTTTTATTAAAAAATCAATTAAGATTTTTTAAGTAGCAGGCCGGTGAGGAGTCGGACCCCGAGCCACAAGATTTGGAGTCTTGCCCTCATCCGATGAGGTTTAAGGTTACCGACCTATATGGTGTATTAATCCACCTTTAAAGCATATAATATATCAAGTTGATGTGATTCTTTATCAACTCTTGGAAATAGCCTATTAAAAGCTGCAATCATTTCTTTATTTCTCTCATAGCTAATTACACTTTTATTAAAAAGAGATAATATAGATTGTCCATATGACTGGTCTGTTGTTACATAATTATCAGAAAAAATATAATTACTCTCTTCTGTATAACAATCAAGAATAATTAAATAATCTTGAATCTCTTTTGCCCATTTTCTTCCTCTGTCTGGCTCATGACTAATACGCCAAGAAACCTCTGCGGCATAATCTTCATACGATAATTCAAAACCAACCGCTACGACAGCACGAAAATCTACTCCCATACAGACACCTCTTTTTTATTTTTCTTCTTTCTTAACTTTCTATATATATTATATAAAAAATTTTTAAAAAAATCAATTTAGTATCTATTTATGTAATTTTAATAAAAAATCCTCGGGCAAAATTTTTGTAGAGTGCCCGAGGAGATTTAATAATATTCTGTCTTACAGGCCAAACCGCTTAATCATATCAGCAATTTTGTCCTGCTCTTCCTGAGTAATCTCTACTTTTGGTTTCATTACCTCGGCTCTCTGTCCTCTAATTGGAGTTGTAGGAGTATCTTCACTCCAATCCCATGCAGTATGAGCTGCTTCATTCTCAGCCGCAATAGGTGTTTTTGGGCATGTCATAGCAATGGCAATCTGAACACGTTCTCCACCATCATCTGCCCACACATAAATCTTCTTATCCTGCTCTCCAATATAATCGGCTCCAAAAGCCATCGCAATTTTATTCTGCACATTTACTTTTGCTGTACTACCCTTAGCGATAAGTCATCCCTCCTTAATCCTGTTTTTCTGCATCTGTAATGCTAAAAGATGCAGAAAGGTCTCTGTTCATATGCTCTGTATTTCACATTGATACGCCGAAGTTTAAAATTGTTAAAATCTGATTAATATCCCAACTGGGATGTCCGTTTCTCAAATAGTCATAATTACACTCTACTTCTTTTACTTTTGAGTATAAAGAGTCCTCTTTAAAATCCTTCGTCTCTATCATTATTTCCTTCTCCTATTCTGCAATCTATATAACAATCTTTGCAATAATACAATCCAGTAGTGTGATCAAATTGCATATCAGTCTTATAATATAAACCACCACAATTTGCACATTCAGCAGTTTCTGTATCTGCGCAAGATGGACAAATTACCTCATCAGCAAGCTCTACATAATATCCATCATCAAATACAAACCTCTGCCCGCAACATGGACAAGTTCCAAAAATGTCACTATCGCCTTGTCCATACTCAATTTCACATTCATTACACATCATAGACTCAGTTAATTCAATATTTCTATTACCACAACACAAGCATTTAACTTCGCCTCCAACTCTAATTTTAGGCATATTACTAATGTATTTTATTATTTTTTCTTTCTTTGGAGGCTGACCTTCTAATCCTAAAGAAAGAAAATATGAAGACCAAGGTGATTCTACCATCTTATAACAATACATCGGCTCATAATAGCTTGATTGTAATAAATCATTAAACTGTAATGAATTTTTACGATTCATTACAATTTCATCAATTGGAGCTATATTACCACCATATGGTATATAAGCATGTCGAAAAGAAAACTCATTTACCCCATTATCATATGATTTTATCTTTTTATCTGTCCATGCACTCCAATATCCGAGTCCTGCTTGCGGCAAAAGATTATCTTTAACAAAATTAATACCTACATCAGTCCTGAAAGGATATTGTCTACCCGCAAACATCATATCCCAATTCTCAGATAAATAAAGTAAAACTCTCCATTTCTTAGAATTCCACTTCACATCTTCTGGAAAATTAGGTAATTTTTCATCTTTATCAGATTTAAGATAACACATAATCGTACAATTATCTGTCATATATGACAAATTTCCTGCTCGATATTCACCATCTAATGCATGGCATGAACGCCAATTATGATTATTTTCACTGGCTGAAAGAAAGTCAAGTGGATGTACAGAAAGGCATAATGTTCCCTCAACTTTATCCTCTTGGATAATCATACTCGCCGCAGCCTGCAAAGCTTCCAATGCTTCTTTATTACTTTCAAAAAACTTAAATGCTTTTAAAAGTTTCATATCTTTTGGAATTTTTTCACCTTTATCAGTGACAATAGAGTTGATAACTCGATTTGTAAAAAAACCTTCTCTTTGAGAGCTGATGAAATCAGCTAAGCCAGGATTAGAATAATTTTGTTCAACTAAATTCGCAAAATCATCGACTTTAATCTCTTTATCATGCTTATTTAATTCAAAAAATACTTTTTTTGGAAATTCATAGATTAATTTTCCGCCTATTGCTTCTATGAAATCACGTTTTCCTTCTAACCACTTTTCAAATAAATCATCTACTACAGGATTTTCTATTCCTTGTGAATAGGAAATAACCTTTTTAAACTGTTCTTTAATCTCGTCAATCTCTTTTACGCTCAATCTTCTGACCTCTCGCTACCACATTTAGGACACGCAGACATTTTTTTCTTCTCATAAGCTGTCCCGCAATCTAAACACCAAGTTACATTATCAACACAACAATCTGGACAATAGTACACAATCTTCTTATTCTTATTTCTGGTTGGAATCACTTCATGCTCACAAAATGACTTTCCACAACTTTTACATCTATAATGAGGAGTATAATCATACCAATCCTTATATTTCTCATCATAGCCCCATTTAGTTCCATTATAAGAATAAGAGTATTCAATATACTCAAAATCCGGGATATCCTTCTCTTTAAGCATACGTTTTACTTTTTCAATAGTAGCCATCCAAGGTTTCAAATGTAAAGTTTCATATCTGACATGCCCATTCTCATAACCTATGGATAGATTAACTCCAACAACATCCCATGTTGGACATAATTCTGCAATATCTGAAAAAGTTCCAAAAGCCTCAATAAAACCAAATGATTCTACATATGTAATAAAATCTTCATTATAACAATCATAAAACACACAATCATTTGTCCCACGTCTATCCAACTGAATTAAGTATTTTAAACCTGGAATGGGACATTCAGGAAAATCTTTTACAAGCTGAGCGGCACCAAGACCGCCTACTTCTTCATCTGTTGTAAAAATTATTGTCGGACGAAGCCCAGACTGAATAATTTTAAGTATAGCAAACACACCTGCACGGTCATCTGCTCCTAAACCCTGCGGACTCCACATTACACCTTTTTCTCTATCATAATATATATCTTCTGGCGGTTCTGGAAAAACTGTATCTACATGAGCCACCAACCCAATTGGAATATCTCCAATAGCATACAAATAATCTCCTGTATAAGTGAGATTACTGTATCTGCCGCAGAGAATCCGATTTAACATCCTCATCAGTTTTTCTGGGGAAGCTTTAAGTAAATTCTTAAATAATTTTAAATCATTAGGACTTAATACCTGCACATTAATCTCCTCTCTTTTTCTTTTTATAAATATATTATATTATATTTTAATTAAAAAATCAATTAGCAGAAAGTTCGTCCCGATATTGTTCAATAGATTCTTGGTCTGCGGCAGAGAGAACATGATAGCATAACCGGCAATGCCCACCTTCTTCACATCTTTGGCGGCAAGTCATTCTTCTCTCCGATAATACTGGATTAATAACACGATTCAAAGCGCTGAAATTTAAACCAGTAACAAGCATATTAAGATTACCTGGCCAATGTTTTTGTTCAGCATAAATACGAAACATCGCACGTTCTTTTTGGTAATATTTTTCTCTATCTTCAGTAAAATCTTCAAATTCTACTGCTGTAATATAACCTTCATACATCTCTAAATCTTCTGGACGAATCCAGGTACCTACAATACCATTATCTCTTGGTAGTCCATCTTTTAAAGCCAAATTAGGTACTGCCCGCACAGGAACATCAATAGATTTAACTAAATCCATATTAAAGAACAACGGAGCGTCAATTAAAGCATAACAAACTCCTAACTCCTTTAATGCTCTTAGCTCATATGCAGTTTTAACTCCGGCATTATGATAAAATGGAATATTTTGAGCCTTTGCCGCAATACAATCATCAATAGTATCTACACATATAATAAATCTCTCTTGAGATAATATATTATAATTACTTATCTCATTCCAATTAATTTCATCATCAAGATTTGAATGAACTAATATAATTGTTGCTGTTGGATATTTCTCAAAAAAATCTGGAATTGCTTTTCTATCTCTATAATAAAACTTAATTTCATCTGCCTTACGCAGATAATCAGTTTGTTGTCTACTGGATAAACAAAATTTCATAAGCATACACTCCTCCTTTATAAATATATAATATCATAAAAATATAGTCTTGTCAATTAAAAAATAGTAAAGCCATTTTTTGTTTTAGGTTTACGAAGTGTGCGCCCAGCGCCGGCCGGCTTTGTTTTACCGAACTTTATGGGGCTGAAAAAAAAAGAAAGTTGCTATATAGCAACTCTCTTAATTTAATTACTCCTCAACTGAATCAGTTGGCTCTTCATCAGCATCTTCGTCTACCGGTTCACCTGCCAGCTTATATCCTTTTACAGTTCTCTTTTTACCTTCAGCTCCAGCTACTTTCATATCTGTCTTTTCAGCAATACCAGCCTCAACAAGGGCATTCAGTCTGTAAACACATTTAGCAACTGTAGCATCTTCATCTTCAACCTTTGCCGCAATATCTGCGATAGTCTCAAACTCATCTGTTAGAACTGCCTGAATAGCTTCCTGTAACTTATCAGATGTAGCTCTCTTTTTCTTTGCATTCTCTTTTGCCTTGTTCAGCTTCTTATCCAGAAGGACAATCTCATTCTCAGCGAAGGCTTTCAGCTCTTCGTTTGTTACTATTGGATCATCAACGCCATCTTCTTTTTCTGGATAAGACATAACGCCAGTCTCTGCGAAGCGAATAAGTGCCTGATACATTTCTCTCTTTGTAATTTTTTCCATAATCTATACCTTTTAACCTTTCTTCATCTTTGATAAATATATTATATAATAAATTTTATTTAAAAGCAAGTCTCTCTTTTAAAGTGCCATTGCGACGTCTCCAACACGAGTCCACGCTGCAAGGAAGTCTCCTCTATCCAGAAGATGTCTGGCATTATAAAACTCTCTCCAGTCATGAGGAGTATCAATGACTACTTCATCATCAACATTCTGGTACTCTTCTTTAACGCTCTGCATCCAAATTGTATCTTCAAAATCTTCACTGTCTCTTTTAAGACCAAAGAGAGCAAGACCTTCATCAGTACAATCTGCTGGATATACATAGTAATATGGGTCTGTATAAAATCTGTTTAAGATTTCTCTCTTGCGGATAACCTTAAAGTATTTTGCAGTACAGCTTTCTTCAATATCGTAAACAAAGATAGTTTCTACGATTTTAGTTTCATCCTTATCAGAGAGAAGTCTGATAGGAGTTAAATTACGAGTAAGATGATTCTCACCAGTAATTGAATCCTGAGTTACATTATCATCAAAACAACCTGGGCAAAGAAATCTTCCATCTACACAAGCCAGTTCATCTTCATCTCTATAAGACTCTCCACAGATAGAGCAGAATGCCACTGTATCACAGCATTCGCCCATCAGATGTCCTTCATTGTCATAGAAGTCAGCTTCCTGTCCGCATCCCATACACTCAGATTTACCAGAGTAATTGAAATAAATTCTTACGCAACCCTCTTCATCATTTCTATTGATGTAATATAAATCCTTATTAAAGTATGCTGCGTTCATGTAAGGATCATTTAAGAAATCATTGTACATTGCCTCAGAGCTCGGATAAACCATCAGTTTATAGTCATCTACATAAATATACTCATTTGACTCATACTCTCTTAATGTTTCATCGAAGTTCCACTCAGGCAGATTCTTTGCGGCAAGCTCTCTTAACAGACTTAAACTTGCTTTAGTCAAGTTAGAGTTAAAGTAAGGATAAGACTTAATGTTTGTAATAAGGTCTTTATTAACAACCATCAGCTCTCTCCACTTCTTATTGCTCCACTCCAGCCCGCAAACGTCCATCGGTTCAGAAGCTGTAAGATATGCAACAATAACCATCGGAGAGTTCATCATCTCAACAGTTCCCTGTCTGTAGCATCCATTATCCATCCAGGACATACAAGAGCTCCAATCAGAATCGTTATCGCTCATTGTTACATAATCCAAAGGATGAATTGAAAGGCAAAGATTACCTTTTAACACTTTCTGATTCAGAATCTGAGAAACTTTGATACGGAAGTCCTCAAAATTGCTCATGTTAAGTCCATAAGCAGAAGCAATCTTTCCAAGAACCTTCATAGTTTTACAACCGTGCTGAATCTTAATTTCTTTTCCTTCTGGAGTAGGAACCATGAATGTATCGCCTGTGTAAACATTGTCGATCAGCTCAGAGTTGCTGCAAATAGCACAGATGTTCTCATAAAGTTCTCTTTTTTCATTCTCATAAGCATAGTTGCTCTGAATGTAGTCCATCCAAAACTTATTCTGGATTTTATCAATGAACTCTCTCATAAAGAGATGCTCATCCATCAGGTCATTCATCTCTCTACGCATCTGACCAGATTCTTTTTCAAAAGTAACGGTTTTAGAAACGATAAGTTTGTTACCAAGCAGCTTATACAGATAAGGCACCTTAGCGTCAGCCCAGAAGTGAAGAAGCTCTTTACCGCTTACACTTCTCTTGCCATAATACTCACTTGCATAAGTATCAACATATTTCTCAAAAGCAGTCATCTCAGCATCTGTAATCATATCTCTTAAATCGAATACTTTTTCCATATCTTTAATTGCCTCTCTCTTTAACTTTCTATAATTATTATATTATATTTTTTATAAAAAATCAATCAAACTTCATTATGTCTAAGAAAGCATCTTTGTTACTTTATCCTCTACATAAGCCAAATCTGAAGGTGATAACTCAAATGATGCCTGTGCAGTGAATGTCGTATTTCCTTTACGATATTCATTAACAATCTGCTGAGCAAGGTTATCAAGATCTTTCTGATGAACCATAAAACCTAAGAATAAATTAGATTCTCCAAACATTAAATATCATCTCCTTTTCTTTATCTTATGTATATATTATATAATAATTTTTATAAAAAATCAATAGCTGTCTTTTTGACTACCAAATATCTCTTGGAGATGCTACATATATGTCTGATGGCATATCCGGCGTCCGCACAAGCACCTTCCGCAGAATATTAGATTCGTGCTCAGGCTTATTCATAACTTTAAAGTCTGAGAAAGTAAACATCAAGTCAGCCCGCACTCTTTCTCCATCCATGTAAAGTTCTCTCCAAACATCTCCAAGCTCTTCTCCCCATCCATCAAGAATAAAAAGAGTTTCTGGAAATACTTTACTTAATTTAATCATGTCCTCTATATGGTCATACCACTTAATAGGTTCCTCAAAGAAGTCATCCAGGAGAGGACTTTCATCCTCTCCGACTTCAAAATCATAAGGATTGATGCTATTAAGGGCATTCACAACATCTGCTTCTTTTGGCATTTCAGTTTTCCCAAAATGAATGAAATTGATTTTATAATTTGTTAAATATCCCATAAATTATTTCTCCTTATTTGCTTTAGTACATCTGGTTAATACTGTCTGCTTTACATTCTTATAAACTTTATGGTCTTTGATAGTACCACGAATCCAGTATGATTCACCTTCATTGAATCTTATTCTGGTAGAAGATGTAATCCAAACAAATACATTACCTGCGGCATCTTCCATTGTATAACAAGTGCTCGGTCCATAATAGCCATTGATTTTTAATGCTTTGGTGACGGTAACTTCAATTTCAATTCTGTTACCGATTTCGCCAACATAATTAGAATGGCTTTCTTCATAGAGCAGAGCATTGACTGCGGCTTCTACAATGTTATCATTTTTGAGAGATTCACCCTCGCCAACATCTTCCCAGTTAAGTCGAATAGCTTCGACTCCTTCTGGAAGTTCTTCTGGCAGTTCTGCTTCAGAAGATAAAGACCAACCCCACCATTTTCTATACTGGCAACCATTTTCTTTAAACCATTCTTTATGCGGATAAGTATCGCCTTTAAAGATTGTAACATATCCATTCTTGAAACCAAGAATCTCTTTCTGAGATTTCCAGTATGGATCGTTGGAATGGTCTTCTGCGGCAAGGTCTGGATAATATTTCTTATATTCAGCATTGCTGTATGCACGTACCTGCTTCAGATTTCCATTCGCCATCTTTACTTTGATATACATTTTAGTTCCTACGAAGTAAGGTTCTCCAACCTGTTCCAGTCCTACATAAGATCTTGCTACTAATGCCATATCTTGAACACCTCTCTCTTTCTTTATCTTATAAATATATTATATTATATTTTTTATAAAAAATCAATGGCGGTTTATTAGTTACCTTATGAGATGGATTTAATTCCCGCTCTTTCCATGCCCATATGAACTAAATAGTTTTCCCACTTCTTTGGATTTTCTCTACTACCAATTAATGCGGACATCATTTCTGGCGTATAGCTGTTTAAATCTCCAGGTGGATTCGTACTAAGAATCCTGGCCGCTTCTTTTACAGCTTCTTGAAGTATTCTGATTCTTTTTAAGTCTTTATTATAATCTTCAAGAAGTCGTTCAAGATTATGTTTTTCCATTAACTTTTACTCCTTTATTTATTTTCTATATATATTATAATAAAATTTATAAAAAGAATCAAAGGAGACTTTTTAGTCTCCTTTGATTCTTTTAATTTTTATTTATCATCATCGTCATCATCATCTTCAGTGATTTGATCGGCTACATCAATGATATAATTTACAAGCTCCTGCGTTCCATCTTTCACAACTTCAATATTATCTGGAGTAATAAGGGATGCCGCAAGCATCTTATAACAGGTATTCTCAGAAGGTACAAAAACTCCAATAGTACCGACAATTAAGCCAATAATAAGTGGTTTCTTTAAAAACTTGATTATATCTTCTGCATCATAATCAACACAACATATAAAGCCAACAAAAAGGACAATCGCTGCAAGTCCAAAACCGCCAATCAGCAGTAAGAGACGAAGAACATCTGTTACAGAAATAAAATAAAAAAACAGTGGATTAATAATTGGATTCATTATAAATACTCCTTATCTTCATCATCTAAATCTTCATCTTCATTTTCTGGTACAGCCCAGTAGTCAATCCATGAATTGATTTCTTCATTAAGGACATCATCTACATCTTCTTCGTCCCAATCTTCATCAAGACCGAAATCTTCTGGATTGTCATAGATGTCGCCTCTGTCGGTAACACCACCCATTCCAGAGTAAGAATCATACTCTTCTATTGTATACTCTCTTGCCAAGGCATAAGCATCTTCCAAAGATTTGCAATCAATAGTGCCGATATAATTAGCACCACCAAAACCGCACCTAAGCCCGCATAAATATTATACATCATAATCAACAATCCTCCGCTGATTTATCTTTATCTTCATCAAATTTAGCCATATACATATTTTGAATTGTTTCAAGCTGAATATTGCCATGTTTTACCATGTCAAATAAAAATTTTGTTATGTTTGCGGCAATGCCCGCATTTGACCTTATTTTAGTCTGGTCCACAGGAATAAATTCAGTCGCATAATAACATGTATTTGCGATATCCCTGACTTCATCATAATTTAACTGGACAGTTACGTAAGAATCATTTTTATTTCCGCAATTTAATTTCTTAATTGTCATCTTATCACTACTCCTTTAATTCATATTCTCCTGGATAAATGTCTACACCGATAATTCCATATTCTGGATATCCGTCATTACCAGATAAATTATATCCATGCTGATTTGCCCAATGAGCTGCGTCAGCTCTTGTAGGAAAAATTTTAAATAACGCTCCTTTTACTACTGGATGACTGTCTCCCCATCCGCCATATTCAATCTTTGCGATTGCATAGCCCTTGAACACATGTTCCATAAGCATTTTTCCTTTCTTTATTTTGTATATATATTATAAAATATTTTGATTTATGCACCTGATATTCCAATACAGAAAAAATCTCCATCTAAAGTTGTAGTAGAACCACTCCGTGCTCCTGTAGCATATAC